>WBZU01000426.1_pt1 | contig 37034 bp, 35 predicted proteins | sample 5204311 | NCBI WGS metagenome assembly WBZU01 (sample SAMN12344359, study PRJNA552823) | activated sludge metagenome | biome: Activated sludge suspended growth; feature: Nitrification reactor; material: Wastewater; isolation source: activated sludge from nitrification reactor of wastewater...
GCAGTTCGTCATCAACGGGAAGCTCGTCGTCATCAACGGGAAGCTCGTCGTCATCAACGGGAAGCTCGTCGTCGTCAACGGGCAGCTCGTCGTCATCAACGGGAAGCTCGTCGTCATCAACGGGAAGCTCGTCGTCATCAACGGGAAGCTCGTCGTCGTCGACAGGCAGCAGTTCTTCGAGCAGTTCCAGTTCCTCCGGCACGGGTGGAATTGGCGGAGCCGGTGGTTTTGGCGGTTCGGGTGGCTTTGGAGGAAACGGGGGCAATGGCGGATTTGGCGGTTCGGGTGGTTTTGCAGGGGCGGGCGTTGGCGGGGGCGGAGGCGTTGGCGGCGTAGGCGGCGCGGGTGGATCCGCAGGCGCGGGCGTTGGCGGGACAGGCGGGGCGGCTGGTTCCGGTGGAGCCGGTGGAGCCGGTGGAGCCGGCGGTTCGGGTGGTTCCGGTGGTTCCGGTGGTTCCGGTGGAAGCGATCCAACGGATCTGTGCGGCACGGGCGCGCTTGCCGATATCGGCACCGCGCAAGGGCTGCTCGATATCGGTCATCATTATTCCGTGAAGGAAGGCTTGTTTCAATCGGGTGACCGCGTTCTCAGCAATGAAGGTTTTGGCGGCCGCTGGATTCTTTGGGACACCACGACCCATCATGCCCTTGTCGACGGCGTCGGCCCCTCCTTTCTTTTCTCGGGACTCGCCGGAGACCTTGTTGCGATTCAAATGACCAATGGCGTTGAGCTTTACGATGCAATCACAGGTCAAATGCAAGCAACGATTCCCGCTGCTTCCGCTTCCGTCAGGAAAATGGGTTTGGCCGACGATGGTAGCTACGTCTGGATCATTCTCACGAGTGGCAACCTCGAGGTGTGGTCGCCGCAAGCCACGATGCTTCTCAGCGTCGTGGGCAATTATACGACAGCCTCGATTTTTGCCGCGCCCCTCGAGCTTCATGTTGCCAAGGGAGCCGCCGGCGTCGATCGCATTGAACATATTCCGATCGACGGCAGCCCGTCCACGTTATCGCCCCAATTCCCGCAATCCTTCCACAGTTGGATGCTCGACGGGCAGCGTTTCCTCGCGAGCGTGGGCAGCGCCGTGTACGTATACACGAAAAATGCCGCATTGGTCACGACGGCGGTCCTTCCCACCACGCAAATGCTTGCCGGCACGGGCGATCATTTCTGGACCTACGAAAGCAACGTGGTTGGTTATGCATTTCGCGTGTACGATATCAATTCGGGCGGCACGCCTGTCGAGACGTACAACTACGATGCGCTCACCGAGGTTTTCCCCTCGAAACGAAGCATTGCGGTATTGTCTTATGGCGAGGCCGTCTTCGATATCATTCATCTGTTGCCGCAGGTCACCCGCGAAACGGTGAATACGGCATACCCGTACATCGAACGTGTGGCCATCGATCCCGTGACGGGATTCTGGACGTTTTCCAATCGTTATGGCGTTCTCGTGCAGCACGGAACGAGCGTCGATCCGCAGAGTGAAAACCTCCTGGGATGTGGTGAGGTTCTGGATATCACGACGTCACCCACGGGTTTGGCGGCGGTAGGCGTGGCCTCGAATCGCGTATTCGTTTTCGATCTGAATGCCCCGCTCAATCAATCGTTGCTGGCGACAGCTCCCACGTGGGCGGAAAAAGTGGCCCTTTCGGACGATGGGACCTTGCTCGCGACTTGGGATGGTTATGACCGAGGGCAATACAGTGACTGGTTCAACGTGCGGACCTTTTCTTTGTCCAATGGTTCGCCGCTGCATGTTTTCCCGGAATCGCGCGACTTCAACCTTGCGCGTAATGGCACGCGTATCGCTTATTCCGAGCGAACGCCTCTCACCGCCCAAGTCACGGACATCGATGGATTGGTCTCGTATTACAGCGAAAGCACATCGATGTACTCCGCACCTCTTCCGTCTCCCAATGGGCAAATCATTGCGGTTCCGTCGGGCCCTGATTCCGTACAACAAACCACGATATTTTATGAACTCAGTCCGGTGGGCGGAGCACCGACGTTCCTGAATGCCGTTCCAGGGCGCGCCGTCGGGTGGATCGATAACGATCACTTCTACACGTACCTCATGAAATACAATCCGTTTCCGAATCCCGGGAGTACGTACGACAAAACGATGATTTACGATTCTCACGGCAATCTCCTGGCCACACCGCCGATTCCGCAAGCCATCGACGACATCGACGTCATTTCGAGCACGGTGATTTATGCGCCCAAGCTGGGCATTGCGTACGATTGGACGACGGGTGCTCCCACGTGGACCAGCCCATTGACGACGACATTGAGCCACGCGACGCCGAATCGAGTGATTCTTTCGTACGACCACGGGGTGTACGTCGCGCCGTTGTGAGCAATGGATTCGAGGGGCATAAGCGAGTTTTTCAATGACGTCCGGCGCCGAACGAGCTCGATGTCGTGCCGTGGAAGAACCCGCGATCGGCGAATTCCTTGACGTTGGCAGAATGCACGTCGTCACACTCGACGGCGGTTTGGACCTTGGTAAACTCCATGGTGCGAGACGTTGGGGGAGTTTGAGGAAGTGCGTGGGGGTTGAGGAAGGCGGCAAAGTTGGTCTTGACGTCGTGCCCGAATGCGGCCAATGTCGGCGCCTCGAGGAGGATGGTTTCGTTTGACCGCATGGCGCACATGGCTGGGGCCGGATGAGAAAACGCAGCGCGCGATTGTAAAAAGCAATGGCACTGCGGTTGATGACGTTCTGCGTGAAGTCGAAGTCGGTCATGTCCCGCTCGGCCCGCATCCTCATGGTATTTCGATCGACGAAACCCGCGCTTGTGTCGGGTACGCCTGCGAGCATTTGCCAACGCGGTGGCGGGACAGGCGCACGGAGCGCGGTGCGCGCCTTCCCGCAGGTCGAACCGATCTCAAGACGATGTTTCGTCACCATACTTCCGAGTCGCAAATCAAGATGGATCCATTTAAGTTCAATCCGTCGAAGTTGCTCCTTGCGATCTATGCGGTTGAATGCGGCTTGAAAAGCGTATTGTTGAAACAACTGAACGTGAATACGACCGACGGATTGGAAGAGCGATATTTGACGCATGATTTGAATGTCTTGTCTGTTGCGGTATATCGGAAGAAATTATTTCTGGAGCAATGGAATTTGGCCTCGAAGGGCCATATTTCGCTCGAAGCACTGCACCAAGCGCTGCGTTATGGACTTCGCTTGCACGTTGATTCGGAAAAGCGGATCATCAAAGAGATGAAAGATGCCATCGCGTACATTGAGGAGTCATTGTGAATATCCGGCCGTTGTATACGTGGCGTGATGTCGAACGGGCGCTTGCGGAGACGCAGAACCCGCCTTGGCGTGGGGCGGTGGCGGACAACGACAACGTTGTCGTGTTTTGCTCGTCGGCGAAGCAACCGGAATGTAAGACCCGCCTTCAAAGTATCTTCGGGGGCCGATTCGGAGAAGAAATCGATGCGTCGCATATCGAATTGATCGCCGCCTCGGGCTCACAACGACGCCTCGGTATTGTATTTGTCGACGACGCTCCGCCGGATCGGACGCAGCGCACGTTTCGCCCCTTATGGTCGGAATCTCCCCAGCCGCTCAAGCCACAGGAATTTCCCCCCGGCAGTCCCCCAATCGTTGCATTTTATTCGTTCAAAGGTGGTGTCGGGCGAACGACCATTTTATTGTCCGTTCTGGGAGCGTTGCTGAAGGAAAAAGCACCCGCGCGCGTTCTCGTCGTCGATGCGGACATGGAGGCACCGGGCCTGACATTGCAAATTTCGGGAGCGCCGGATCGTTTTACGCTGATTGACTATTTTTCGCTGGTTCACGATGCCACCGACTGGCAAAAAGAGGTCGTTCCAATTGCGGTCGAACGATTGAATCCCCCTGAATTCGTCGAACTCAAAGAAGGCCGGCGTAAATTCTTTTTTCTCCCTGCGTTTCGGATCGAGCAAGTCCCCATTGAACCCGACGAACCGGTCTTTGATCAGCCCCTGTTTGCGCCGGATTTGCTTCCCGAACATCTGGTCCGTGGACCCGGTCGCGCGTTCGTGATTGGCGATTGCTTGGCCGCGTTGGGCAAAGCTCTCGAGGTCGACGTCGTGTTGGTCGACTTGCGCGCCGGCGTCAGTGAAATCGCGTCCCCGTTCATGCTTGATCCCCGCATTCAGCAGGTCCTTGTGACCGCGTGCGGGTACCAATCCTTCGAGGGGACGCGGCACATGTTGCGGCGCATGACGCAAGTGTATGGCTCGGACAATCGCACCGATGTCGTGCTGACCATGATTCCTCCAGGATATGCGCGCGATTCTGTGGATGAAAAGGTCGCGATTTTGAAACGCGAATTGGCGCCCGACAATTCGGATGATCTCGCGGCCGAATTAGCGACGGCCAATGTCCATGAAGTCCCATTCGCGCAAGAATTGCTTCAAGATTTCGAGAGAGTGGATGACGTTTTGCGCAGTATTTCCGCCACGCCACTCGGGGACAAAGTCGCGCCAACGCTGACGAAATCATTCGTTCCCGCGGCGATGTCAACGACCAGGCGCCACGCGAAAAAACATTCCGTCAGCCTTGGTGTCGTGGCCGATGTGGCCAAAAAATTCGAGTATGCCGAGGAGAATACCGAACTCGGATTGCTCGCGACACCCATGGTCGAGGCTTTGGTCGAGGACGCCAAGGGCGGATTGCCGGCAACCGTTGTTTTAGGTGCCAAAGGAGCTGGAAAGACCTACGTCTGGGGGCAAATGGTCATTGCTGGAACGTTCGAGGCATTTGCCCATGAAGTCACAGGACGATCGAGCAAATCGCGGACGTTGGTATTCCCCTTGCTTTGTTCCGAGCACATTAAACCCGAATTGAGCAAACGAATTCGTCAGGCGGAAGAAGCCGTATATCAGGCATTGGGCGAAAGAACCATCGAACCCATGACCGCCACGGAGCTTCGTAAAGATCTGGCGCGACCCAAAACCGATACCAATGTATTGGCGTTTTGGTCGTCACGCATTGCTCGTCGGCTCGGCCAAAAAGCCAATGACTTTCCACAGCTCCTCAACATTCTCAAACGCAAGAACGTGTCGATTTGTCTGGTTGTGGATGGGTTGGAAGATGCTTTTCAAACGGCACCCGGCAAACCGATGCGGGAAGCCCATAAAGAACGTTTGCGAACGCTGCTGTCTGAATTGACGCATCTCGTTCGTGACAGTCGTCCATCCCATCTCGGCATGGTGACGTTTGTCCGGCGTGACATTGCTGCTGCCGCCATCCACCAGAATTTTGGGCAATTCGAGAATCAATATGAACGTATGGCGCTCAGTTGGGAACCCATTGATGCCCTCCGTTTGGTGGCTTGGATTCTCGAGCAGGCGGGTTTTCTCAAAGTCGACGGGCTCGACAAGGCACCCTACGAGCGATTGCGCGATGAACTCGTGGCGTTTTGGCGTGAACGCATGGGAACTCCAGAATCCCGCGAACCCTATACCGATGAATGGGTATTGGCGGCATTGTCGGATTATCAGGGGCGTCTCCAAGCGCGCGACATCGTGCGTCTTGTGGCCAATGCCGCAGAAATCGCCGCACATTCCGGTGCGTACGAGTTGACGTCGGCGTCCCTAAGAACAGCGCTGAATGCATGCTCGAAAATGAAAATCGAGGAGTTGAAGCAAGAAACACCAGGCTTGAAGCAGGTCCTCGTGAAACTCGAAGAAAATGGAAGCCCGGAAGACAAGCGTGTGCCATTTCGCGCGGAGTCCTTCAAGCTCAATCGAGAAGATATCGAGTTCCTCCAAACGCATGGCATCGTAGCTCGCCTCGATAGCGGAGAATTGCTTCTTCCGGAAATTATTCGCCATGGTCTCGGGTTCCGAGCTGCCGTCGGTCGACGTCCCGCAGTTCTCAAAATGTACCGGCAAAGTCAAAGCCGTCGCCGCTGATACCCCGCCTTCACTCCGCACGAAATTCCCCCCGCTCCCCCTTGCCTCCGTCCCCATTCCATTGTATCCCCGGCACCATGCGCCACATCCCCCTGTCCGCTCTCAAAATCGCCCTCGCCGATCTCTTTGATAAGCGCATCGACGCCTTGCTCGCATCCAATGCCGGCAAGACGTACGAACCCGTTTTGCGCGACAAGAAAGACCGTATCGAGGCCTTGCCCGAAGCATTGACCGGTGGTCGACCTTTGGCCGAAGCCATGACCGAAATCGACGACCACCATGATGGTTATGGCGCCGCGCTCTGGTACATGACCGAAGCCTATTTGCGCTGCCCTGAAGTCTCCGCCCAAACGCGTAAGATCATCGAGCGTATTCGATCGATATTCATCCCGGAGCTCGAAGTCATTCGCGCCCCTTATGCCGATGAAGCCGAGGCTGCGGCGCGCAATAAAAACGACCTCGTCGAATACGAATCCGACCTGAAAGCCATTCCGCTCGCCGATGGAAAATCCCTTTATGATTGGTGTGTGGGATTCGTCAACAAAGGCGAAGAACTGGGCGTATTGCTGAGCCAACGCGCCGACTTGACGGCTATCGGGCGCGTCGAAGCCAGCAAACTTCGCGCGGCCACGGTGGGAACGCTGGGGCGGCTGCGCGCGGCATTGGCGGATGAAATGTCGGTGAATCCGAATTTGCCCGCCGACTTGGACGCCAAGATTTTCGGCCTTTTCGACGAACTCGACAAGATGGCCGCCGATGCCTCGGCAGCTCGAAAAAGACCCGCCACACTCGAACCTCCCGCTCAACCCGTCTGACGCTCTTCCCGAAACCTCGTCCGCGATGCTTGCAGCTGCTCGTCACCACCTCGATCCTTCGCCGACGAGGCTTCGATCATGTCGGCATCCGTCCCGAACCGTGCTTGTCCGTGCGTAAAGCATCCCCCGATAAGCTCGACAGCCTGGTCGGCCAGGGTTGGAGCATGTCGGGACCTGCCCAAAGCCTCGTCGACGAGCCTTCGACCATGTCGGGATTACATTTGTGCCTCGCCGATGAGCCTCCAGCGCATATCGGGACCTGCTCGAAGCGTGGTCGACGAGCCTTGGAAATGCATCAATACATCACGCAAGCCGTGACGTGCTCGGCCAGCTCGGAATCGAGTGGCACGAGATCGCGGTAAAGGTCTTGATAAAATGGCTCGTCAATGGTGGAGATGAGGTTCGGGACGAACGGGTTGAGCACGCCGCGAAGGAACAGGTGCCGAAACATAAAGGCTCGGAACACCATGGTATCGGTTTTGGTCTCGTGAAATGAAAAGCGCAGCCCATCGAGCGCTTTGAAAGCCATGTAATGATCGATCGGGTGAACGATCATCGCATTGAAGAGAGGCTCGCGGTTGATCTTGATCCCGTGGCGTTCGAGGTTGCGACCAAGGGCCTCGCGCGACTTGACGAGAAACGTCAGAAATTGCGACGGAGGAGGCCTGCGGCAGTGGAGGATGTGATGCTCGATGCTGCTCGTGTTGTGCGCTTCGTCAATGAGCGAATCAATGTCCATCTGAAAGCCGTAGAGATTGCTGCGTATGGGGCTGAGCGCGCTGTTGAGCACGGCATAATCGGTCGATAACGTGGTCCAGGTCGATCGTTCGAGCTTCGTAATGCCCTTTTCGCGAATCTCGACGACGCTTTTCTCGCCCATGACATGCGATTTCGTGTGCGTGCCGCAGGAGAGAAATACGACGAGAACATTGAGCATATCCTCGGGATCGGTGAGCACTCCGCCATTGAATTCGAATGTCTCGATATCGCGCATGGTGAACACCACACGCAAGGAAGCGAGCGAGCGGGAATCGTCGCGTTTGCGCATTTTCGCTCCCTCATAACGCAGCTCGTAGCCGTCGTCGCCGTGGGGTCGGAGGACAATGACGAGGCTTGTATTCACGATAAAGTTGATGACGTGTTCGATCGTCGGCGATTGCGCCTTTACGAGGTCACGCGTCGAAAGCGCGAGGCTCCACGCGAAGCGGGCGAAGTAGGTGGGGGTCTGGAGAAGCAAGTGCCGCAGGTGATGCACATCCATTTCCGGGGCCTGATACAGATACTTTGCGGTGCTGAACGACATCGTAGCCTCCTGCACGCGATGGGGGGAATGCGCGCTCGAGCAAGCGACGTCATGGCATGTCGTATGCCGGCGCGATTTTCGAATGAAATGCGCAGGATGCGGAATGCGGGCGGTGCAGGTTCCGCGCGACCCCGAGCGGAATCCGCACGGATGAGCCGCAGCGGTGCAGGTAGGCCGCGTTATGGCTGATACAAAAACGCCTTGCTGCCATATTGATCGGCAAATGTTTTCGCCGATGACGTGAAGTCCGTCACGATGATCGACCCTGCATCGCGTAATTTGGCAATGGGGACGAAGGTCGACGATTCAATCTGCGCCAAACCATTGGGGGCCATGATGTCGGTGGGTTGAATGTTCCACGAAGCCGTCAAAATGACATCCGGTGCGATCGTCCCGTTGGCTCGCAAATCGACCAATTCTTGGACGCCCGTGACTTCGTTGTGCCAAGCGCCGAAGGCGAGGATATTGGCTGCGGGATCATCGACGAAATAATTGTTGCGATCTTTGGGGCGCCATGCGCCGCTCACGAGCGGATCATTGACGTGATTGGGTGTGCCTGCTCCAATCAAGATATCGCCGCGCCATTGGGCGCTTGGATATTTGATCCCATTGACCGGCATACGGTATCGATCCCATTCTTGGAATTGCGGCAATGCCGGATCCCACACGTGGCCGCCGATGACCGTGCTTCCTCCGACTTCGAGCAACGTCAGCAAGTGCGCGACGTCGGTATAATTGTATCCGCCGTTTTCATGCGAATGCGGATCGATGGCGACGTTCAAGTCTTCGTGCAAGTAGCGAAAAACGTTTTTCCCGTTCGTACTCGCCATCGTTTGCATGTCTTCGTAAAGACGGGCGGCTTCGAGGATCTTCCAATCGGGTTGCAAGGTCCAGGGCAATTGATGTGTTTGAGCCAGCTTCGCCATATCGACGAGCTTGCTGCGCAGGTTGTTGTACCCTTGGCGGCTTTCGAGGCTTCCGAGCATTCCCGCGGGGGTATTGTCTTCGATATGCGTGAAGAGGACGACGTGGACCGGCGCGGCATTGGGCGCACCTCCGGAACCACCCGTTCCGGACGAACCTCCCGCGCCGCCGGCGCCTGCATCACCACCGGACGTGGAGCTCGATGTTCCCGTGGTTTGGGACGTTTCCCCGCCGCAACCGACCATGGCTGTGAAACAAATCATGAGGGCGAAAGCAAATGTCTTCATGCTTGATTTGTCGCATGAATGAAGTTACGGCGTCAAGATCGCCAAAATGAAAAACGCCGGCCTCGGGAAGAAGCCGGCGTCGTATTCGCATGCGCGTTATCGCGTCAATTCGAGTTGCTGCCCATGGCTTTACGGAGCGGTTTGTTGAAGGCGGCGATGGCCAAGCCGGCGGCAATGCCGAGGGCCATCAGGAACATGAAGAACAGGTCCTTGGGCCATTTCGTGTAATAGACGCCGATGTAGCCGCTCATGATGTTCCCGAGGAAACTCGACATGAACCACATGCCCATCATCATCGACACGAAGCGCACGGGTGAAACCTTGGTGACGAGCGACAAACCGACGGGCGAAAGGTAAAGTTCGCCGATGGTCAAGAGCATCGTGCAGAAGACCGGCCAGAACAAGCTGCCTTTGCCCGTGCCGATGGCTTTGGCGCCGATGACCATCACGATGAACGACAAACCGAGAACGATACATCCGACGGCCATTTTGGTGACGGACGACATTTCTTTGCCGCGTTTGGCTTCCCAGGCCCAGAAGCGGTCGATGAGCGGCGCGAGGGTGAAAATGAAGAATGGATTGACCGATTGGAACAAGGTCGAGGGCAATTTGCGACCGAAAAGGGTCGGCCAATTCGTTTGTTCGTCGGCCCAGGTTTGCATCGTATTGCCCTGCTGCTCGTAAACGGCCCAGAACACGATATTGAGCGCGCACAGAATGATGAGCGCCCAGATACGTTGGGATTCGTTTTCTTCTTTGGGAGGAAGCAGAGCCGTCACGCCGCCCGCGTCGGAGGCGTTGGACTTTTTGTTCAGCGTATCCGGCGCGAGCGTCGATGGGCCGAAGACGATTTGAATGATGAGCCCCGCGACCATCCCGAGCCCCGCGGCGAGAAACCCATAACGCCAGCCGTAACTCTGAGCGAGCGGTCCACAGACGAAATTGCACAAGAAGGCACCCAGGTTGATGCCCATGTAGAAAATGGTGAATGCGCCGTCGCGGCGTTTGTCGCCGGGTTTGTAGAGATTACCCACCTGCGTCGAAATGTTCGGCTTGAAAAAACCATTGCCGACGATCAAGAGAATCAGGCCCAAGAAGAAAAAGTTCTCGGCCGTGAAAAGAAGGAATTGACCGAGAGCCATGATGATGGCCCCGATATAAACGGATTTCTTTTGCCCCCAATATCGGTCGGCGACGTAGCCTCCGAGCAGCGGAGTCAAATACACGAGGCCGGTATACCAGCCGTACAAAGTCGACCCGACGGGCTGCATCGTGCAGGTTTGTTCCGCAATCTGCCGAGCGATTTGTTCCGTGGCGGCTTGTTTGTCCTGGAGTATCGTCTGCGCACGTTCGGCGATGCACTTGCCGAGTTCTTCGGAGGTCAACGTGGGCATCAGCCCTTTGAGGAAGTCCCACCCCAAGACGGCGTTTGGATTACCTTGACCCGTGTACGTACCGCCTTGGTACGTTTGGCGCATCGTGATGAAAAGGTAGTTGACAATGTACAGCTTCAAGAGTCCGCGCATGCCGTAGTAGGAAAACCGCTCCCACATTTCGGTCGTGAACAAGACGAACAGACCCGCGGGGTGACCGAGGACTTCTTTGTTCGACTTCGGTCCGACCCATTCCTGCTTCGGGGACTCTGTGGACATGCGTTTCCTCGATATTTACGTGCGGTGCGAACGGTGTTGGGCAAACGTCGCCGGGACGTTTGTCCGAGGAACCGATCGGCTCGGGTGAACGGTCAGGGCAAACTGGATCAAGGTTTTACGGCAGGGTGCGTCGGGAACGCAAGCATCATCCGCGCGAAGGTCGAGCGGCGTCGAGAATTCGTTCTTCGAAGAGAACCAAGGTGCCGCCGGGTAAACTTTCCCGGATGGCATCGAGCGCGCGGGTTGCGCTTTCGAGCGTGCTGCACGAGGCGATGTCGACGAAGAGGCGCCCTTCTTCGGGCCAGGTATGCAGGGCGATGTGACTTTCACCGACGACCGCGCAAGCGGTCACGCCTTGCGGGGAAAACGGCACGACGAGCGTCCCGAGGCCCGTGAAGGGACCTCGCGCAACGGCCAGATCCAGCGCCGCGCGCAAGGCTTGGGGGTCATTGAGGTAGTCGGCGGGGCACTGTTCGAAGATGGCGAGCAGGACGAAGAGCTTCATGAACGGCCGAGGACATACTCGCGCAAAAGGCGGCGAACAAGGGTGTCCTCGTTTTTTCTGTCGAAACGTTCAGCGTCGGCCCACCATCGGCAGCGGGGCTTGACGATAACCGCCCAAATCGAATCGTCCCGACACACCGGCAAAGAGATACCCATTCACTTTGGGATTGCGAATGGTCTCGGTCGGTTCGCCTTTCATGCTGCGCCACAAGAACATGTTGACATCACCACCGACGATCGGCGCAATGGAGATGTCTTTGGACAAACGCAGGTCGAGGCCCACGGCGGCTCGGGCCAATTGAAACCCGTGCGAGAACGTATCGGCGATTTTTCCGCCCGGGTGATCCCACGTCATGCGATACCCGGCGCCGACGGAGACAAACGGATCGAAGCGTTGAAATGGATTGGCATGGTACGTCGCATCGAGGCCCGCCGTCGCGCTGCGCAACGTGGCTCCTCCGGCCGCGTCCTGCATGCTGTAGGATCCGACCACTCCCACGGAAGCGGACGGTGATGCGCGATAAGCCAGACCGAGCGTTGCGCCCAGCCCGCCGCGCGTCATTGAAACGGCCGGAGCGTCGCCTCGTGCGGCGATACGCGGGCCAAACCCTTGGGTATATCCGGTGCCGAGTTGAATTTCGAATGCATTGGCCGGAGCGCGAACGGTTCCGCGCGGCATTCGTTCACTTTCGTCGCCATAAACAGGACGAAGCGTCGTTGTGGTTTCCGTGGTCTGCGTGGTTTGTCCCATCTGCTCGGCCGGCATGGGTTGTCCCATATGCTCGGGCGGCATCGTCGGTTGCGTTTGCTGGTTTGGCTCCGTATTTGGTTCCACTCGAGTTGGTTGTTCGTTCGGCATCGTCTGAGCCGAAACTGACGAGGCGCCAGTCGCGGCGAACGCGAATCCCGCGATCGCGATTCCCATCTTGGTTCCCATGATTCATCTCCCCACGTTGGGGCGCTGGAATCGAGCGCCGCCGTGCAACGCCGATGTGCACCGTACGTGCCAAACGGCGCCGCGCATGGTATTCACGCTCGGTAAAAGGTGGTTTGCACTTTCGAACTTGGCAACGGGCCTGGATTCATCGACGATAGGGACAATCATGACGAACTGGATCAACGTGGAAGGCAAAGTTGCCATTGTAACGGGCGGCAGTCGCGGCATTGGCGAATCGATTGCGAAGGCATTGGGGCAAAGCGGCGCGAAAGTCGCGATCGCTTCGCGCAAACAAGACGGCTTGGATGCTGCGGCGGAGCGGCTGCGAGCGGCCGGGGTCGAGGTGCTGCCGCTCGTGTGTCACACGGGCAAACCTGCCGACGTCAAGGCGCTCGTGGAAAAAGTCGTGGGCACGTACGGCAAAGTGGACGTGCTCGTCAACAACGCGGCGACAAACCTGCACTTCGGTCCGCTCTTGACAGCGGAAGACGTGGCGTTTGACAAGACGATCGAGGTGAATGTCAAGGGATACTTTTACATGACGCGGGAAGTCGCCCGGCACTTGATTGATCGCAATGCACCGGGGTCGATCATCAACGTGGCGAGTATCGTGGCGCTCGGAGCGGCGATGATGCAGGGCGTCTATGCCATGACGAAGGCGGCAGTGATTTCAATGACGCAGACGTTTGCCGGAGAATTGGCGGCGAGCAATATTCGTGTCAATGCGATTGCGCCGGGCCTTGTGGATACTCGGTTCGCCGCATCGATTGTGCAAAACAAAGATATTTTGGAGCGGTTCATGGCCAAGACGCCGATGGGTCGTTATGCCCAGCCCGATGAAATGGCGGGAGCGGCGCTGTATTTGGCGTCGGATGCTTCGAGTTACATGACGGGACAAACGCTCGTCGTCGACGGTGGAACGACGATCAACATTACGTGAACCATGGACAACACACAGAGTTTACAAGATCAGTTTGCTCCGGCGAGTCGTTGTTTTGGATGCGGACCGGCCAATGAAAAAGGCTTGCGCATCAAGAGCCGCGTCGAAGGAGACGAAATCGTCGCGACGTTCACGCCCGAGGAGCACCACGAAGCATTTCCGAACATGCTGAACGGGGGCATCATCGGCGCGCTGCTCGATTGCCATTCCAATTGGTCGGCGGCGTATACGTTGATGAAGCGCCATAACCTCGACAAACCACCGTGCACGGTGACGGCGGACTTTCACGTGAAGCTGCGTCGCCCGACGCCGCTGATCCCGGTGACGCTGAAGGCGCGCATCGCCGAAGCAACGGATGATCGGTGCGTGGTCGAAGCGACGCTGGAAGCGGAAGGCAAAGTGACGGCGACGTGCCGCGGGACGTTTGTCGCGGTGAAAGAGGGGCATCCGGCGTATCACCGCTGGTAGGCCGCCCCGAATTGGGTTTACTCGCCAAACACGTCTGCGGCCGAAGATGCCCCGATGGCTCGATCGAACCATTGATCCAACAGTGTGACATCGTCACAAGTTTCGATGCGTGTCAGCTGCGCCGGCGTCATTTCGATTTTCGCGCGCGTCAGCAGCTTGAGCAGTGATTCACGTTTTCCTTGCACCTTGCCCCGATCGATACCTTGCTTGATGCCGAGGTTCAGGCCCTGCTCGATCCCGTCCTTGAGGGCAATGGAGATGGCGCCTCGGGCGTCCTGTTCGGCCATTTTGAGGCGATCGTAGTATTCCCATTCGGCGGCGGTAAAGGTGGCGCGTCTTGCGACATCGAAAGCTTCGAGGAAAGGCTGCTCGGCCAAAGCGGGAGGAATGACATCGATGTTTTTGGCTTCGCGAAAGAAGTAGGCCCACTTGTCGATGAGGGAGGTGGGGTTATCGCCGGCATTGTATTTGGGCAGCTCGAGAAACGTGTATTGGACGTGGGACAAACCGGTGACGCCGGAATGTTGCTCTTGCATGCGCCAGCGGCTGAGCATGGGGACTTTGTAGGCGCCGGATGAGTTGGTGTCGGTCCACAAGTTGAAATTGCAAATGGTGATACCGACGACGTCGCAAAGGACGGGGTAATCGTCGCCGGAGCGCAATTGCATGACATACGCTTTGCTGGCGTTGTAGACGACGCGCTTTTCAAATCCCTCGATTTTGAGGATCTGCATTTCCACGACGAACCTTCGTCCCATGGCATCGGTGCACTTGACATCGACGATGGACATCTTGAGCTCGGGAATGTCGACGTGTTGATCGGGAGGCGTGTGCTGAATGTCGACGACGCGGTGTTTGCCTTGGAGCTCGAGCAGATGGTTGATGAGGGCGATGAGCAGATGTTTGCGCGACTCGACGCCGAAGATGCGCTTGAAGACGAAGTCTGTCCGGGGATCGGCGAACGTGGCGTACATGATCGAGGTGTACGTCACGCCGAAACCGCTCGCAAGGGAATTACCGCGCATGCGTGTTTCACGCAAAGCTCTTTACGTTCGCCACCGGGTTGCGTTATGTTCGCGCCGTGAATGCCCCCAAGCTTATTTCCGGCCGTTTCGAGATCGAGCGGCTTGCCAGTTCCGGGGGCATGGCCGTGGTGTATCGAGCGATCGATCGGACGACGGGTTTGCCCGTGGCGCTCAAGGTTCTCCACGCGGATGGGGTTCGGTTTGCCGGTCATTTTGCTCGGGAAAGTTATGTGCTCGCCGAGCTGGATCATCCGGGGATTGTCCGGTACATCGCGCACGGTTCGACGCCGACGGGCGAATTATTTCTCGCAATGGAGTGGCTCGAAGGCGAAGACCTGGCGCAGCGTTGCAAACGAGGGCCGTTGTCCGTCGCGGATACGGTCACCTTGGGCATGCGCGTCGCGCAGGCGTTGGGCGCGGCTCATGCGCGAGGCGTTGTGCATCGGGACATCAAGCCGAGCAATCTGTTTTTGCCGGATCGAGACATTACACGCGTAAAGATTTTGGATTTTGGTATTGCACGTCCTCAAGCCACGCGGCCCGCGACGCGAACCGGTACGCTTCTCGGCACGCCCGGATATATGGCGCCCGAACAAATCATTGGGGCTCCGACGATTGATCCGCGTGCCGATGTGTTTGCGTTGGGGTGCGTCTTGTACGAATGTTTGACCGGACGACCGGCGTTCGATGCCGACCAAATGATGGTGCTCCTCGCGAAAATGCGCGCCCCGGAGCCTCCACGACCGCTGGATGTTCGTTTTGACGTACCCGCGGCGCTCGATGAAATCATTGCGCGGATGTTGTCGTCGAATCCGGCGCATCGACCTGCCGACGGCACGGCCGTGGCGGCCGAAATCGCAATGCTCGACGATGCCGAGACGCCGTGGGTTCAAGGTGGCGCGCCTTTTGATATTTCCGACGAAATATCGCTCATTGAAGATCCGTTTGAAGTGACGAACGTCGAGTTGCCCGATGAAGAGCAGATGCGGACGTTGCCGCTTGGCGCGACGAATCTGACGATGCCGCTGGATCATTGGTATCGAGCGCATGCGGCGACGGGGGCGCGGACGCAGGAGCTGCCGGCGAATTTGGTGCAGGCGGTCGTGGCGGCGAAGACGCCGTCGACGGTGCCCGAACCATTGCGAGGTTTGGAGCGTACGTGTGTGGGGCGCGAGCGCGAAGTTGGGGAAATCACGCAGCTCATCACGAGCGCCGTGTTGGGGGCAAAACCGGCGTCGTTGGTTGTCGTCGGTGAATCCGGTATTGGAAAAACGACGGTATTGGCGGAGGTCTTGCGAACGATTGACGGGCGAGGGGGCATTGTCGATTCCCAAGGCATCGTTCGACCCGTCACGATATTCACGGCCTCAGCGGATGTGTATGCTCGCGCCGCTTCGTTGGGCGTCGTTGCGGAAATCATTCGCAATGCGGCATCGATTCGATGTGGCGACGAACCTGCGGCGCGTCGCGACAAACTGCTTCAACACTTGGCCCGGCACCTCGATGAAAAACACGCCGTTCGAATCGTGGAATTCTTGGGCGAACTGGCCGATATACCTTTTCCGGATGACTTGAGCGTTCCTTTGCGGGCGGCGCGGCAAGATGCGCGCCTTTTGGGTGATCAATTGCGTCGGGCATTCGAGGATTGGCTCGGAGCCGAATCTGCGGTTCGTCCCGTATTGCTGGTCATCGAAGACCTCGAGTGGGCGGATCACGCAAGCCTCGCGTTGCTCGAAGGTGCGCTCGCGTCGCTTGGAAATCGGCCGCTGTTCATCTTGGCCACCGATACCGAAGCGCGACGTTTCGCGTCCGGAACGAGGGGCAAGGCGTATCCTCTGAGCGCTTTATCGCCGGAATCGGCGCGGGCTTTTTTGCAATCGGTTTGGCCCGTCGATGCGGATCCTTCGCGCATTTCGCAGATCGTCCAGCACGGCGCGGGGTCGCCCATGCGCCTCGAAGTGTTCGCACGCTGCTTTGCTCGAGATTCGTCGGCGCCTTTGTCCGGTTCGAATTCCGATGTGATTCGCGCGGCCTTGCATTTTCTGTCCGATGTCGCGCGACGCTTGTTGTCGGCGGCGAGCGTTTTCGGGCGCATTTTTTGGCAAAATCCATTGTTTTCGCTCGTCAGTTCGGCTGTACGTACACCGGGCGTGGATCCTTGGCAAAACGAGCGTGCGGGGATTGCCGAATTGTTGTCGGCGGGGTGGATCGTTCGTCGGGGCATTCGTACGCCTTGGGGCGAGGAGTTTGCCTTGACGCACGCTTGGGTTCGCGACGCGGCTTATGAAATGCTTGCGGATGCCGAACGAAAACGATTGCATCTGCGATTGGCGGAATGGCTCGAACGAATCGGCGGAACGGAATCGGCGGTTTTGGCCGAGCATTTGTATTTGGGCGGGGCGGATGATCGAGCTGTTCCTTGGGCGGCGTTGGCGGCTGAACGAGCCTTCGAAGCGGGCGATTTCGATTCCGTCAAGGCTTGGGTTTCACGCGGATTGGCCACGGCGCCCGAAGGCGAAGTGCGGGGAACGTTGCGCTTATTCGAATCGCAGGCGTGTAAGTATCGCGGCGATCATCGCGGAGCGCTCGAAGCCGGGCTGGACGCCATGCGGTTTTTGCCGCAAGGTAGTCCGCTTTGGTACAGCGCGGCGGGAGAAGTCGCCTTGGCGGCGGGCAATTTGGGGGAAGACGCGGCGCTTTTTGCGGTCTTCAATGCGTTGAAGTCGCTTGGCGCGCACGGTGAAATGGGAGCTCCGCACGTCATTGCGGTGGCGCGAGTGGCTTTGCAGTTTTTGATGGTCGGGCACCAGGCGGAAGTGGAGATATTGTTTGCGGCGCTCGACGATTTGGAGAGACGCATCATCGCGATCGACCCGGAGGTTCTGGCTTCGGTGCATCGGACGCGGGCATGGCGGGCGCTTTATGCGGGTGATGCGGGCACGAGCGTGAGGGAATTCGAAGCGGCGGCGCAACGTTTCGAGGAAGTCGGCGATTATCGCAATGCGTCCGTGCAACGAATCAACGTCGGGTCTTGCACCAATGAGCTTGGTGATTGGGCGCGGAGCGAATCGGCACTTCGAGATGCGTTGGCCAATGCGGAGCGTATGGGCCTCGTGCCTTTGGTTGCGCAAGCCAAACTCAATTTGGGGTTGGCTCTGGCTCGACGAGGACAATTGAACGAAGCCCTCGCGGTCGAGCGGGAAGCGCTGACCATGTATGCGCGTCAAGGCGTACGTCGTCTCGAAGGCGGAGCCCGATTGTATTTGGGAATCATTCGCTTGGCGTCCGGGAACATCGATGCGGCGGAACGTGAAATCAATGCGGCGATTGAATTGCTGGCGAATCATGGTCCCGTGCGGGCGCATGCTTATGCCGTAGCGGCGCAAATTGCGCTCGTTCGAGGTGATCCCCGCGCAGCGATAGGTCCGGCCGGCGAAGGCATCAAGATTCTCGATGCATTGGGTGGTATCGAAGAAGGCGAATCGCTCGTGCGGCTCGTTTGGGCCGAATCCCTTGCATCCGTGGGGCCGGAAGCCGACGCGCGACGAGCGATTTCGGTTGCTTATCAACGCCTCATCGAACGGGCGGAGAAAATACGCGACGCAACTTGGCGTCAATGGTTCTTGGAAGTCGTACCGGAAAACGTCCGAACGCGTGAATTGGCCGTCGCCTGGGGTTGTACCTCCGCGGCGAACTGAACGATGACGTTTTTGCTTGCAGGGTCGACGCATAAAGCGTTAACGATGCGTGCGCGCCCGAAGCGGCGTTTGGCTGAAAGGACGAACCGATGAAAATCAAGGCAGCTGTTGCACACAAACCAAGCGCCCCACTGAGCATCGAAACCGTCGACCTCGACGGACCGCGCGAAGGCGAAGTGCTTGTCGAGATCAAAGCCACGGGTATTTGCCACACCGACGACTACACGCTCTCCGGAAAGGATTCGGAAGGGCTGTTTCCGTGCATCTTGGGTCACGAAGGCGCGGGCGTCGTCGTCGACGTCGGGCCGGGCGTAAAATCGGTGGCCAAAGGTGATCACGTCATTCCGCTGTACACGCCCGAATGCCGTCAATGCAAATTCTGTTTGTCCCGCAAGACCAATTTGTGCCAGGCGATTCGTTCGACGCAAGGCAAGGGACTCATGCCCGATGGCACCAGCCGTTTTTCAATCGACGGGACCATGGTGCACCATTACATGGGCACGTCCACCTTTGCCAATTACACGGTGCTTCCCGAAATTGCCGTGGCCAAGATTCGCAAAGACGCTCCCTTCGATAAAGTTTGCTACATCGGTTGCGGCGTGACCACCGGCATCGGCGCGGTCATCTACACGGCCAACGTTCGTCCGGGCGATAACGTCGTCGTTTTCGGATTGGGCGGCATTGGGTTGAACGTCATTCAAGGCGCCAAAATGGCCGGCGCCAACATGATCATCGGCGTCGATCTCAATCCGAACCGCAAAGCCATCGGCGAAAAGTTTGGCATGACGCACTTCGTCAATCCCACCGAAGTCGGCTCGGACCTTGTTTCTTACCTGGTCGGTTTGACCGACGGCGGCGCGGATTTCTCCTTCGAATGCGTCGGCGATGTGAAGGTCATGCGCCAGGCGCTCGAATGCTGCCACAAAGGTTGGGGGCAAAGCATCATCATCGGCGTCGCGGCGGCCGGGCAAGAGATTGCGACCCGTCCGTTCCAGCTCGTCACGGGCCGCGTCTGGAAAGGCAGCGCTTTCGGTGGGGCTCGCGGACGTACGGACGTGCCGAAAATCGTCGATTGGTACATGGAAGGCAAAATCAACATCGACGACCTCGTCACGCACGTATTGCCGTTCGAGCGCATCAATGAAACGTTCGACCTGATGCACTCCGGCGCGTCGATTCGTTCCGTCGTGACGTTCTGACGCACCGGGTTTCACCCGGACTCACCCGTGGCTCCGCGCCTCGGACTCACCCGGGGCTCCGCGCCCCGGGACCCGCGCAAGGGGCCAGCCCCTTGACCCTTGCATTGGTTTGTCCTGCGGACAAACCAAACACGGTTCAGGAGGCCATAGCCGACTTGACCCTTTTGTTTTGGCCGCGCAGCGGACAAAACAATATTGGTCCAGCGCTCGCTGGTCCGGGTCGAGGGGCGGATAGCCCCTCGTCGGGTCTGGGCTGAAAGCCCAGCGAAACGCGGCTCAGCCCGCGAATTTTTTTGCCAGTCGGCATCTCGCGCGCTAAATACGCCGGCGATGAAGGCCATCAAGCTCGGGTTGGTTGTTCTATTGGGGGTGACCGGTTGCGGCAAGGCAGAGCCCGCAGCGCATTTGCAACGCGTCGCGCTCACGCAAAAAACCAACAATACGTTCGAGCTCGTCCCGGCAGCGGATCAGCCGCCGTATTGCCATGTGTTCACGACGACCGCGACGGGCGTCATTTGGCTCCAAACGCCGACACAGGACCAAATGTCCATCGATTGCCCGGCGGGACAAACCATTACGGGGGCGCCCCTTCGAGTTCCCAAGCATGAGGGCAAAGTCAAAGTGTACGTGATCTTTTCCGATCGGCGCCTCGAGGCCGGCCCGCTGCAAATGCAAATTCAGGAAGCCGTACAGCAATACAAAACCGTCACGGCCGTCGATTTGCGGGCTCCCGGTAAGGTCGTCGTGGAAATGATCGAATTTACGCCCGTCGAGAAGTAAGTCATCTATGGCTTCTTGAGGCCGTACGCTACGAGCATTCGTTCGAGGCGCGGATCGTCTTTGCCGATGGGCGGCATCCATTCACGCACGAATTCCCGTTCCCACCAGGCGTTTTTCCCGTCACCTACACGTGTGAATCGATAACGATACAGTCGAGCGCGCAGAAATCGCGGTGGTTTGTCCGGGAATGGATCGTACGCCAAGAGCGACTTCGGCGTATTTTCGCCCCGGAGAAGTTTGTCCACGAGATGCAAAAACCAAGGCTGCCGATCGACATTGGATTTCGCCGCGAACCACAATTGCCAATCCAATCGGTAATGATAAGGCGTAATGATACAAGGCCGACGTTTGGGATCGCCGGGTTTGCACGGAAATTCGTATTCGAGCCATTTCGAGCGATCCGTTGCCGATGTGTCCGACGTTCCTTCCAAAATGACTTCGAATCGTTCCCGATCGACCGAGCCGAATGCGCCATAGGTATTGACGAGCGCCAGCGGATTGAAGGAACTGTTCATTCGCTGGCGATCGGAAAACAGATTTTTTACAGGTTCTATGCTCAGAAATACAATGAAAGACGCGGCAACGCAGGCGGTAATGACGTGGCCCCGGGTTGGTTTGGGAAATGTTCGCGATGCGGCCCAGCGTTTGAGCTTTTTGGGTAAAACCTTTTCCAACGCGTCGTCGTCGAAACAGGCAATGGCGGGGATGATCGTCAGCCAATTCAGGAAGGACAAGTTGCCGCTGCAAATCAACGTCAATTGAAAAACGACGAATAAACAGCCGGCCACGAGACGGGCGGGACGAGGCCAAAAGGCGAAAAGCGGAGCAATCAATTCGACGACGTGGTTGAAGCCCACGCCGAATTTGTGGAAGCCGACCGGCATTTCGTGAAACAAAAGGCTCGTCGGGCTGGGAATCGGTTGCGTCTCGTAATGATACACGAGGCACGTCAAATCGCGCCAGCACGGATCACCTCGCAATTTGATGAGACCCGCGCCGAGCATGATGCGCACGATGAGCCAACGATACAAGATCATCGTGATCGCGGGCGGCGCGCTGGAAAACGGGCGAAATTCACGAATGGGGCACAGAAAAATGGACAAAAATCCCGTCTCGAGGAGCTGAATTTCCCAGCCGTAGCCATAAAAAATCTGTCCCACGCGCGACAATGACAAATAAAGCAACCAAAGCGTGAATTGGACCGCGGCGTTCGTGACGCCTCCAAGCACCGCGAGCGACAAAACGAGCCCCAAACCGGCAAACGTCATCAGCATGCCGTCGCTTGCGCCAAACCAAATCAGCAGCGTAGGCACTTGCCGAAATGCATCGAGCGGCGAACCGTATTGGGTCACGACATAATCGAGGAATCCACGCGCCGGCAGCAAACCGTTTGTCCCGAGTAATGGGCGGAGTTGCTGAAATGCCACCAAAAAAGCCGTGAAGTAAACAAGCCCGAGCAGCCGCAACAAAATGAACCGCGTGAGCACGTACGGACGCTGTTTTTCCATGAGGCGACGAAGGGGATTGTCACGTATACGAGCGACGTCGGTATCCACGGAAATATCCCGGTCCGGGCGATGGCGATCCTGCGACCGCGAACGTTTACTCATTCAATTCCTCGCGACTCGTGCGTAAATCTTCGATCGCCATATCGATTCGATCGCGGTGCGTTCGGAACGACAAGATGCACATTCTGACAAGAAAACGTCCCTGGGTCGTCGTACCGGTCAAAAGCACCCGTTGCTTTTGATTCACGAGCGACATCCAACGTCGATTTCGCGCGTCTTCATCCGCGGGCGACAAACCCGGCGTACGCAAACGGAACGCAAGCAGCGACAATTGCGGCTCGGCAACAATTTCCACATCGGGGATTTTGCGCAATTCATCGGCGGCATAACGTGCCAGATCCATCTTTTCGTCGAGTGCGTCCCGAAAAACGCTTGCGCCGTGCATCATGAAGGGCAGCCATACACGTAAGCCTCGAAAATCTCTGGATAATTCCGGGCCTAATTCACAAAAATCCACGAGATCTCGTTCTTCCTGCATGGGCGGCATGTACGCCGCGGGCACGGCGTGCGCACGACGCAAGGTTTCTCGGTCGCGTACGATGAGGCAACCCGTTCCATAAGGTAGAAACAATCCTTTGTGAGGGTCGAGGGTAATCGAGTCCGCGCGGTCGATTCCCGCGAGTGTTTTGCGTCCCCGTTCGGTCAAAGCGAAAAAGCCGCCATACGCGGCATCGACGTGGAGCCAACAATTTTCGGCCGCCGCAATGTCTGCGACTTGGTTCAAATCATCCACGGCGCCCGTATTGGTCGTCCCGCCATGAGCGACAATCAGAAAAGGCGTTTTCCCTGCCAATCGATCTTCTCGAATGGCGGCCCGCAATGCATCGCCTTGAATTCGAAATTGGTCATCCGAAGGAATGCTCCGAACATGTTCCGGCAAAATTCCGGCAAGGAGCGCCGCTTTGAGCACTGAATGATGCGCTTCTTCCGATGTATACATGGTTCCGCGCATGAAATCCGGCGGCAGTTTTTCCCGACGCGCGGTGATCGTCGCAATGAGATTGGCCAGAGAACCTCCCGTCAACAACAAGCCCCCGGCAGCCTTTGGCATTCCGAGCATCGAGGCAAACCATTGAATGACGTTTTCTTCGATTTGCGCCAAACCCGGGGCGGCGATCCAAACACCTACGTACCGATTCGTCGCGTCCGCGATCAGATCGGCAATCGCGGAATGAACGATACCTCCACCAGGGATGTACGCCAAATAGCCGGGAGACGCCGTATTGAGGCTTGCGGGAATGACTTGACTGAAGAGCTTGCGAAACAGTTTTTCAAATGGAACGCCTTGTTCCGGCATGGCGGAAACGAGGCTCCGTGCGAGCTTGCGCCCGCCTTTTGTCGCGTGCATGGGCTGCGTCGATAACGAACTCGTATGCGCGACGATGTATTCGGTTGCCTGTTGCAACATCGAGCGCATCGTTTCGGGGGACAATTCGAGCGGAAATGGCGAACTTGGCAGCGGACGCAGTTTTTTTCGACCCACGACGTTTTCCTGCTGGACGATGGTGGCTTTGAGCTGAGTCTCGAGAAAAACCAGAAAAGCCGCAGCGTGTCAAGCCGTCGTGATTCAGAGTTTCGGAATGCTCACGTGGAATGTCGAACCTTTGCCGGCTCTCGAATCGACGGCGATTTCGCCGCCATGACCTTCAACGATACGTCGCGCAATGGCGAGCCCGAGCCCCGTGCTTCGTTCACCATTGGTCGCCTGCACGCTGGTCGTCGAAAAGGGACGAAACAAGCGATCGAGCTCCTCGTGAGGAATCCCCGGCCCCTCGTCTTGAACGCTCAATTCGACCCGCGTGAGCGTCTGTTTGACGCGAACGGTAATGGTCGTACCGGGCGGAGAAAACTTGATGGCGTTGGTCGTCAGATTGCTCAGAACCTGCTCCAGCTTTGACGCATCGGCTTCGAGCATCGCGCCTTCTCGGGGAACGTCGAGCGTAATGCCGATGTTCTTGCGTCCTGCGAGCACGCTGACGAGATCCACGTGCTTGGTCACGAGTTGCGCGAAATCGAAAGGGGCTCGTTCAATGACGAGTTTGCCGGATTCAATCGTCGAAATATCGAGCAATTGCTCCACGAGCCCCAAAATGAACTCGCTCGATTGCGTGATGGCGTTGAGAAACGCACGATGTTCATTGTTGAGCAGCGGTCCGGCATCGGCTTGAAGGAACTTCGCATATCCCAATATGATTCCGAGCGGATTGCGAATGTCGTGGGCGGCCATGCCGAGCATGTGATTCTTTTGCTGATCGATCTGTTCGAGCCGGTCGTTTTTTTGCCGCAATTCTTCGGCCAGCAGCTTGAGTCGAGCGCGAAATCGATGACGTTCGACCGTATGCGACAAGGTTTGGCCCAGCAATTTCGCGTCGAGCGGCCCTTTTACCAAATAATCGTCCGCACCGGCGAGTATCGCCGCGGTTGCCGTAGGACGATCGTCGTGGCTCGTAATGACGATCGTCGGCAAATCGTAGAGTGTGAGCATTTGGTGCAGCGTTTCCAATCCTGAACTGTCGGGGAGGTTCAAGTCGAGAAGCACAACATCGAAATGCCCATTCGACAGTTCGGCGCGTGCCGCGTCGAGTGTTCCTGCTACGACGACAGAAGTCCCAAGCGTTCCCAAGATCTTACGTAGCGCATAGACATAAGTGTAACTGTCTTCGACCAGGAGAACCCGCTTGACACTCGTGTCTATCGGTGAATTTGCAGCGTCCATTAGCATTGGGGTCTCGTAATGGTAACAAAGTGATTGCCGTTGGCATGCGGAATTGACGAAAGATGCCGATATATTTATGTTAGCGTGGCGATTTTTCTCACAGTGCGTTGCGTTGTGGGCATATTGTTGTCTCAAAATTCGGGCGCCACGAATCACGGCAGCGTTGGGCGTGGCGTAACGGTGCATCACGGATAAAGAGCCGTGTGTCGTTTGCAATTGCAGTTTGGACGGAAAAGTGGAGACGCTCGAGGCGATTGTTATTGCTTTCCGAACGAGGCATTCGATAAGCTGGGATGTATGGGACGAAAATATTTCTATTCTTGGGTATCGGGAGTCGCCATTGTCGGAGCCGTTGCGATCGGCTGTGGTGACGGGACAAACACGGGGAGCGGATCCGGCGGAAACGGAGGTAATGCGTCGGTTGGAGGTAATGGTGGCGGGGGTGGCGCAGGTGGGGGAATCGGGCCATTCGGATGCAACCCGGCTTGTGTGGAACCTCAAATTTGCGGCCAGTCCGGCGTTTGTCTCGATCCGGGCAAGTGTGCGACGGATGCGGATTGTTCCGGCGGCATGATCTGCGACATGGCGACATCGACGTGTGTGCCCGGCGGTGCGTGCGGGGCGCAGGAAGCCAAGGTGGACCCAGTGCCGCCCAACATGCTTCTCGTGGTCGATCGTTCGTGTTCGATGACCGAGGCGGTGGGTAATTCGACGAAGTGGAACATTGCGGTGGCGGCCATCAACAAGATGACGACCGATTTTGCCGGACAAATTCGGTTTGGCTTGACGCTCTTTCCCGATAAAGTCACGCCGAATTGCCAACAAGACAAAATTCCGGTTCCCGTCGGTCCGGGAAATGAAATGACCATTCAAACGATGATGACCAACAGTCTGGTCAAGGCGGACCCTCTATTTCCGAATGGTCCGTGCGTGACGAACATTCAAACGGGGATGTCCCAGGCCGCGACGGAGCCCGCATTTACCGATACGACACGCGCCAGTTACGCCGTGCTCATCACGGACGGCAAAGAAACGTGCGGCAGCGATGCGACGACCGTGCAAATCATCGGAAATATGTTCCAAATGGCCAACGTGCCGACCTTCGTCATTGGTTTCGGCTCGGGCGTCGACCCGGCGCAAATGGACAAATTCGCCGTTGCGGGCGGGGTTCCGAGCAGCGGGACGCACAAGTATTACGATGCCGGCGATCAGGCGGGTCTCGATGCCGCATTGGCGACGATCGCGAAAGCGACGCTGTCCTGCACCTATTCGCTCGATTCCGTGCCTCCCAATCCCGCCGAAATCTTCGTCTTTTTCGATAACGTGAACAAGGTGCCGCGCGACATCATGAATGGTTGGGAATATGACGCCGGGAAAAACCAAGTCATTTTCTACGGACCCGCGTGTGATAGCTTGAAAAATGGTATCGTCAAAGACCTCGACATCGTCTTCGGTTGCGATGAACCCACGCCAAACTGATTGTCCCGTCCATACCCAGCCATGAAAAAGACCGCTCCTGCGCGTCGGACCGACGCGAACGAAATCGTGTATGGTTTTCGAGCCGCTCTGGCTTTGTTCGAGCATCAGCCCGACAAGATCGTCCGTATTGCGTATCATCGTGATCTGCGCCGCTCGCTGGCGAATCTCGAACGTTGGGCGGCGGCCCATCGTGTCCCGTGTATCGAAGCGTCCGACGAAGAACTCGGCCGTTTTTCCGGGACGAAAAATCACGAAGGCGTGTGCCTCGAAGTCATTCCTCGAGTCTGGCGGAGCCTCCAGGAATTTGCCGACATGATGGTGCGGACGCGCGGGACGGCCATTGCTCTCGAACGAATTCGCAATCCGTACAATATCGGGGCTATTTTGCGCAGCGCCGCATTTTTCGGTATGGACGCGGCGCTCCTCGGAGCTCCGGCGCCTCATCCGGGACTACCCGCCGATGCCATTCGCGTGGCCGAAGGCGGCGCGGAACAACTCGAGTTCGCCCGGACAACCGATTTACCGGACACACTCGGCCGCCTGCGAGCTCGAGGGATCACTGTGGTCGGAGCGGAAAGCGAAGCGACGGTCAATGCCGTGGGGTTTGAATACAAGCGGCCGCTCGTGGTTGTTTTGGGACACGAACGCGAAGGGTTGTCGGAACGCGCCAAAGCTCAATGCGATACGCTCGTTGCCATTCCCGGATTGAGTTCCGTACGGTCGCTCAATGTATCCATTGCGGCGAGTGTACTTTTTGCCGAAGTCATGCGCGAGCGGCTCAAAGGGGCGCTGGGTCGATCATCGGGCGTGAAAAAGTAGCTCGAGAAGGCACGAAATCTTTCCATCGCCGACGCCTACGCGCTATCCTTTTGCCCCATGACCCGAAAATTCGCCCTTCCGGTGCTTAGTCCCGTGGCATCCACGCCTTCCGTCGACCGAATTCGGCAGCGGCTTGGAGGGCGTGCGTCGACGGAATCCGGGACGGGCGAAGTCGTCTCGTTCACCACGGACGGCGGCATTGCGCAAACAGGCGTCATTCTTTTCATTCGCGGAGACGAGCTCGACGTGTACGTCAGTGACAACGTCGTGCGTCGTATTCGGCGTTCAATGGCCAAATCCACCGATGCCGTCGTGCCCACGTCGTTTATGCGGATCGCCGAAAGCGCGCGGGTATTCGAACATCTCGCGGAAGGACAACGGGTCCGTTTTCCCACCGACGACCATATTCACGACGGCATTCTCATCGAAAAATGTCGATTCGGTGCCTTGGTGGAACGTAACGACGGCAAAATCGTCGGCCTTGGTTTCCAGCGCGTTTGGCCCGCCGGTGACGAGACCACTCTTTCATCATGAACATCGAGGAGCGATATGGCGGTTGATATCGAAGGTTTTACACGGACGCCTTTTACGCACAATGGCGAAACGCGGGATGTGTATCGACGTGGGGAAGGCCCAGGCGTCGTCATTGCCACGGAAGTTCCGGGATTGACGCCGTCGGTAATTCAGTTTGCCGAACGCGTCGCGGCGGAAGGATTCACGGTATTTCTTCCCCAATTGTTCGGCACGCCGGGCGTACCTCATAGTTTTCCCACGGCGTTGGGCGTCATTGCTCGCGCGTGCATTTCGCATGAATTTCGCGTTCTTGCCGCCAATGAATCCAGTCCCATCACGGATTGGTTGCGCGGATTGTGCCGCCACGCGCATGAGTCCGTCGGTGGAAAAGGCGTCGGAGCCATCGGGATGTGCCTCACCGGCAATTTCGCCTTGACGTTGATGGTCGATCCGTTTGTCGTGGCACCTATCTTGTGTCAGCCGTCGCTGCCCTTTGCGATGGGCAAGAAAACTCGCGCAGGCATGCACATTTCGGATGCCAATCTGGCCATCGTCAAAGAACGTTGCGCCAAAGGCACCAAAGTGCTCGGATTGCGTTTTACGCACGATTTCATGTGTCCACCCGAGCGTTTCGAGTCATTGCGGCAAAACCTGGGCGACGCATTCGAAGGCATTGAAATCGATTCGGGACCCGGCAATCCCTGGGGCATCAAACGCATCGCCCATTCCGTCGTCACCAACGATCTCGTCGACAAGGAAGGTCATCCCACCAAACAAGCCCTCGACCGCGTTCTAGGGTTTCTCCGCGAAAAACTTCGCGATTGACGAACGTCCCGTGTCCGACCGCGAAACCCTCCTCGTAAACAACCGCGGCCATGTCATCACCGACGGTCCGTTTGTCTTGGTATGCCATTGCCCGGGAGGCGTCTTCGACCCGTTCGTTTATCTCGTGTCGGCCATTGCGACAATCTTATCGATCGTCATCGGGATCATCGTGCTCATGCGTGCGGCTCCGATTGCCATGCTCATCGTCGCCGTCATCTGGACCGTGGGCATTATCGTGGCCAATTACGTCATGCGCCGCGAAGGTTTCAAACATGGAACCATTCGAGTCGATATCGCCCGCCAAGAGATCATTCAAGAAACCCGAGGAATCGTCCGGAAATTCCCATTCTCCGACATTACCTCGATTGCCACGCCCGTCATCGACGGGCTCGAAGCGCAAGAAAATGAACGCGGATTCGAACATCGCTGGCTTCTTGTGACCTTGGCCGATGGTCAAGAATTGCGCCTGGCGCAAGGGCCATCCCACGAACTGCGCCCGACGCTTGCATTCTTACGAAAATCGAACGTGCCGGGGCTGCGTTGACGACGTTGCCTTAATGCGCCGCCGGTATGACTTCGTCGCGACTTGGGATTTTTTCTCCCGAAGGCGCCGCGACCATATCCGCCCATTGACATTCCGAAATCATCGCTTGCGCTTCCGCCGGATCCAATACCCAGCGCACCGATATCGTGAGAATTTTGCTCACGTCGTGCTGCAAATAATAACGTCCCCCGGCATCCACCATAATCGCCGCGTCCGAAATCTCGTCGGTGCCGAGATTTTCGTCGATATCGTCCCCATAACGCGTCATGATTTTATGCAAACCAGGTTCGGCGAGCCAGCAAAACCACGTCGGCCCTTTGGTCATTCCCACGAGGCGGCGATTGTCCCGTACGACCGCCGGGACCAACAGCGCCACGTTGTGCGGACGTACGACGCAGATTTGACCCGCATTCGCAGGCAATGCATCGAATACTTTCGCCGGCGCGTCATCGTGAAGCGCAATTTCATACCGCGTACACGCGCTCGAACACAAGCATGCAAGCACAACGCTCGTGCAGAGCGAAAATCGCAAAAGTTTCCCCATCACGTCGTTCACAATGGCACGCGCAGCGTCCTCGCGCCGCACGAAATTCACGTTGTCGGTCGACGCAGAGTTTCGAGCCAACCACGCAAATCTTCGGGCAGCGGACTCTCCCATCCCACCGCTTCATTCGTACGCGGATGCGCAAATCCAAGGCGCGTCGCATGCAAAGCCAACCGCGGAGCCTGTAATGCCGTCGCTTGGCCATATTTGCGATCGCCCAGCACCGGATGGCCGACATGCAGGCCGTGCAATCGAATTTGATGGGTTCGTCCGGTCTCGAGACGCACGCGCACGAGCGTCGCGCCCGGGGCGATTCTTTCTTCGACATGAAAGTGGGATACCGCCCGTTTTCCCCCGACGGGGTGATCGACGGTAAGTTCGTCCCACGAAACCACTCCTTGGAGCACCGTCAGGTATTGCCGATCGAAATCGTGCACGCGAATGCGCTCGGACAACACCCGATTGGCCTCGTCGTTCCGCGCGAAGACCACGAGGCCGCTGGTGTCCAGATCGATACGATGCACCAAGAACAGCGTTTGTCGATACGATCGTTTCAATTGGTCAAACAGGTTGCCGCGATCGCTCTCCGGCGTGGGTGCCGTCAACAGCCCCGCGGGTTTGTCCACGACCACGACGTCCGCGTCCTCGAAAACAACCTTGTACGGCGGCAAATTCGCCTCGTCTTTCGCTCGCGCCGCCGTTCCCACTTCTTTGGTGGCTCGTTCGAGCGCGCCGCCGATGTTCGCCACGATGGTTTGTCCGGGTCGAGGCGTCTTGCCGGCGATCTTGACGCGCGCTCCATCCAAGAACACGCCGCCCAGATCAATCAGCACGCGCGCCTTGCGGCGACTCAGCCCTTCGACGTTCGCCGCCAATACCTGATCGAGTCGTTGCCCCGCATCTTCCGGACGAACCACGAATCGCACGCGTTGATGAGACAGTTCCGCCATGAAAAACCTCGTCCACCGCTCCGCTTCACGCGCGCCGGATCATCGCGCCGCCGCTTCCGGATAGTGACTCAATCCGATGATGTTGCCCTCGGGATCCCGCACATACAGCGTATATGCGCTCTCGCGAAATACCTCGACCCCCGCCGCCTCGAATCGCTTGCGCCACGCGTCCCGTTCGTCTGGACGAATCCCCAGGGCAATGCAGTGAAAGCCGGGCGAAGTGTCGTTGCGTCGCGGGTCGGAGTGTTCGGCCCGTTCGATGGCGAGGAAGGCGTTTTGGCCGAGTTCGCACCAGATTGAGCGCTGGTTTCCGTGCGGATCATCCCAGCGGCGAATTTCGCGCAGGCCGAGCACATCTTCGTAAAACGACGCGGCTCGTTGGAGATCGGCGACGACGACCGCCAGATGATGCACGGGCAGGGGAGGCGAGATGTTGGTGGAGGCCATGCGTGGACGGTCGAAACGTAGGCATGCCTCTTGGATTGCGTCGAGTTTTCGTGAGCGTGCTTGACGTCCGCCGGTCGAAGCGGCAAAAATCGCCGCCATGCGTGAAGAAAACATGGCCGTTCTGAAGTCGCTCGTGAGTGTCGCCTGGGCCGACGGCACGTTCGACAATGCTGAAAAAGAAATGGTCGATGCCCTCATCGCCGCCTTCGAAGCATCGGACGAAGAAGCAAAAGAGATTCGCGAGTACGCCGTGGAAAAGCGGACGCTCGACGACATGCCCATCCTCGATCTCAACGCCGACGATCGTCGTGTTCTTCTGCAACACGCCGTGTTGCTCACGTACGTCGACGGTTCGCAACACGAGGCGGAAAAGGCCTTCATCGGCGACATGTGCAAGACGCTCGAGATCCCCGATCACGAAGCGAAAGCGCTCATTGGTCTCGCTGAAGAACGCGCCAAGCGGTTCTTGAATCTGCTCTGATCGATTCGACAAACTTGCGGTGGCGAGGAGCGATCATGGACGATCGGCATCGAGATGGGCCGGCGAGTTCACGACGTGACGAACGTCGCGATGATCGTCGGCGAGACACCGGTCCTGCCGGCACCGACTTCTTGGACCTCGAAATTTCACAAGTTCTCTACGGTGAAGCGGCCGGAGTCGCGCGCGAAGCGTTCCGCGAACTGCTCAAAGACGCCGTCAAAGCGCGGCTCGCCCAGCGGTTTGGCGCGAAGATCGACGCGCTCGCCAAGCTGGCGGCGGATGAGCTCCTGGATGACGTAGAGACAAACCTCTCCATCGAGGCGCTCATCAACGACCGCAAGCAGTCTCGTCGCGGACGCGAAGAAGCCATTCGGCGGATCTTCAGCGAAGACAAACCCAAGGGCGACGCGGGTTGACCTCGCCCTCGGGTTTTTCCTTTGATCACCAAAGGTTTGCTGCGTCAAACAGCACACACGTGCTGTTTGTCCCCGTGCGCGGGGAGCTGGAACGTGGCCGGTGGAGGCGGCGGGAACGCATCGAGCGTTTGCTCGAAAAACACCGCCCGCACATCACCTTGGTATTGCACGAAATCCAAGGGGCCGAGCAGAGCACCGGCCTGATCCGTCGATTCCGGATTTCCGTCGAAAAGCTCCGCAATGACCGCGGCCACGTACGCGTGAATGGCATACACCACGCCATCGAGGCATTGTTTCAGCACACGCGACGACCAGGCGCCCGATTCCGTATGGCTGAGCAAATTTGCGTAATGCGCATGCGCCGATCGAATTGTTTCGACAAACGGTTTACCGCCCAGCGCCCATAACGTCGGCTCGAACCCGTCCTTGTCGATTCGTGCCAATCGCGCCTCCGATTCCGCCCATTCCAACAGCGGCGGTGGTCTGACGAGCGCCATTCCATGCGGGAAAATCCCAATGAGCAATTCCACCGCCGTCCGCGCGGCTTCCTGATGAGCCGGCAATGCCGCCATGGCTTCGAGCCAATCGTGCAAAGCCACCCAGCCCGCATCGAGCGTGCGTCCTGCCAGAGCCAATGACGTTCGTTCATTTTGCGGATTCACATCGTGCCCGGGCAAACGCGCCGCAAGGTTGTCCAATCGATTTTCCAAGAGCCGACGCGCACGTAAAATCGGCTCCGACAAACGCGGCACAAGATCGGTCGCTACGAGCAGCGCTCGGCCCAAGGCAAACCCGCCCGACAAATTGACGCGCGGAATCCTACGAATGTAACGGTGCATCATGACGCATCTCGATCTCTCTGCGAGCGAAGACATGTCGCGGTAGGGCGTGCTCGCGAATCACCCTCCACATCATGTCCATCGTCACGAGCGCGTCGTCAGTTGCGTACTTTCTTCAAAATAGTGATTTGGTGATCTGTACTACCGCCCGAGGTCGAGCTGGTAAAACCGATTGCAGCCAAAGTGCCCGGTGCATCCCTGCTGTTTGTCCAAACGTCGAAACCCCAGGTGCTCGTAAAGGCGCTGCGCGGCGTCCATTCCGGTGAGGGTTTCCAAGTAGACGTGGGCAAACTCGAAGTCCCGCGCGAGCTTCAACAAATGCCGCAAGAGCGCGCTGCCCGCGCCGATGCCTCGAGCTTCGGGCAAAAAGTACATTTTGCGCAATTCCGCGGTTTGTCCGTCACTGCCTTGTAATGGCGCAATGCCTCCGCCTCCCACGACGCGGCCTTGCGTTTCGACCACCCAATACGCTGCGCGGGGAATGGAATACGCCGAGCTCATCCCATTGACCTCGGGATCGTGAATGGCGAATCCGGGACCGTCCGCGCCAAACTCGGGCATGACCGTGCGAATGATATTCGCGACGGCTGCGTCGTCTTCCGGACGAATGCTGCGAAGTGAAAATTCCACGGCATTCATACGGGCGCGCCCAGGTCGCGCAGGAATGCGCGCACGATGGCTTTGGCCACGTGTTTTCGATAATCGCGGGTCGAACGTACGTCGTCGATGGGCGAGATATCCGCGAGAACCGCGGCGTCCAATTCTTCTCCCGAGATATCCGGCAATGGTTTCGAAAGGACAAGCGCTCGGGTTTTCGGTAAGGTCGCCGTAACGGGCGCAACGGACGCCATACCCAGGCCAAACCGCACGACACGTTGGTCCGAACGAACCGCAATGCCCGCCAGGGCCATTTTGGAAATGGCTTGCGCGCGTCGAGTGCCCACTTTGCGCCAAATCCACGGAGTTCCTTCCCCGGGCAAATTCATTTCCACCGCCACGATCATTTCATCCGGCGCGCGAGTGCTCTGCTTGTATCCCGTCTGCAAATCCGTAAATGCAATGCGCCGTTCGCCGCGAACACTGCGCACGACAATCGTCGCGTCATACGCGGCCAGCGCGGCCACTCCATCGGCTGCGGGCGAAGCCGTCGCCAAATTACCGCCCAATGTGCCGCGCCCCTGAATTTGTAGAGCTCCAAGTTCGCTCGCCATTCGTTCCAGCATCGGAGCGCGAGCCAATACGTCGGGATGGCGGCGAATTTCGAGGTACGTCGCGGCGGCACCAATACGAAGCACGCCGCGCTGCAATGAAATGCCCCGCAAATCCGAAAGACGCGAAATGTCCACCACGAGCGGCAAGGTTTGTCCCGGCGCTAGAGGCTTGCGCATTTCTTGTTCGACGACCCAATCCGTGCCTCCGGCGAGCAGGACCGTTGCTTCACCGCGCGCATGGCGTTCCGCCAAAATACCGCATACCGAATCGATCGATTCGGCATGTTTCATGTCATAAGCCACGAGGTCCGCGACGGTCATGCGGCACCTCCTTCTTCGCGCCTCTGTTTCGCGGCTTCGCGAATGCTGTCGACGATGCGTTGATAACCCGTGCAGCGGCAGAGATTTCCCGCAATGGCTTCGCGAATTTCGTCATCCGATGGATTCGGGCGCCTTTGCAAAAGTGCCTCGGCGCTCACCAGCATCCCCGGCGTGCAAATGCCGCATTGCGCTCCGCCGTGTTCGATGAAACATCGGGCGAGTGGCCCGTTTTTCGTCGTATCGGGCAAACCTTCGACCGTCGTGACATTTCGCCCTGCGCATTGGCCGATCGATACGAGGCACGCATTCACGGCGACGCCATCGAGCAATACGGTGCACGAACCGCATTCGCCTTCGCCGCAGCCTTCTTTGGTTCCCGGTAAACCCAAAGGACCACGCAATGCATCGAGCAAGCGACTGAGCGGCGGAAGCTCGACTTCGCGCGATTGCCCATTGACGTGCAAGGAAATTTTCAAGGCTTATTCCTCCACCTTGCGCTGAATGAATTCAATCTTGTACCCATCGGGATCTTCGCAAAATGCAATGACCGTCGTACCGTGTTTCATCGGTCCGGCCTCGCGGGTGACTTTGCCCCCGCGGGTCTTGACGTCGGCGCACGTTTTGTAGGCATCTTCGACGGCAATGGCAATGTGCCCGTAACCATTCCCAAGCTCGTACGATTTCGTATCCCAATTGTGCGTCAATTCCAGCACCGCCGTGGACTCTTCATCGCCATAACCCAAAAACGCCAGCGTAAATCGCCCCTCGGGATAATCGCGCTTGCGAATGACGTGCATCCCCAAAACTTCCGTGTAAAACGCGATTGATTTTTCCAAGTCGCCGACTCGGAGCATGGTGTGCAGAATGCGCATGGTGATCGTCTCCTCGAGGTTTGTCGAAAAATCAGATTCCGCTGAGTTGCAATGCCAAGAGTTGTTCCGGCAAAAGTGGTAAATCGCGCGCGATGATGCCCGTTGCGTGTTCAATGGCGGCCGCGATCGCCGGCGCTCCACCGTCCATAGGCAATTCGCCCAGACCTTTGGCGCCGCCGCCCGGACCATACGCATAAGGTGCTTCGACGAGATCGACGTGAAATGGCGGCGCATCCAGGGCGGTTGGAATGATGTAATTCGTCATTCGCGGATTAAGAATCTTGCCGTCTTTCCAAACGACGTTTTCCCAAAGCGCCCACCCGATGGCTTGCAAACTCCCGCCTTCGATTTGCCCTTTACACATCAAGGGATGAATGGCTTTTCCCACGTCCGTGGCGCTCCAGAATCCCAGCACCGTGACCTCCAACGTATCGAGATCGACTTCGACTTCCGCAACATCGCACGCATAACCGAAAACCGGATACGCATCGCCTTTGTACGTCTTGTCGTCGAATTTCACCCAATCGGGATGACTGTATTGCACCAGCGCCGTCACGGTCTTTTCCCGCGCCAAAAGCCGATCACCGGCCGTCGCAAAATCGCCTCCGCCGTGATCCATTTCGGCGTGCACGCGCGCGGCGATTTCTTTGGCCGCTTTTTCAACAATCGATCCGACCACCATCACCGTTCGTGAAGCGACCGTCGGACCGGAATCGGGCACGTGCGTCGTCGAAGGAACCGTAAAATCCACCGCATCGAGGCTCAGGTTTGCCGCATCGGCCGCAATTTGTCGAAAAACCGTCTCCGTACCTTGGCCGATATCGGTCGATGCCGTGCGAATGTTGAGCCTTCCGCCGGGGAGCAAATCCACGGCCACGCGACCTTTGAGGTACGTTTCACCCGTACCGGTAAAACCCGCGCCGTGCATGAAGACGCTCGCCCCGATACCTCGAGCTTTGCGTCCATGAATGACCGGTCCGGCCACACGTTTTTCTTGGTACTTGCTGGCTTCGAGCGCTTTGTCGACGCATTCGGCAATGCCTACGGAACCTCGGAGAACTTGACCGGTCGACGTAACATCGCCTTCGCGCAGCATGTTTTGTCGTTTGAAGTCGAGCGGGTCGCGTCCCGTCTTTTTGGCGACTTCATCCAAATGGCGTTCGATGGCCCAAATCGTTTGCGGCGCGCCAAACCCGCGAAATGCACCATTGGGCGGCGTATTCGTGGCCACGGCGATCGCATCGATGCGGACGTCGGACCAACGATACGCGCCCGCCGCATGCAATGCTCCGCGCGACAAAACGACGGGCGACAACGTCATGTACGCGCCCCCGTCCATGAGGATGCGCATTTTCAGCGCGCGTAGTGTGCCGTCGATATCACTGCCCGTCGTGATTTCACAAATCGCCGGATGCCGCTTCGTCGTCGCTTCGATGTCTTCTTTGCGATCGTAAATCATGCGCACATGCCGACCACTCTTTTTCGCCAACAGCGCCGCATGCAGTGAAATGACCGACGGGTATTCTTCTTTTCCGCCAAACCCGCCGCCCGTGACCGATTGCGTCACGTGCACCCGATCCCCGGGCAAACCAAACGCGTGCACCAATGCTTTGTGCACATAATAAGGACATTGAATCGAACCGATGACGTGCACACCCGCGTCGTCCCAATGCGCAATCACGCCTTGCGGCTCGATGTACAGCTGTTCTTGGTGATGCGTGGAATACCGGTTTTGAACGACAACCGCGCACGCGGCGATCGCTTCGTCGATCGCCTTGATACTCGCGTCATCCGCCGCTACGTCCGCGCAACCTTTCGAGATCGTAATTTTCTTCAGGACGTTGTCGTCGCCCCAAATGATGTCCTGCTTGGCGAGTGATGCTTCGGGATCGAGCACGGGGACGCGCTCTTCGATGTCGAGTTTGACCGCGTGGATGGCTCGGTTGAGCTTCTGTTTGTCCGAGCAGGCCAACAGAACGATCGGTTCGTACGCGTGCAAAATCCGGTTCTTGACCAGGATCGGTTGTTCCGCCG
>WBZU01000428.1_pt1 | contig 36970 bp, 25 predicted proteins | sample 5204311 | NCBI WGS metagenome assembly WBZU01 (sample SAMN12344359, study PRJNA552823) | activated sludge metagenome | biome: Activated sludge suspended growth; feature: Nitrification reactor; material: Wastewater; isolation source: activated sludge from nitrification reactor of wastewater...
CAGGGGCACCGAATCACGGGTGAGCAGGGCGGCGACCTCGATGTCCCCGCAACAGATCTCGTGCGCCAACCGTGGTGACACCGACCCGGTGTGGGCCACCTGCGCCACCGCTTCACCGGTCAACACCGACCCGGACGTATCCACACCGGTGGGGGTCTCGATACACCGACTCGCTTCGCTCGCCGGCACTCGGGCACCCTCCGAATCGCGATCACCATTCCCGGGTGTTCGGGTGGCGTCGGCCAGTGGACTTGTGGGGATCAACACCGGTAGCGGCACGGTCAACGCGACCCGCGCCACCACCCCACCAGCCACTGGGCGATCCGGATTCGCCAGATACGCCGACACCATCTCGACGAACCCATCAGCACAACGGTGACCCTTGGTCCGCGGATCACGCCCACCATCCGGGGCCGGAACCGGCTTGCACAACGGATCCAACGCGGTCAACAACTTCTCACCACTGAACTGATCCAAATCGGCTTGCACCCGCACCCGACCCTCATCAGTGCGCGACACACTGGCCTCATTGAGCATCGGGTTATCGGCCGGGGCGATGCTGGGCGGATCGGCCGGGGCCAACTCATGAGCGATCTCACGAGCCTTCTCCACAATCTGGGCCGGCGTGTCGAAGCGGGCATGGACCCCCAACGTCGAGACCACCGCCTCCTTGTGGGCCGTATACCCGTGGGCCCCGACCCTCGACCGCACATGATCCACACCCCGCACCATCGCATCGGCGTGCTCGAGCGACAGGTCCCCGTCACGCATCTCCCGGCAGACTTGCGGCAACTCCTCCAACCGTGCCCCCACCCGCGCCAGCTTGGCCACCGACGACGGCGCCAACGGTAGTTGCGCCAACACATCGCGACTCGTGCGCAACTTCCTGCGTACCGGTAACCCGATCACCTGCGCCCGGGCGGCCCCGGCGGCCATCAGATAGTTCCCGATCGCCACCAACCGAAACCCGCACGCCAGGATCGACAACACCGCGTTGTCGTCCTCGACCGCGCGGGCCTCAGCAAGCAGATACCCCACTCCGGTACCGGATTCGACCGCCGCCGGCGCGAGGTCGTCGGCCAATTCCCCGATCAACTGGGCCAATCTCGTGGTGTCCATCCCCACCCCCCCTGGATGCTCAATGTGTTGTGTATCACACTATCGCACATATGTTCGGATGCCTAGATGTTTCACTCACCTTCGATCCGCTCTGAAACCAGGCTAACCCCACCCTCTGACACCTCGAAGACACTCGACCGCCGTCAGAGTCACCGAACCACAGCACTACGAAGACACTCGACGGCCGTCGGGGCCTGGATCGAGGTCGGGTACGCGCTGACCCGACCGCCTCAGCCCTCCATCAGGGCGCGCACTTTGCCGAGCACGTCTGGGTAGCGCTGCGTGTGCGCCCCGCCGTTGATGTCGATGGCGGAACCGGTGATCCACGACGCGCCGTCGGACAGCAGGTAGGTGATCAGACCGGCGATGTCCTCGGGCGTGCCCGCGCGACCCAACGGGGTGTTCTCGAGGTACTCGTCGCGCAGGCCGGGGATGAGGCCGATGCCCTCGGTCAGCGGGGTGTCGACGAGTCCGGGCCGGACCGCGTTGACGCGGATTCCGCGCTCGGCGAGCTCCAGGGCCGCGACCTCCACCAGCATCGTCACCCCGGCCTTCGCGGCACAGTAGGACCCCATCCCGGCGGCGGGTTGGCGCGCGTTGAGCGACGAAAGGCAGACGATCGCCCCACCGTCGGACAGCACGCGCCCAGCGTGTTTGAGCACCAGGAACGTGCCGGTGAGGCACACGTCGATCGTGGTGCGCCATCCCGACAGGTCCAGTTCGGTCAGCGCCCCGGGAATGGACAAGCCCGCGCAATTCACCACCGCGTCCAATGGGGCGGATGCCTCCAACCCCGTGCGCACGGAATCCTCGTCGGTCACGTCCAGCGCCAGAGTGCTCACGCCGTCGCCGAGTTCGGCGGCCACCTTCTGGGCACCATCGGCGTTCACGTCGGCAACGACGATCTCGTAGCCCTGCAACCGCAGCGCACGCACCGTAGCCAGGCCGATACCCGACGCGCCGCCGATCACCAGGGCGCGCTTGGGCGAGCTCACCGGCTACTCCCCGATGACGACGACGGCCTTGCCGCGCACCTTGCCGTCGTGCAGGTCTTGCAGGGCCTGAGGCAGCTGCGCGAGGGTGTAGGACACATCGACCGGCGGGCGCATCCCGTCGGCGATCATCTCCGTCAGTTCGTCGTGCAGCATGGCGGGGACGTCGGGATGCGTGCGGATGTACTCGCCCCACGCCGCGCCGACGATGTCGATGTTGCGGAACAGGACGCGGTTGAGCTTGACGGTCGGGATGCCACCGGCTGCAAAGCCGATGATCACGTAGCGGCCGTCGGGCGCGACAGTCCGCAGCGCCTCGTCGAACACCTCGCCACCGACCGGATCGATCAGCACGTCGACTCCCCCGTCGGAGAGGTCTTTCACGCGCTGGCCCCAGCCCTCGTCAAGTTGCACCACCTCGTCGGCACCGGCGTCGCGCAGCATCTGCTCGGCGCCCTTGCGGTGCACGACCGCGATAACCTTGGCCCCCATCTCCTTGGCGACGCGGATGGACGCCGCACCGACGCCGCCAGCTGCGCCGAGCACGGCCACAACCTCGCCTGGCGCGGTATGCGCGCGCAGTTTGAGCGCAAAGATCGCGGTCTGGAAGTTGATGCCCATGGCTGCGCCCTCGGCGAAGGTCAGGCCCTCGGGCTGCGGCAGGATCTGCGGCTCGAAGGCGACGGTCTGCTCGGCGAAGCCGCCGACGCCGGAGAACACAAGGACCTTGTCGCCGACCTTGTACTTGCCACCCTCCGGCGCCTCGCGCACTACGCCGGCGACCTCGGTGCCCGGCGTGAACGGCAGCGGTGGGCGCATCTGGTAGAGCCCGCGGCTCATGAGGAGGTCGGGGAAGCACACCCCACAGGCCTTGATGTCGACGAGGTACTGGCCGGGGCCGGCCGTGAGGTCGTCAACTTCGACGAGCTCAAGCCCGCCCGGTCCGGATTCTTCGCGCAGCACTTGAGCCTTCATAGCTTCACCCTACGCGGTGGAACGTGCTCCAACTCCGGATACGATCAGGCTCATGGATTCCTCCGCAACCCTCCCTGCGACGCTGTCCCCCGAACGCCTCGAAGTGGCCTTGGCGGCGCCCGGCTTCTTGCCCCTCGACGAGGCACTAGCCCTCCACGAGGCAGCGGGTTCCTTTCTGGCACAACCTGATTCGGTCGGTCTGGGCGTCGAGATCGGAACGTACTGCGGAAAGTCGACGGTGTTCCTGGGCGCGATCGCCCAAGCACACGGTGCTCTTCTCGCCACCGTCGACCACCACCGCGGCTCCGAGGAGCACCAGCCCGGTTGGGAGTATCACGACACCTCGTTGGTCGACCCGCATGCCGGCACGCTCGACACGTCGGCACGGTTCCGACAGACGATGTTCGACGCCGATCTCGAGCAGACCGTCGTCGGGATCATCGCCGGGTCGACGATGAGCGCGCGCATGTGGGGCCGCGAGGTCGACTTCGTCTTCATCGACGGCGGGCACTCGATGCAGGCCGCGCAAAACGATTTCGACGGGTGGTCGCCGTTCGTCCGCGTCGGCGGCGGCCTCTTGATCCACGACGTGTTCCCCGATCCCGCCGACGGCGGCCGTCCGCCCTACGAGATCTACCGACAGGCGCTCGACGGCGGACAGTTCGAGGAGGTCTCGGCCCACGGCTCCCTGCGCGTCCTGCGCCGGGTCAGGGCGGCTTAGCGTCAAAGCGCTCGGGTAGCTCCAGATTCCCGACGCCGCTGACCCGAACCTCGTCGAGCCCCTGCCAACTCGCCGCCTGACCCAGCAGCCCGACGGCCACCTCCGCAGTGCGAGCCGGCGCACGATCCTCCTGCCAGGCGGCTTGGACCAACAGTGCTCGTGCACTGCGATCGGCTTTCAGATCCACCCGCCCGGCAAGCCGCCCGCCCACCATCAGCGGCAGACAGTAGTAGCCGAACCGCCGCTTCTCCTTGGGCGTGTAGATCTCGATGCGGTAGTGGAAATCGAACATCCGCTCGGCCCGGGGCCGGAACCAGACGAGCGGATCGAACGGCGTCAACAACGCATTCGGCGCCAGCCGCGACGGCACGCGGGCATCGCGGTGCAGCCACGCAGGTTCGGATTTTCCGTTCCTCGTCCACCCCTCGACGCCGACCGGTAGCAGCGTTCCGTCGGCCTCGAGGTCGGCGATCGCAGCACGCGCATCAGCGGACTTGAGGCGGTGGTAGTCGGCCAGATCGGCGACGGTCCCGACGCCGAGAGACCGCGCCGCTCGCTCGACGAGGAGACGGTGCGCCTCGTCGCGGTCGACACGGGCCAGCCCCTCGTCGGGCAGTGTCTGCTCGGCCATCGCGTATCTCCGCTGGAATCCCTCGCGGCCCGCCGTGACCACCTCACCCCAGGCGAAGAGCAGTTCGACGGCGAGCTTGGTCTCGCTCCAGTCCCACCACGGCCCGCGACTGCCGCGCGGACCCTCCTCGAGTTCGCGGACCAACTGCGGCCCACCGTCGGCGAGCTGGGCCCGCACCCGTCTGATGGCTTGGGCGGCCGCCTCCGCCCGTCCCTCGCGACGGTGACGCTCCCGGTATTCGTCCATGCGCCACGCGAAGAGCGGGCGATCGCAGACGGGCACGAACGCGGCCTCGTGAGCCCAGTACTCGGTGAACTCGCCGCCCTGCCAGAGATGGCGGTCGAGTGCGGCGGGGTCGTAAAGCCCGTGCCGCGAGAACATGGGCAGGTGATGGCTGCGCGCGAATACGTTGACCGAATCGATCTGTAGGACGTGCAGGCAATCGAGCCCGGCATCGAAGGGCCGACGATTACGCAGTCGCGGCGAGTTCGCGAACCCTTGAGCGGCCAATGCAACGCGACGAGCCTGCGCGGCGCTCAGCCACTCCTTCGAGCACATTCTCCTACGCTAGCCCGACGCCCCGACACCGCCGAGCGAGCCCAATCCCTCGCCGAGCGAGCCCCAATCCCCGCCGAGCGAGCCCGAATCAGGCGGGGACGGGCGCGAGGCCGAGCTTGCCGGCGAGCTTCGCCAGGTAGCCCGAAGCACGTTCGACGGTGTCGTCGGGCAGGCCGTAGAGGACGGTCGTGACGCCGAGTTCGCGCCACTTCTCCAGCTTCTCGGGTACCGGCTTGAAGTCGAGGACGACGATCTCCGGGTCACCCTCGCGCCCGGCGTCGGCCCAGATCTGCTTGAGCAGCAGCACCGACCCCTCGATGTCGGCCTCACCGGGGGTGGTGATCCAACCGTCGGCACTGCGCGCGATCCACTTGAAGTTCTTCTCGTTACCGGCGGCGCCCACCTGGACGGGGATATGGCTCTGCGTCGACTTCGGCCACGCCCAACTCGGCCCGAACTGCACGAACTCACCGTCGAACTCGGCCTCTTCCTCGGTCCACAGCGCACGCATCGCCTCGAGGTACTCGCGCAACATGGTTCGACGGCGGGCCGGCGGGACCTTGTGGTCGGCGAGTTCGTCGAGATTCCACCCGAACCCGACGCCGAGCGTGACGCGTCCGCCGGAGATGTGGTCGAGCGTCGCGATGGTCTTGGCCAGCGTGATCGGGTCAGACTGCACCGGGAGTGCGACGGCGGTCGCCAGGCGGATGCGCTCGGTGACGGCAGCGGCTGCCGCGAGGGTGGTCCAAGGGTCAAGCGTGCGCGTGTAGCGGTCGTCGGGGAGCTCCGCGGTGCCGGTGCGCGGGTGCGCGGTGTCGCGGCGCGTCGGGATGTGGCCGTGCTCGGGCACGTAGTACGACGCGAAGCCGGCCTGCTCGATCAATGGGGCCAGGACCTGGGGCGGCAGGCCGCGGTCGCTGGTGAACTGCACGATCCCGAACTCCATCGGGCACCTCCTGGACACGTGTCTAGTTACCCAGGAACTGTAACACGTTCTAGTCGGCGGGGCGAGTAGACAAACGGCCCACTCGGCGGTGAGGACGGGCCCACTCGCGGTCGGGACAGGGCCCACTCGCGGTCGGGACAGGGCCCACTCGCGGTCGGGACAGGGCCCACTCGCGGTCGGGACAGGGCCCACTCGCGGAAAAGAAGAGGGGAAAGGTCAGCGCACCGGGAGAGATGCCGTCTGCCGGACATCGCGGAAGACGCCATTGCCGCCGGAACAGCGGGACAGTGCATCAACGGCCAGCACCACCGCACCCGACGTCCAACAGCTCTTCTCCACCGGCCAGCGCTTCCCGTCGGCGAAGACGAATCCCGTCCAGTACGAACCGTCGGGATCACGCAAGTGGCCGATGTCGTCGATCAGCTTGGCGGCCTCGTCGGTTCGACCGATCGCGTCGAGCGCCAGGGCCAATTCGCTGGTCTCCGCTCCGGTGACCCACGGCCGGTGGTCGATACAGCGGATACCCAAGCCGTCGACGACGAACTCGTCCCACCGCAGGTCGATCAGTGCATGTGCCGCATCCCCGCGCACCGCGCCGCCGAGCACCGGGTAGTACCAGTCCATCGAGTGCGACGACGGTTCGACGAACACCCCCGGACGCACACCGCTGGGCGCGCTTGCGACGTCGGAGTACGTCAGCGCGAACGCCTGGACCAAACGACTCTGCGCCGCCGACCATCGGTCCACGCAGCCCGCCTCGCCCATCGCCTCGGCGATACTCACGGCGCAATCCAACGACTGGAGGATGCTGGCGTTGCCGGTCAGCAGCGCCTCGTCGAACATCGCGAACGTCTCCGCGTCGCCGGCCCAGCGGAACGCCCCGTCGGGGCGTTGGAAGCGGCAGACCAAGTCGATCGCGTCGCGCACCGTCGGCCACATCCGCGCAAGGAAATCGGAGTCACCGGTGACGAGGTGGTGGTGCCACACCCCGACGGCGATGTACGCGCAGAAGTTGCTGTCGATGTTCGCGTCGACGACGGTGCCGCGACGGAACTCGATGGGCCACGACCCGTCGGGACGCTGGGTGCGCGCCGACCAGGTGTAGGCCGCGACCGCCTCGTCGAGGAATCCGGTGGCCGAGAGCGCCATCGCCGATTCCACGTGGTCCCACGGATCGGTCTTCCCACCGGGGAACCACGGCAGCGCACCCGATCGCTCCTGCATCCCGGCGATGGCGGCACCGGTCGCCGCGACCTGATCTGCCGTCAGGACGCCGGGGAGCTCGGGCAGCTGGAAACCCACCGCTACAGCGGCTTTTCCAGATAGAGGACGACGGACTTGCCGATCACCGGGTTGAGGAGTCGCTCGGCGGTCCGGGTCAGCGTGGGCGCCGACATCATGTCCCACACCAGCAGCTGATGGTAGCCGCGCACCAGCGGGTTGCGATCGTTCTCGACGCCGACGGCGCACTTGATCCACCAATACGGGGCGTGCAGCGCATGGGCGTGGCCGGTGCCGGTGACGCGCAGCCCGGCCTCCTCGAGCTTCTCGGCCAGTTCCGAGGCGCGGTAGATCCGGACGTGGCCGCCCTCCACCTCGTGGTACTCATCCGAGAGCGCCCAGCAGACCTTCTCCGGCCAGTAGCGCGGGACGGTCACGGCGGCCCGGCCGCCCGGCTTGAGCACCCGGACCATCTCGGCGATCGCCGCCGAGTCGGCGGGCACGTGCTCGAGGATCTCCGACATCAGCACGACGTCGAAGGAGTCGTCGCCGTACGGCAGGTGCAGCGCGTCGCCCACCTCGGCGCGGGCCTTCGCCGACGCCGGCACCTGCCCCTCGGCGATCATTGCGTCGAACATCACGCCGACGTCGGTCATGTCCGACTCGGACTGGTCGAATGCGATGACGTCAGCCCCGCGGCGGAACATCTCGAACGAGTGGCGTCCCTGCCCGGCACCGATATCGATGGCACTGGTGCCCGGCCCGACGCCGAGACGGTCGAAATCCACGGTCAGCATTACTGGTCCTCTTCTGCGGTGGCAGCGGCGTTCTGGTCTATCGCACGCTGGTAGGCGGCAACGGTCTTCGCGGCGACCGCCGCCCAGCTGTAGTTCTCCTCGACGCGCTTGCGGGCGGCAGCGCCGAGTGCGGTGCGGGCCTCCTCGTCGTCGAGAAGTCGCAAGACCTCCTGGGCGATCGCCCCGGAGTCGCGCGGCGGAACGAGCACCGCACCGGCATCCTCACCTTCACCGACCACCTCGGGGATCGCCCCGGCACGCGTCGCGATCAGCGGCGTACCGCAGCTCATCGCCTCGACGGCCGGCAATGAGAAGCCCTCGTACAGCGACGGCACGACGGCGATCTGGGCACTGGCGAGCAAGCCTGCGAGCTCCTCGTCGTCGAGGCCGTTGACGACACGGACGCTGCTCCCGATCGACAGCTGCTCGATGAGCCGTGCCGACGGTCCGGCCGGGTCCAGCTTCGAGACGAGAGTCAATTCGACGGGGCGCTCGGCGGCGACCTTCGCGATCGCCTCCAACAGGTAGGAGACTCCCTTGAGGGGCGCGTCAGCACTTGCCACGCAGACAATGCGACCGGGCACTCGACCGTCGTCGCCGGTTCCCGACGAGGCTCCGGCGGGGGGTCGATACAGCTCTGTGTCCACGCCCAGGGGAATCGTTTCCAGACGTCCGACGGGGATGTTGAACGCCTTGCGGGTGTCGACCTCGCTGCTGCGGGACACGGTCAGCAGCACGGGGATTCGACGCGCCACCCGGCCCTGCATGGCGAGGAACGAGTGCCACCGCGCAGCGGTGATCTTGCGCCAGCCCTTAGCCGCCTTGATAGCGAGTGCACGGTCACGGGTGATCGGATGGTGGATCGTCGCGACGAGCGGGAAACCCATCTTCGGGAGCCGCAACAGGCCGTAGCCGAGAGACTGGTTGTCGTGGACGACGTCGAAGTCGCCGCGCCGCTTCTCCATCAATCGCGCGAGACGCAGGCTGAATGTAAGGGGCTCGCCGAACGCTGCGGTCCACATCTGGCCGACCTCGATCAGGTCGATCCAGTCGCGGTACTCGCTGGGCCGCGGCGTGCGGAACGGCTCCGGCTCGCCGTACAGATCCAGACTGGGCACCTTGGTCAAACGCACCCCGGCGTCGATCGCCGACTGGTCGAGGTCCGGGTACGGCTGGCCGGAGAAGATCTCCACGTCGTGTCCGAGCAGCGCGAGCTCCCGCGAGAGGTGGCGCACGTAGACGCCTTGCCCACCGCAGTGCGGCTTGCTCCGATACGAGAGCAGTGCGATTCGCATAGCGGCTATTCTGCCGAATCCGCGGCGGCTTCGAGAGACGAGATATCGGTGAACTTGACCCGCGGACGGCCCGCATCGCGCCCGGCGGCCTTCTCCGCGGCGTCGATGTGCTTCCAGCCGTCCAGGTCGATCAGGTGCGCACCCCGGCCGACGATGAGCTGCTCGACGTCGTCGCGCGAAACCGTCGGGTCGGTGAGCTTCTCGTCGATGAAGTCGGCGATGACGGCCTCGGCAGTCTCCTCGCCGCACATCCGGTTGCGCCCGATTCCGCCGGTGGCACCGCGCTTGATCCAGCCGGTGACGTACACGCCGGTCAACGGCTCCTCGCCGGACAGGACGCGCCCGCTGTCATTGGGGACGATGCCCAGCGCGTCGTCGAACGGCAAGTCGGGGACGGCCTCGGCGTGGCCCTTGTAGCCGATCGAGCGCAACACCAGGCCGGTGTCGAGGGTCTCGGTCTCGTCGGTGGCGCTCACCGAAACACGCTCGGTCGAGTCGTTGTACTCGTTCTTCACGACGGTGATCGACTCGACCTTGCCGTCGCCGCCGATCTCGACCGGCGAGGTGAGGAAGCGGAACACGATGCGCCGGTCACCGTCGGCGGGGCGCTCGGCGAACTCCTGCGCCAGCCGCAGCTTGGTGCCGATCGTCGAATCGAGTTCGTCAGCGTCGGCGGCCTGCGCCGATGCCGGGTCGAGCTCCAGGCTGTCCGGATCAATGACGACGTCGAGACCGTCGACGTCGCCGAGCGCGAGGAACTCGCTGTTGGTGTAGGCGCCCTGTGCAACGCCGCGCCGACCGAGGACGACGACCTCGCGGATGTTGGACTCGCGCAGCTTCTCCAGTGCGTGGTCGGCAATGTCGGTCTTGGCCAGGACATCGGGGTCGGTGGCGAGGATGCGCGCGACGTCGAGGGCGACGTTGCCGTTGCCGACGACGACGGCCCGCCCGCTCGACAGGTCGGGTTCGAAGTCGGCGTAGTCGGGATGACCGTTGTACCAGGCGACGAACTCGGTGGCCGAGATCGAACCGGGCAGGTCCTCACCGGGGATGTCGAGGCGCTTGTCAGTCGCCGCGCCCACCGCGTAGATGACCGCGTGGTAGCGCTGCGCGAGCTCCTCGTGGGTGATGTCGTGTCCGACCTGCACGTTGAGGAAGTAGTTGAAGTTCTTCTTGTTGGCCGTCGAGAGGTAGCCGCGCTCGACCAGCTTGGTAGCCGGGTGATCGGGTGCGACACCGAAGCGGACGAGCCCGTGCGGCGTGGGCAGACGGTCGAAGACGTCGACGGTCACGGTGTTCTTGCGGACCAGGACCTCCGCCGCGTACAGCGCGGCGGGGCCGGCCCCGACGATCGCCACGTGCAGCGGCGCATCCGGCATCGGGGGCGCCTTCTTCGGCGGCACCAGCCCGCCGTCGACGTCGTGGTCCTTGTAGTAGTCCGCGTTGATCTGGAGGTACGGCTCATCCTTCTCGTCGAGCTGATCGTCGGGGAAGATGGCCTCGACGGGGCACTCGTCGATGCACGCACCGCAGTCGATGCATGTTTCCGGATCGATGTAGAGCTGCTCGGCAGTCAGAAACTCCGGCTCGTCGGGAGTCGGATGGATACAGTTGACCGGGCAGACGCTTACGCAGCTGCCATCGTTACAGCAAGGGCGAGTGATAACGTGCGCCATCTGGTGTGTCCTCGCAAACTCCGATAGAACGTGTTCTAGTTCACCAACTCTAGCGCACTATTCTACGGCCAATCCATGAGGGAGATCGTGACCGCCAACCCCCCGCCCGCACAGCCCCTCTCGGCCCGTCTCGAAGGCGCCGAATATTTCGAGGCGCAGTACCGGGTGCGCACCGGCGACATCGACCAGGACATGCGCGTACGCCTCGATTCGGTGGCCCGCTACCTACAGGACATCGCCAACGACAACGCCGACGCCGCGGGCTTCGGCAAGACCGATCCGTTCTGGATCGTGCGCCGCACCATCATCGACGTCATCCGACCGTTCTCCTGGCCGGGAACGGTCTACGCGGAGCGCTGGTGCGGCGCCGCCTCGACGCGGTGGGCCAACATGCGCGTGACCATGGCTGCGAAGCACGAGACCAACCTGTTCAACCCGGACCCACGTGAAGACGGACTGATCGAGACAGAAGGCTTCTGGATCAACGTCAACGCCCAGGGCATGCCGACGCGCATCTCCGACGAGTTGCAGGCCGGGATCAACGCAATGACCAACGAGCACCGGTTGCGCTGGAAGTCGATGAATCCCGAGAAAGCACCCGAGTCCGGCAGCGAGCCCGACCGCGAGTTCGTCCTGCGCGCCGTCGACTACGACCCGTTCAAGCACCTCAACAACGCGGCCTATCTCGCGGTCGTGGAGGAGGATGTCCTCGCCCACCCGGAGCTTGTCGACCGTCCGTACAGGATGGTCGTCGAGTACCTGCGACCCATCGAGCCGGGTGCGACGATCACCGTCCGGCGCCTGCGCGAGGACGACCGCCTGACGCTGTGGCTGCTCCTCGGCGAGGAGAAGACCGTCGCGGCCACGATCTCCCTGGGCCCGCTGCCCATCGCTGCGTGAGTCGGGCCTGGGCTTGCTCGCGTCACCCGACCCGGCGGTTCACTGAGCCATAACGCTCCCGGGCATCAGCGGGCGTGACGACTTCGGGGGCCACCGGCTCACCGGCACGGCGGTGGGCTCGCAAGACTTGGGAGGTCAGCGGCGAGAACGGCGCGATCACCTTCTCGGACATCCATGGTTGCTGCGACGCCCGAACAGCCAGCCTGGTGGGCACCTTCCACGCCACGTCGAGGAGCGCGGATTGGTCGAAGCCGCCGAGTTCCCGCATCCATGCGGGCAGCGTCGCGACGGCAGCCGGCCCGATGAGCCGTGCGGCCGCCTTCAACTGAAGGCTCGCCCGGTCACCGTCGGGGCGCAATAGGTAGTGCATGCCGCGCAGAGCACGCTCACTCACGCATAAGCCGGGCCGCACGCGCTCGTAATAGGCCCGCACCTCGTCGCGGTCGCGCGGCACGTCGGCCGGGTCGCACGTCTGCAGCTCGGCGGCGATGCGCGACTCTGCCCAGTAGCGGCGCTCGTCCTCGACGGAGAGCGGGCCGGGGCCGTACACCTCGTAGCACTTGAGCACCGAATGCCAGCCGGTGATGTGAATCCACAGCTGCGACGACGGATTGTTCGCGGCGTAGCGCCTACTGCTGATCGGCTCGATTCCGGTGGCCCGCGCATGCACGTCCATCAGGTGTTCGGACAACTCGATGGCCGTCTTCGAATCCGCGGTCGCGACGGTGACGAAGTAGGCCAGCGTCGCGTCGAGTCGTTGTTGGGGGTCGGAGTAGATCCCGCCCATATCGGCGACGGCTGCCGCCAGCGAGGCATCGAAGTGTTCGAGCACGACAGAACGCTGGAACCCGATGACCGCGGTGGGGGCGGTCCACAGTTTCCAGGAAACCGAGTCCGGACCAAAGAAGCCGTAGTCGGTGGTGCGGTAGGTCGCCGCGTTGAACATGGACAGTCTCCTCACGCCGCGCGATAGGCGGCGGTCGTCATGCGGCCGTACAGCGGGGCCAAGTCGGCCGCGGTCAGGTTGTTCGAGGGGTCGAGCATCACGCGTGCGGCAGCCTCGCAGGCCGAGACGAACGACTCGATGAGGGCGGGGAGTTTGCGGTCGAAATCGGCGATGTTCCACCACCGCGCCAAAGCGGGGGCGACCCAGCGGGTGGATGCATCGACGACTACCCGGCGGACGTCAGCGACCGAGCGCGCGATCTCCGGGTCGCGGTCGGTGTCGAACACCAGCCGCCACGAGTCGGGCCGTGCCTCGACGGCGCCAAGGAAGGCCGCGAAACCATCTGTGAAGACCTGCTCGGGGTCATCGCCCGACGCGGCATGCAGTGCGCCAAGGGTCGACTCCAACAGCAACCCTGTTTCGCGGTTGAGGAGTGCGTCCAAGAGTGCGACACGGTCGTCGAAACACGCATAGACGACGGGGCGCGTCACACCCATCGCCGAAGCGACCGACACGATGCTCACCGAGCCGATGCCGTCCTCGACCGCGATCCGCAACGCCGTGTCCAACACCAAGGGACGGCGACGGTCGGGGCCGAGATGCGCAGCGCGGGGCTTGCGCGCGGGGGCCTTCGTCGACATGGAGGTTGACCATAGCCGACTTTCCTACATTAGTGAAGCATTTTCCTTCGCGTTGGTAGGAAATCCTCAGTTGTCGTTCGCACCCGCCCGAGGCGGATCGTCGCACTCGGTGTGCACGAAGCGCGGGTCGATTTCGTCCCGGATCCGCGTGGCGGCGAACAGTTGTGGCCAGCGTTGACGGTGATCGTCTGGTACTCGGGGCTCGAAGCCCTCACGGTGAACTATCGCGTCGTGCTGGCCGACGCGGACTGACCTGCACTTGCCGAGGGAAAGCCCTGGCCCCACGACAGAGGAGTCGTGGGGCCCAGAACCGCCGCTCCGATCTCAAGCGGGGTTGTTCGCACCGTCCACCCCAGGGTCACCTGGAGTGCCGTCAGGTAGCCCGTCGGTGCCGTCGGTGCCGTCGCCGCCCTGGCCGATGACGCCCGCAAAGCTGCCGCCGCTGCCACCGTTGCCTCCCGCGCCGCCGCTGCCGTCGCCCTCGACACCAACAGCTCCGCCGTCGCCACCGTCGCCGCCTTTGCCACCCGAGTTGTCGGCGCCGTTCTGCGTCTGGCCGGCCGATTGTCGGAACAGGCTTACGCCCCCAGCGCCACCGTCGCCACCGACCCCGCCGGGGAAACCGTTGGTGCTGAATCCGTGGTAGCCGCCGTGGCCGCCGTCACCACCACGCGACGTGCTGCTGGTGACACTGGTCGTGGCACCGAGGACAGTGATCGACCCGTTGCCACCGGCGCCTCCACTACCACCGTTGCCGTTACCACCATGACCCGAGGTCGCCGTCGAGTCGGTGATCTTGCCGTTCGTCGCGGAAACACCGGTGTATCCACCCACACCGCCGACGGCGCCAGAGGCGATGCCAGCGCCGCCGTCACCACCGGTCGCGCTCGTCCCCGACACCGCAGCGGTATTACCGCCGACCCGGATCTCGCCCATGCCGCCGGAACCACCGGTACCCGCGTACGCATCACCACCACGCCCACCGGTCGCCGAGCTCGCAGTCACCGCGCCACCAGGAAGGGCGAAGAAGTTGGTCTGGATATTCGCCGCCCCACCAGCACCGGCATTGCCGGTGCCCAGCGAGTCGCCGCCATCACCGCCTTGGGCGGTACCACCGGTCACACTGCCACTGGTAGCACTGATCGACGCACCACCACCGATACCGCCAGTGCCACCGGCCTGACCGAACCCGTCACCATCCCCGCCCTTGCCGCCATTGCCGCCGGTCGCCGTCCCGTCGACGGAGGTGCTCACCGCGGCAGTACCACCGACACCACCAACACCACCATTGCCGGTGTGAGTCGGATTGACATAGCTACCGCCCGCACCGCCGTCGCCACCGGCACCGCCCTGAGCTCCGGGGCCATACCCGAAACCGCCTGCACCACCGGCACCACCGCTGGCGCCATTGCCACCGGCGCCACCGCGTCCGCCGTCGCCGCCCTCACCGACATTGCCGACGCCGACATTGGCGACGCTACCGCCGCCGCCAGCTCCACCGGCCCCGCCAACGCCCCCGTTGATGCCGCCGTCGCCGCCATCACCCCCATTGCCACCGGAGGTGGTCTGACCGACTGACGTCTGCCCGCCGGTCTGCCAGAACGAGCTGTCCCCGCCGACGCCGCCAGCGCCGCCGAGGGTGCCGTCGGCGCCGTTAGCTCCGCCGTCGCCACCGTCACCACCGGCCGACGTGCCATTGGTGACGCTGGTGGTCGCACCGGTCACGACTATCCAGCCCATGCCTCCGTCAGCGCCGTCGACACCGTTACCGTCGCCGCCACGGCCACCGGTCGCCGTACTCGATGACACCGTGCCCCCGGTACCAGCTCCGTAGTTGGTCTGGATGTTCGCCGTGCCACCGTCACCACCGTTGCCAGTGCCCAACGAGTCACCGCCGTCACCGCCCTGCGCCGCCGAGGCCGTTGCGCTGCCGCCCAAACCGGCACTGATCGTCGCACCGCCGCCCAGACCGCCGGCCCCGCCCGACACCGCGTCACCACCACGACCACCGGTCGCCGTACCCGATGCCACCGTGCCCCCGGTAACAGTTCCGGCGTTCGTCTGGATGGTCGCCGCGCCACCGGCACCACCGTTGCCACTGCCCGACGAGTCACCGCCGTCACCGCCCTGGGCCGCCGAGCCCGTTACGCTGCCGCCCGCACCGGCGCTGATCGTCGCACCGCCGCCCACGCCACCGGTACCGCCGAGCTGGCCCAGCCCACCGCCATCGCCGCCCTTACCGCCAGCACCACCGGTCGCCGTCCCATCGACTGAGCCGCCACCGGAAGTGGTCACCGCAGCACTACCACCCGCGCCACCGGCGCCACCGACGCCGGTATCGGTCGCATCGACAAAGGTGCCGCCCGCGCCGCCATCGCCACCGGCACCGCCCTGCGCACCCGCGCCAATCCCGAAACCGCCCGCGCCGCCGACACCACCGTTGGCACCATCGCCGCCGGCACCACCGTTGCCGCCGTCACCGCCCAGACCGACGTTGCCTCCGCCGCTGGTCGAACCACCGGTACCACCCGCGCCACCGGCACCGCCGACACCACCGTTGATCCCACCGGCGCCGCCATCGCCCCCAGCCCCACCGGAGGTGGTCGGACCAACCGACGCCGTCCCGGAGGTCTGGGCGAAAGTGCTGTTCCCACCGTGGCCGCCGTGACCACCGGCCGTTCCATCGGCGCCGTTGGCACCGCCGTCACCGCCATCGCCGCCGGTTGACATGCCGTTGGTGACACTGGTTACCGCCCCGGTCACGAAGATCGAGCCGTGGCCTCCATTGCCACCGCTACCTCCGTTGGCGTCACCACCGTCGCCGCCCGCCGCGCTCGACCCGGTGATGGAACCCCCGTCCCAGGCGTACAGCTCCGCGTTCCCGCCGTCACCACCAGATGCGCCGGCCGCACTACCCGCGCCACCGGCACCTCCGGTCGCCGTACCCGACACCGAGCCGGACCAAACCGCGGTCACAGTCGCGGCACCACCAGCGCCGCCATCGCCACCGGCCGTGCCCGCGGCATCACCCGCGCCAGCGTTGCCGCCAGCACCACCGGTCGCCGTGACCGACGCGGTTCCACCGGCGCCCTCCACGACTTCGCCCCGACCACCCGCGCCGCCGGTGCCACCGACGCCGGTGTTCGCCGCATCGACGTGCGTGCCACCCGCACCACCTGTACCGCCGGCACCGCCCTGCGCACCCGAGCCGAGCCCGTAACCGCCCGCACCACCAGCCCCACCATCAGAACCGTTGCCACCTGCACCGCCGTTACCGCCGTCCCCGCCCTGACCGACGTTGCCGCCACCACTGTTGGAACCGCCCACACCACCGGCGCCACCCGCACCGCCCACACCACCGTTGCTACCCGCGGCACCACCATCACCCGCATCCCCACCAGAGGTCACCTGATTGGTCGAGGTCTGCCCGGCGGTTTGCACGAACATGCTCGCCCCACCGGCACCGCCATCACCACCAGCAGTGCCAACACCACCATGACCACCATCACCACCAGCCGAGCTGCCATTGGTCACACTGGTCGCCGCACCGGTCACAATGATCGACCCGTTGCCGCCGACACCACCATCACCACCGTTGCCGTCACCACCGTGACCCGACGTCACCGTCGAGTCGATGATCTTGCCGTTCAACGCATACACATTGGTGTACCCACCCAAACCGCCGACGGCACCAGAGCCGACACCGGCACCGCCGTCACCACCGGTCGCGCTCGTCCCCGACACCGCACCGGTCCCACCGCCGACCCGGATCTCGCCCATGCCACCGGAACCACCGGTACCCGCGACCGCATCACCACCACGCCCACCGATGGCCGAGCTCGCAGACACCGCGCCACCGGCAAGGCCGAAGTTGGTCTGGATATTCGCCGCCCCACCGGCACCGGCATTACCCGCACCCAGCGAATCACCGCCATCACCGCCCTGGGCCGTACCACCGGTCACACTGCCACCGGCACCAGCACTGATCGACGCACCACCACCAACACCACCGGACCCACCGGCCTGACCGAACCCATCACCATCACCGCCCTTGCCGCCCTTGCCGCCGGTCGCCGTCCCCGACACCGCGCCGGTACCGGAGGTCGTGATCGCCGCATTACCACCGGCACCACCAACACCACCATCAGCCGTCGGCGTCGCACCGCCGTTACCGCCGTCACCGCCATCACCGCCCTGCGCACCCGAGCCGAGCCCGTAACCGCCCGCACCACCAGCCCCACCATCAGAACCATTGCCACCTGCACCACCGTTACCGCCGTCACCGCCCTGACCGACATTGTCGCCACCGAAGACAGAACCGCCCACACCACCGGCGCCACCCGCACCGCCCACACCACCGTTGCTACCGCCCGCACCACCATCACCCGCATCCCCACCAGAGGTCACCTGATTGGTCGAGGTCTGCCCGGAGGTTTGCACGAACCTGCTCGCCCCACCGGCACCGCCATCACCACCAGCAGTGCCAACACCACCATGACCACCATCACCACCAGCCGAACTGCCATTGGTCACACTGGTCGCCACACCGGTCACAATGATCGACCCGTTGCCACCGACACCACCATCACCACCGTTGCCATCACCACCATGACCCGACGTCGCCGTCGAATCGATGATCTTGCCGTTCACCACAGAAACCGTTGTGATCCCACCATCGCCGCCAACAGCACCAGAGGCGAGGCCCTTACCACCGTTACCACCGGTCGCGCTCGTCCCCGACACCTCACCGGTGAGACCACCGACCAACACCTGGCCCGTGCCGCCGGAGCCACCGGTGCCCGCGACCGCATCACCACCACGCCCACCGGTCGCCGAACCCGCAGACACCGAGCCACCGGCAAGGACGAGGTTGGTCTGGATGTTCGCGTCCCCACCGGCGCCGGCATTGCCGGTGCCCAGCGAGTCACCGCCATCACCACCTTGGGCGGTACCGCCGGTCACACTGCCACTGGCACCAGCACTGATCGACGCACCACCTCCAGCACCGCCAGACCCACCGGCCTGGCCGAACCCATCACCATCACCACCCTTGCCACCCTTGCCGCCAGTCGCCGTCCCCGACACCGTGCCGTCATCGGAGGTGGTGATCGATGCACTACCACCGGCACCACCAACACCACCATCAGCCGTCGGCGTCGCACCGCCGTTACCGCCGGCACCGCCATCACCGCCCTGCGCACCCGAGCCGAGCCCGTAACCGCCCGCACCACCAGCCCCACCATCAGAACCATTGCCACCTACACCACCGTTACCGCCGTCCCCGCCCTGACCGACATTGTCGCCGCCGAGGATAGAACCGCCCCTACCACCTGCGCCGCCCGCACCGCCCTCACCACCGTTGCTACCGCCCGCACCACCATTGCCGCCGCGACCACCAGAGGTCACCTCATTGGAGGTCTGCCCGGAGGTTTGCACGAACCAGCTCGTCGCACCAGCACCGCCATCACCACCCGCACTGCCATCGGCACCGTTGGCACCACCATGACCACCATCGCCACCGGCCGAACTGCCATTGGTCACCTCGGTCACCGCGCCGTTCACATGGATCGACCCGTTGCCGCCGACACCACCATCACCACCGTTGCCGTCACCGCCGCGACCACCGATCGCCGTGCTCGAGGACACCGTGCCACCGGGAACGAAGAGATAGTTGGTCTGAATCGTCGCCTCCCCACCGGTACCGGCGTTGCCGGTGCCCAGCGAATCACCACCAGCACCACCCTTAGCCGTACCACCGGTCACGCTGCCATCGGCACCAGCACCAATCGAGGCATCGCCGCCCAAACCACCAGAACCGCCGGCCTGCCCGGACCCGTCACCATCCCCACCCTTGCCGCCGGCACCACCGGTCGCCGTTCCTGACGCGGTACCACCGGACACTGTCACGATCTCCCCACGACCACCGGTACCACCGGTACCACCAACACCGGTGTTCGATGCGTCGACATACGTACCACCGTCGCCACCGGCACCCCCGTCACCGCCGACCGCTGCTCCGTTCGTGCCTGCGCCAATCAGATGGGCGCCGCCGCCGCCACCACCACCGCCACCACCGGCGGTTGCGCTACCTGCTCCGCCGGCACCACCGGTACCGGCTACCGCGGTGCCAGTGGCTCCGATAACCGGAAGGGCATAGCCGTCCCCACCGGCGCCACCATCGCCGCCACCCGTGCTGGCGCTACCAGTGGTGCCCGTCTTACCGTCGCGGCCGATAACGCCGAAGGCCCCACCGAACAGTCCGCCACCACTACCGGCTGCACCACCGGCACCGCCGACCCCCGTTCCAGTAGCCGAACCTCCGGCACCACCGGAACCGCCGTCGGGATTAGCCAGATTGCCTTTGGCACCGCGGCCGCCGTTACCGCCACCGCCACCGCTACCACCAGCGCCACCGTTGCCGCCGTTGGCGAACAGGAACCCGGTCGCGTCACCGCCCTTGCCACCGGCACCGCCAGCACCGCCGCCGTCCTTTCCGTCCTCGCCGTTTCCGACACCGTTGCCGTAGTCCGCATCCCACCGGCCATCACGCCCATCCGCGCCGATGATCCCGTTGCCACCGGCACCACCGTTCCCGCCGACCCCGAAGAACAAGCCCGGCGCCTTCCCGCCGTCACCGCCGTTGCCGGCGGCTGCTCCACCACCGGGCGCGGTGCCACCGCCACCACCCGCACCGCCGACACCCATCATCCAGCCGCCCGCACCGCCCGTACCGCCATCGGCACCCGCACCACCGGCGCCACCGGCACCGCCGTTGCCGAACATGCCCGCATTGCCGCCGTTACCGCCAGCCACCCCATCAGCCGCACTGCTATAGCCCTTGCCGCCGTCACCGAACAACAAACCACCGTTGGTGCCGTTGGGATTGGCCGCGGTGCCATCGTCACCGTTGCCGATCAAATAGACCCCGGTCACCTCGTTGATGACCCCTGCGGCCGTGCGCCCGATCGGGTTGACCACCCAAATCTGCTGACCGATCTCGTGCATCGGGTCGTACACGAACCAATGCACGATGTCGGTCTTGTTGACCCCGGTGTAACCCAGCAACGTCGGAGACGACGACGGCGATGCCGACGGCGGCGCGAAGAACCGCGCCTGCGCCGCACTCGTCTCCTCAGCATCAGCATCGGTATCGACCGCGTGAATCGTGTTGTCCGGCGCCAACAACACGGTCACCGGTGAATCGAACGTCACCGTCGGCTCAGCACCGGCCGTCTGCGCATCAGCCGCCACAAACGTGCCCAACGCCGACGCCGACACCACACCCGTACTCGTCACCGACTGCTGTACACCGTCATCACTGCCAGGCGCACCGAAAGAAACACCATTCACCGACGGCACGGCAGTGGCCGTGTCGACGACCAGATTGTTCTCGGTACCCGAGGCATCGACCTCGCCCTCGGTGCCACTCAAATCGGGTCGCTTCGTGTCGATGCGAGCAGCGGTCTCCCGACCCGCCGCCCACAGTTCCGCCAGATTCGCCGCACTCTCACCGCCAGCAGCCGCACCACCCAACACCGGCGCCGCCAACAACGAGGCCACCGTCGCTCCCAATCCCTGCTTGGTAGGAGCCTTCGCCGACTTCGTCGCCGACGCCGACGCCGAGCCAGATGATTCGGCATCTGACGCGAACGCAGTAGGAGCGACCGCCTGGCCCGCTGCCACCGGCGCCAGCGCCGCAGCGACCTGAGCCGACCGCGACGTGCGCTGCGCCGTCACGCCCTCAGCCGTGGCATCCGCTCCTGTGGCCGCCACACCCCCGTTCGACCAGCGGTGCCGCGTCGATCCGACAGCACCACCCCCGTCACCCGACCGACCGAACACCGATCCCGCCCCGCCGTTACCCGTCCCACCGTTGCCGGTAGTTCCGTTGCCTGCAGTGCCGTTGCCCACGCCGGACCGGCTGCCCGACCCGAACACACCACCGGGCGACGCCTTACGGCCCGGGAACGAGAACGCCCCACCACGACGGTGCGACCCCGACTCACCAACCGCCGCACCCGGCGCCTGCTGCTGCCCAGCACTGGCACCCGAACCATCAGAGGCGCCCGGTGCCGCTGTCCCACCATTGCCGGCGCCTCCATTGCCACTCCACGTCCTACCGCGGTTCCCACCCCAATTCCGTCCGGTCGTGCCAGTACCCTGGCCGTCGCCCGCAGTGGCGCCGTCACCAGAACCCGTCGCACCCGCACCCCGACTACCCGTGCCCTTGGTCCCATACCCCGAACCCGAACCGGCACCCCGACTACCCGAGCCCTTGGTGCCATAGCCTTTAGTGCCGCCAGAGCCTTTGCTCCCGAAGCCCGTGCCGCCGGTGCCCTTACCCGAGCCGAAGCCCCGGCCAGCACCCTTGCCGGGGTTCGCGGCACCGCCCTTGCCGCTACTGCTACTGCTTCCGCCACTCCCAGAGCCAGCCGACCCACCCGGGCCGGCGACCGCGGATCCACCCCCACCCAGCAGAGCAAGGCTCAGGCCCGCGGCAGCAGCAATTACTCGGACTCGATGCTTAGAGATGTTCGCCATTTGCCGACATTAGGCACGGACTTGTGAGCCCACAACAAGAATGCGAAAAAACACCCCAACCGGTCTCAAAGCTGGAGAAAACGGTCAGAGTTCGCTGCGCGCGAGTTCCTCCACCTCCACGTGAGCGCCTCCGATGACTGGGTCCCACGATTGCGCAATCGCGGGACCCAGAACCGCCGCTCAGTTCTCAGGCGTCGTTCGCACCGACCGGTCCGGGGGTGCCCACCGTGCCGTCCATTTGACCATTGCCGCCGGGGCCGCCGTTGCCGCCCGGGTCGGCATGTAATTCACCAATTCTGCGGGTTGCCTGAATAATGATCAGGCTGTCTTTTCCCGCCGGAACAAGAACACGCATCCTGTTCTGAAGATGCAATAGCCGAGGCCTTTCAGGCCCAAGCCAACCGGTGGATCTCCATCGCTTTGGTGAGCTCGATATCGTCGGCCTCGATCGCCGATGACCGTCGTCCCGTCAGCAGTGCACTGGTGAACGTGTCCCGCGCCCGTTCGAAGAGCGCCCAGAGGACGTGCTCGTCACCGTGACGCGATGCGAATTCCACGCCGCCGACCGACTCACCGTCGTCGAGTTCGACGGAGTACAGGCGCTTGGCGACGGCCTGCGTGAAGGCGCGAGGCGCGGGAATCCGCACCGCGGCCGCGTCGACGTCGGCAATGCCGAGAGCACGCGCGACGACGAGGAAGTGCTGGCGCAGCGTCGCCAACGTCGACGCCGATCCGACGACTACGAACTCTCCGGTCATGCTCGCGCGGGCCAGGCGTCGACGTGTCCGCCATTCGGCCGGGACGAGGCCCGCCGCGAGAGTCGGATAGTTGGGATCGTCGTCGATGTCATCCAAGGCGTCAGCCAGACCTGGATCGCGGCGGAAGCGTGCGAGCACCTCGAGGTAGCAGCCCAGCGGCGAGTCAGCCACGTACAGCGTTCGCCAGACACCGTCGGGATCATCCCAACGGCCGTCGAAGCGCCCGGCGACGGCGAAGTCCCACGGCGTCCACTGCCACGGCCGCGGCCCGAAGCCGACGCGGTAGACCATCTGGCGGCGGACACGTGCGACGGTGACGGGCCCGATGTCGGTGGGTGCGTCCTCGTGGATTCCCACCCGCGCTCAGCCGACCGCGGCGAACTGGCGGGCCGACGCCAGCACCCGAGCGCCGGCCTTCTCCTGGTCGGACGCCTCGCGCAGGTAGCGGGCGGGCGACTGGTCGTCGAGCATCGGGTTCAGCCCCTGGAACCAGGCCTGGGCGACGCGCTGCGAGTCGGCCTCGGCGACCAGCGACGCGGCGCGAAACGCGACGCGCAGCCGTTCGCGTGCGACCGAGGAGCGGATCGCCCGTTCCCCTTCGGCCCATTGCCGCACCGTCCGCGTTTCGGTGACCTCGCCGAGGTAGGCGGTCAGCTTCGCCCCGAGCAGGTCACGGATCCCGGCGACGAGCTCAGCGTCGTCCATCCGCGTGAGCCGTTCGTATACCGCCAGGTCGGTGCGCTTCACTGCGGTTGTCATGGCAATCACCCCTATCTTATGCCACTTAGAATACCACCTTTAATCCCACCTCTAACACCGCTGATTCGGTCGTTCGCCAAGGTATCGATGACGTTCCGCCACGGTGCTAGCGTTTCGGGCGTTGCGCATTCTGGGTCGCACATCTCAACTGGGGGTTCCATCGTGGTTCGCTTGACCGTTCTCTTCACGCTCGCCGCGGGCGTGTTCTCGTTCCTGTCATTCCAGCGCGGAGGCGTGCTGCCCGGCGTGATCCTCGCGCTGTGCGCGATCGCGCCCATCACCTACGTCATCGCCTCGACCGTGCGCGCCAAGCGCAACGCCGGTGCACCCGCTCCGCTCAGCCCCCTGGGTAAGCGCCTCATCACGGCGACGGCCGTCGTGCTCGTCGCCGGCCTGGCGTATTCGGTGTACTGGATGTTCTGGACGGCCAAGCCGTCGACCAAGGACCTCAAGTCCAGCCACGACCTCTCCGAGGTGTGCGGCAGGGCAGCGACCTACTTCCCCTCCGCCGCTGCGTTCACCGGCTCCGCCCCTCATCCGATCGCGGTGTTCGCACGCAGCGACACGGGCACGAGCCTGCGTCAAGTCCACCCCACCTACGACGCTCCCGCGGGCTTCAACACCGACGACGTCAAGGCGACCCAGCTCGTCGCCTGCTTCGACGACGTGGAAACCGGACCCAAGGTCGGCGAGTGCCAATTCGACCGCGGGACCGTCCCGGTCTACCAGGGCCGCTATCGGGGCAAGGTAGTCGAGGCGCACACGGGCAAGAAGGTCGGCGACGTCTCGATCGACGGTGCCAGCGTCAAGGACTGCCCCATCATCACCCTCGTCAAGGGCGATGCCGAGGACAACAAGCTCTACACCGCACCCGAATTCGCCGAGGTCCAGCGCGTCCTCGGGCCCTTCGTCGACGGTCAGAGCCGCTAGGCGCGAGTTCTCCCGCCACGGCGTGACCACCTCAGCTGGCCGACCCCAACTGAGCGGATCTCCCGTTTACACGTCACTAAGCGGCGTCAGCATCACTACGTAAGCTACGGCGGCGGCACGGACATGGGCCCCACGATAACGAGATCGTGGGGCCCATCAACCGCTGACTCGGTCGTTGATACGACCTACCTAGTTGTCGTTTGCACCCGCAGTTCCAGCAGTACCTGGCGTGCCGTCCGACTGGCCATCACCGCCGTTGCCGGCGTTACCGCCTTGGCCGATGTGATTCGACCAGTTGCCTCCGATGCCGCCAGCACCGCCGTCCCCACCCTTGCCGTTGTTGACCGGGTTGACATAGGTGCCGCCGTTGCCGCCATCGCCACCGTCGCCACCGGAGTTGTGGACACCGGTCTGTGTCTGGCCGGCGTTCTGCCAGAACGTGCTGTTGCCGCCGTCACCACCGTCGCCGCCGTCACCGCCCACGAACCCGCCACCGCTGATTCCGTGGTAGCCGCCGTCACCGCCGTCACCACCGGTCGACGTGCTGTTGGTGATGGTCGCACCGTACGACTGGATCCAACCCATTCCGCCGTCACCGCCATCGCCGCCGTTACCGGCGCCACCGTCACCCGAGGTGGCCGTCGAACCGGTGATACTGCCGGACTCGGCGTAGACGTTGGTGAAACCGCCGTCACCGCCAGTGGCGTTGTAGCCGTTCCCGTCGCCACCAGCACCGCCGGTTGCCGTCGTGCCCGACACGACGCCGGTGCCCGAGCCCATCAACAGGGCTCCGCCGCCGGTACCGCCGGTACCCATCGCGGCATCACCACCGGCACCACCGGTTGCGGTGCCCGATACCGTGCCACCCGGCGTACCGGCGTACCCGGCCTGAATCGTGGCCCAGCCACCATCACCGGCATCTCCGGTACCCGACGACGAACCGCCAGCGCCGCCGGTCACAGTGCCCGAGGCCGAACCACCGGTGGCATTGATGTCGGCGTCGCCGCCGTCACCGCCCGTGCCACCGGCCTGGCCAAAGCCGTCGCCATTACCGCCGTTGCCGCCGGCACCACCGGTCGCCGTACCCGATGCTGTTCCACCACCGGTCGCGGTGACCGTGCCATCACCACCGGCACCACCGGCGCCACCGTCACCGGTATGGGTTGGGTTCAGGTAGGAGCCACCCGATCCTCCGGCGCCTCCGGCCCCGCCTTGGGCTCCCGCACCAAGACCCTTGCCACCGACACCGCCGGCACCGCCGTCGGAGCCGTTGCCACCAGCACCGCCGGCGCCGCCGTCACCGCCCTGGCCGACGTCACCGCCGTTGTCGCTGCCTCCACCGATACCTCCGGCGCCACCGGCGCCACCGACACCACCATTGGTGCCACCAGCACCGCCGACACCGGCGTCACCGCCAGAGGTCACCTGGTTGTTCGAGGTCTGACCGGCGTACTGCCAGAAGCTGCTGTTGCCGCCAACACCGCCATCGCCACCGAGAGTTCCGTCGGCACCGTTGACACCACCGTTGCCACCCTCACCACCAGTCGACGTCCCATTGGTGACACTCGTTGTGCCGCCGTACACCTGGATCCAGCCCATGCCGCCGTCGCCACCGTCACCACCGTTGCCATCGCCACCAGCACCCGAAGTCGCCGTCGAACCGGTGATACTGCCGTCCGAGGCATAGACATTGGTGAAGCCACCATCACCACCGGTCGCGCCCGCTGCGTTGCCGGCACCACCAGCACCACCGGTCGCCGTCGTGCCCGACACCACGCCAGTGCCCGAACCCATCACCAGCGCACCACCACCCTCGCCACCGGTACCCGCGACCGCGTCACCACCGGCACCACCGGTTGCGGTGCCCGACACCGTGCCACCGGTGGCACCGGCGTAGCCGGCCTGCACCGTGGCCCAACCGCCATCACCAGCATTGCCGGTACCCGACGAGCTGCCGCCAGCGCCACCGGTCGCGCTGCCCGAGGCTGAACCACCGGTCGCGTTGATGTCAGCGTCACCACCGTCGCCGCCGGAACCACCAACAGCACCCGCCGATGTACCCGCGCCACCGTTGCCACCCGCTCCACCGGTCGCCGTACCCGATGCGGTTCCGCCACCGGTCGCGGTGACCGTGCCGTCACCACCAGCACCACCGGCGCCGCCGTCACCGGTCAAGACACCGCTGACAAATGTGCCACCGGCACCACCATTACCGCCGGCGCCGCCCTGGCTACCAGCCCCGACACCGTTGCCACCGATACCACCGGCACCACCGTCAGAGCCATTGCCACCGGCACCACCGGCGCCACCGTCGCCGCCTTGACCAACATTGCCGCCATTGATGGTCGAGCCGCCAATGCCACCGTCGCCGCCGGCGCCGCCGACACCACCATTGGTGCCACCGGCACCGCCGACACCGGCATCACCACCAGAAGTGACCTGGTTGTTCGAGGTCTGACCGGCGTACTGCCAGAAGCTGCTGTTGCCGCCAACACCGCCGTCACCACCGAGAGTTCCGTCGGCACCGTTGACACCGCCATTGCCACCCTCACCACCGGTCGAGGTGCCGTTGGCGACACTCGTTGTGCCGCCGTACACCTGGATCCAGCCCATGCCGCCGGCACCGCCGTCACCACCGTTGCCATCGCCACCAGCACCCGAGGTCGCCGTGGAGTTGGTGATGCTGCCGTCAGAGGCATACACGTTGCTGAACCCACCATCACCACCGGTCGCGCCCGCTGCGTTGCCGGCACCACCAGCACCGCCGGTCGCCGTCGTGCCCGACACCACGCCGGTGCCCGAACCCATCACCAGCGCACCACCACCCTCGCCACCAGCACCCTCGACGGCGTCACCACCGGCACCACCGGTCGCGTTACCCGACACCGTGCCACCGGTGGCACCGGCGTAGCCGGCCTGCACCGTGGCCCAACCGCCATCACCGGCATTGCCGGTACCCGACGAGCTGCCGCCCGCGCCACCGGTCGCGCTGCCCGAGGCTGAACCACCCGTCGCGTTGATGTCAGCGTCACCACCGTCACCACCGGTACCGCCAACAGCACCCGCCGATGTACCCGCGCCACCGTTGCCACCCGCTCCGCCTGTTGCCGTACCTGTTGCGGTTCCACCACCGGTCGCGGTGACCGTGCCGTCACCACCAGCACCACCGGCGCCGCCGTCACCGGTCAAGACACCGCTGACAAATGTGCCACCCGCGCCACCAGCACCGCCGGCGCCGCCCTGACCACCAGCCCCGACACCGTTACCACCGATACCACCGGCACCACCAGCAGAACCGTCACCGCCAGCACCACCGGCGCCACCGTCACCGCCCTGGCCGACCGCACCGCCATTGCTGCTGGAGCCACCGACCCCACCGTCCCCACCGGCCCCGCCGACACCACCATCGGTGCCACCGGCACCGCCGACACCGGCAGCACCACCAGAAGTGACCTGGTTGTTCGAGGTCTGTCCAGCCGTTTGCCAGAACGTGCTGTTCCCGCCATCGCCGCCGTCACCGCCAAGCGTGCCGTCGGCGCCGTTGATGCCGCCGTTGCCACCCTCGCCACCGGCCGACGTGCCGTTGGTGACACTGGTGGCACCGCCGTACACCTGGATCCAGCCCATGCCGCCGTCACCGCCGTCACCACCGTTGCCGTCGCCACCAGCACCCGAGGTCGCCGTCGACCCGGTAATACTGCCGTCCGAGGCATACACGTTGGTAAAGCCACCATCACCACCCGTGGCGCCCGCCGCGTTACCGGCACCACCAGCACCACCGGTGGCCGTCGTGCCCGACACCACCCCAGTGCCCGAGCCCATCAGTAGCGCACCGCCACCGGTACCGCCGGTACCCGCGACCGCGTCACCGCCAGCGCCACCGGTCGCCGTCCCCGAGACGGTGCCACCAGCAGCACCGGAGAACCCGGCCTGCACCGTGGCCCACCCGCCATCACCGGCATCACCGGTACCCGACGAGCTGCCACCCGCACCACCGGTCGCATCACCCAAAGCCGAACCACCCGTGGCATTGACATCAGCGTCACCACCATCACCGCCATCGCCGCCGGCCGCGCCCGCAGCACTACCCGCCGCAGCGTTACCGCCGGCACCACCGGTCGCCGTCCCCGAGGCGGTACCAGCGGCGACAGCCACCACGTCACCGCGCCCACCGCCGCCACCGGTGCCACCGACACCGGTGTTCGAAGCATTGACATATGTGCCGCCGGCGCCACCAGTGCCACCGTCACCACCCACTGCGGTTCCGGTCGCACCAGCGCCGTTTAGGTGGGCACCGCCGCCGCCACCGCCACCGCCACCGCCGGCGGTCGCGCTACCGGCACCGCCGGCACCACCCGAACCAGCCGTCGCCGTACCAGTGGCACCGTTCTCGACCAAGGCGTAACCGTCACCACCAGCACCACCATCACCAGCAGTTCCGGTGCCGCCACTGGAGCCAGCCGTCCCATTGCGGCCGATGAAGCCGAAGAACCCACCGAGGAATCCACCGCCGCGACCCGCCGTGCCACCGGTACCACCGGAGCCGCCACCGACCGCAGCACCACCAGCACCACCGGACCCGCCATCAAGGTGCGCGGCGTCGCCATCAGCGCCACGGCCGCCGTTGCCGCCACCGCCACCGGTGCCGCTCGCGCCACCGTTGCCGCCGTTGGCGAACCAGAACCCCGTCGCGTTGCCGCCCTTACCGCCATTGCCGGCCGCACCACCACTGGCCTGACCGTCCTCGCCGTTGCCATATCCGTTGCCGTAATCGACACTCCAGTCGCCATCACGTCCATCCGCGCCGGTGATGCCGTTACCACCGGCCCCACCATTGCCACCGACACCGAAGATCAAACCCGGCGCCCAACCACCGTCACCACCATCACCCGCAGCGACCCCACCGCCGGGTGCGGCACCACCAGATCCACCGTTGCCTCCAATGCCCCACAACCAACCGCCCGAACCGCCGTCGCCGCCGTCCTGCCCCAAACCACCGGCACCACCAGCGCCACCGGTGCCGAACAGCCCGGCATTGCCACCATCGCCACCGGCAACTCCGTCAGCCGTGCCGTCATAGCCTTTGCCACCATCACCGAACAACAAACCACCATTGCCACCGTCGGGGTGGGCCGCCGTGCCATCAGCACCATTGCCGATCAGATACACGCCGGTGACGTGGTTGATCACACCCGCCGCAGTCGATCCGACCGGACTGACGACCCAGATCTGCTGCCCGATCGCATGCGCCGGGTTGTACACAAACCAATGAACCAAATCGGTCTTGTTGACCCCGGTGTAACCCAACAACGTCGGAGACGACGACGGCGATGCCGACGGCGGCCCGAACAACCGCGCCTGGGCCGCGCCCGTGTCCCCAGCATCAGCATCGGTATCGACCGCGTGGATCGTGTTGTCCGGCGCCAGCAACACCGTCACCGGAGCATCGAAAGTCACCGTCGGCTCAGCACCAGCGGTCTGCGCATCAGCGGCCACAAACGAGCTCAACGCCGACGCCGACACCACACCGGTACTGGTCACCGTGCGCTGCGTCGCTGCAGCCGGCACACCGACGGTGAAGCCGTTCACCGACTGAACGTCCGACACAGCAGCATCGACGACCAGATTCGTCTCGGTGCCCGAAGCATCGACCCCACCCTCGGCATCACCGAGATCCTGACGCTTGCTATCGATGCGCGCACCGGTCTCGCGACCAGCCGCCCACAACGCCGCCAAATTCGCCGCACTCTCACCACCGGCAGCAGCCGCACCACCAAGCACCGGCGCCGCCAACAACGACGCCACCGTCGAACCCACCGACTTCTTCTCCGCAGGCTTCGCCGACCTCGCCCCCGACGCCGAATCACCATCCGTAGCGAACGCCGTCGGCGCCACCGCCTGACCCGAAGCCACCGGCGCCAACGCCGCCGCCACCTGAGCCGACCGCGACACCCGCGCCGCCGTCACACCCTCCGCCGACGCATCCGCACCCGCCGTCGACCAGCGGTGCCGCGTCGACCCACTCGCACCACTCCCGTCACCTGACCGGCCGAACACCGACCCCCCACCCGAACCCGAATCACCATTGCCCGCTGTGCCATTGCCCGCCGTGCCGTTGCCCGTACCTGGCCGGCTGCCCGACCCGAACACACCACCGGGCGTGCCCTTGTGACCCGGGAACGAGAACCCACCACGACGCGCCGACCCGGACTCATCAGCCGCCGCACCCGGCGCCTGCTGCCCCGCCGCACCCGAACCATCAGCGGCACCCGGCGCCACCGGCGCCCCACCATTACCGCCCCACGAATTCCCCCGACTACCGCTCCACGAATTGCCGGTGTTACCACCCCAACTCCGGGCCGCACCACCCCAGCGACTACCGCTACCCGTCGACCCTTGAGTAGCCGAACCCTGAGTACCTGAACCCTGCGCACCAGCCCCCTGGCCGTCGCCCGCAGCGGCGCCGTCACCAGAACCCGTTGTCCCCGCACCGCGGCTACCTGTGCCCTTGGTCCCATACCCCGAACCCGAACCAGCACCCCGACTACCCGTGCCCTTGGTGCCATACCCCGAACCCGAACCAGCGCCCCGACTACCCGTGCCCTTGGTGCCATAGCCCGAGCCTGAACCCCCGCTTCCGGTGCCCTTCGTACCGAAGCCACGACTCGCAGCACTACCACCGGCACTGCTGCCAGAGCCGGCACCACCACTACTACTGGCACTCCCCCCCGAACCACCCGAACCACCCGATCCGGCGGACCCGCCCGGACTCGCTGTCGCCGACCCTCCGCCCAACAACGCCAGGCTGATCCCAGCCGCAGCAGCAATGACCTGGACACGACGCTTCGAGATGTTTGCCATCGGGGCAGATTAGAACCTGTTCTACCAGCAAGTTTGCAGAATCGATTTACTCGTTATTACTGGGTCGTTCGACCAAGCAACGAATTTGCTGGTAGTGGTGTGATCTGAACCACAGTGGGGACCTAAGTCCCTATAGGCCATCGCGAACGCGCGATCGTCGCCGGTCACGCGGGTTTTCAGACATACCGGACATGCTTGACCCGCGCCCTCGGCATCACAATGCTCTTCGACCAGCACCAATTGGGGATGGCGACGGGAACGCCGTCGCGGGTTTCGACTACTCGTCGCCCAGGGCCGCCAGGAACCGGGTCACCGCCGCGTTCGTCTCCGTCGGATGGGTCAGATTGGCCGCGTGTCCGCCGCCTGGGACGAGTACGAGCTCGGCCCCCAACGCCTCAGCGAGCGCAGTGCCACTCGCGACGTCGATCGCAGCATCCTCGTCGCCGTGGACAACGATTGCCGGGACGGTGATCTCAGCCAAGCGGGGCGTCACGTCATCCTCCCTGCTGACCAGCGTGTCGAAGGCTTGGCGCACCCGCTCGACCGGCTTCGCCCGCCACTTGTCCTGCCAGGCGGGCGTGCCCTCCCAGCCGGCGCCGAGGATGATCGTCGCGACGATGTCGAGCAGTTCCTGCGGCGGCCCGTCCTCGCCTCCCCACAGTTCGAGCAGCTGCGTGTAGGCAGCGACCTTCTCCGGGTCCTCCACACCGGCCTGGGTATCGAGCAGCACCAACGCCCGTACCCGTTCGGGGTAGGCGAGTGCCGCACGCAACGAGAGATAGCCACCCTGGGACATCCCGGCCAGCACCGCGCGCTCGATGCCGAGGTGGTCGAGCAGGCCGACCAGGTCAGCCGCCGAGTCCCAATAGGTGAACCGGTCGTCGGACGTTACCGTCGACCCGTGTGCCCGCTCGTCCCAGGTGATGCACCGCCAGCTGTCACGCAGCGCTTCGACCTGCGGTGCGAACATCTCGTGATCCATGTACAAACCATGGGAAAAGATGATTGCGGGGCCATCACCCCCGGAATCCTCGTAGTACAGCTCTTGCCCGTTAACCTCTGCGATTGCCATATCCCACGGTAGGACTGCCACGCAACGAGGACATACAGAATCGACAGACCTCAGGCACTCGCCTTCAACACAAGTTCCATGAGCTTTGTGGGCCCGTCACACGGGTCTCCCGACGGCGGTCCGAGCGTCTCGACGAACCACGTGTAGATCCCGCGGCTGGGCGCCTTGGCCGTGACGCCGCAGATGTTGCGGTCGGACTTGGTCTGGGTGAACGCCGAGCTGCCGTTGATCTTGACGTTCTCGGTCGCGTAACCCATCTTCTTGGCGGTGCGCTGCTCGGCCATGACCGAGCCCCATTCGAACCAGTTGAAGGTGATCGTCATCTGCGACGCCCCGAACGCGGTCCACCGACAGATCGCACCGTTGAACCCGGGCGAGCCGACCGGCGCCCCGACCGCCTTGCCGATCTGCGCCGGCGTGAGCACCTGGCACTCCAACGTCAGCTTGTCGAAACGGTCGGTGTCGACGTGCCCCTTGGTCCGTGCGACTCCTTCCGGATGCGCCTTGCCGTCGACCGTGCAACCACCGACCCCGACGACCACGGCCAACGCCGCAACTGCCACGACTCCCCGTCGTAAAACACTCATGACGACGACCTCTCAATCGACATGGTCGACAACTGCCGTGTGGCCGCGCAGATCTGTTGGGTCGGCATCTGCGACGTGTAGTCCGCGCGCACCGACCACTCGAAGAAGTCGGCGCCGAACGCTATCCCGATCTCGCAGATCGTCTCGTCCCACGCGATGAACCCTTTGTGGCCCTTAATCTCGACGTTCTCGGTGACGGCGCGGGAGAGCTGTTCGGTGGCGCGCTCGCGGTCGATCGGCGAGCCGCGGTACCAGTTGAACGACACGACCGAGCCGGTGCGCAGGTTGTTCGACGACCACTCGCACGACGACGTGTTGTTGACCGTGTTCTGCAGTCCACCGAATCCGGTGATCTTCACGACCTCCTCGGTGGTGACGTTGCCACACTCTCCGAAGTACGGACCAGCCCCGGCATCGCCCGGGGCCTTTGGCGGACCATCGTCGCCACCCCCGCCTTTCGAGCCACCGCCACAACCGACGACGACGAGCATCAGCGCGGCCAGCAACGCGACCATCGTCGGCGCCCGGAACCGGTCGAGTTCGCGGCGCTCCCTCTTGGTGGGCCGGCCGGCACCCCGGTCACGACGGGGCTGGCTGGCCAGAACTTCCTTCGACGGTGGGGGCGGGCTCTTGTCGATATAGCACGCCGCGGCCACTGGCGCGGATACCCGCTTGGCCACCTCGCGCACGACCTCGACGATCCGCTCCCGCCCGCCGACCCGCACTCGAACCTCGTCGCCGACGGTGATCACCTGCGCGGGCTTCGCGGTCGCGCCGTTGACCCGGACGTGTCCGGCGCGGCATGCCGCCCCGGCGGCCGAACGTGTCTTGGTAAGACGGATCGACCAGATCCAGGAGTCGACTCGAGTGGCCATGCGGTCTCCGGTCCGAGGGGTGACGGGTGCTGAGCACCAGCCTAGCGATCGTTGGCGACGGCGACCGCCTTCCGCCTGACCGACATCCCCGGCAGGGTCGGAATCGACGACCGGCCCTCCTGCCCGGGCCGATGGTCCCGCCCGGGTCGAGACAAACGTCACGGGCTCAGGATTTCCGATCCGCCCTGCTCACGACGTAGAATTGGGTCCCATGTCCACTGTCATTTTGTACGGAACCGAGACCGGCACCGGCGAGCTCGTCTCTGATTCCATCGCCGACGTTCTCGCCGCTGAGCACGATCCGTCGATCTACGACATGACCGATTTCGCCGTCGACGACCTCGACGCGAACGACTTCGTCATCGTCGTGTGCTCCACCTACGGCGAGGGCGAATTGCCCACCGGCGCACTGCCTTTCGCCGACGATCTGGATGCCATCAAGCCCGACCTGGCCGGTCTGCGCTTCGCGGTGTTCGGCCTCGGCGACAAGGTTTACGGTGACACCTTCAACCGCGGCGGCGAGATCATGGCCGAGATGCTGACCCGCCTGGGCGCGACCCAGGTCGGCGAGCACGGCCGCCACGACCTGTCGTCGGATATCAAGCCGACCACGCAGGCGGAGGAGTGGGCGCAGACGATCGCGCCGCTCATCAACGCTTGATCTGAGCTGAGTGTCCACTAACGGCGGCTACGCCCCGTACCTGATCTCCGGCCCCGACGGCCTCCTCGCCCAACCCGCGGCGAAAGGGCCGTGGGGGCCGCTGGTCGTTGGGCACGTCCTGGCCGGACTGATCGCCGACTCCGCCGAGCGCGCCGTCGACGACGAGGAGTTCGCGCCCGCGCGCCTGACCACCGACCTGTGCCGGCCGGTGTTCATGGACAAACCGATCCGGGCCGACGCGGAGATCCTGCGCAGCGGTAAACGGATCCGGCTCGTCGAGGTGAGCCTCGTCCAAGACGACGAGCCAGCCGTGCGCGGTCGCGCCCTATTCCTGCGACGAGGAGTCGAGCCCGAGCAGGAGATCTGGCACGGCGAATTCACCCTGCCGGCCGCGCCGAACCACCTTCCCCAACTGCCCGAGGGTGCGCCGTTCTTCATGGACGCGCACGGCTGGGGCTCCTGGGATTCGCAGGGCCGACCGGCCGACAACAAAGCCCCCATGCCGCGCCACTGTTGGATGCGCGAGATCCGTGCGCTCATCGACGACCGTCCGATGTCGCCGTTCGTGCGGGCCGCGATGGCCGCCGACGTCACCAACCCAATGTCGAACTGGGGTAGCGCGGGGCTTCAGTTCATCAACGCCGACGTCACTCTGTCGTTGGGCCGCGAGCCCGTCGGCGTCGACGTCGGGATCGCCACGCGCTCCCAGTTCAGCGCCGATGGCGTGGCGACCGCCTCGGCCACGGTGTTCGACCTCGACGGCCCGATCGGCAACGTCGTCGTCAGCTCCATCGCGAGCGACGCTTTCAAGCACTGAGCGGCTCGACCGCCCACCGGCCGCGCTCGACCACCCCGACTATTCGCCCTCGACCGGCGGCATCTTTCCGGTGTCCGTCTGCACAAAATCCTCGTCGAGGCCCAGATGCGCCATGTGGTGCTCGTGGACGATGTCGGCGCGCACCGCGGCAAGGCGGGCGAGTTCGACGACCGCGCGGATCATCAGCGCCAACACGATGCCCAAGAACAGCGCCGTCTTGACGCTGACCTTGATGTCCTCGCCCAACACGATCAGGCCCAGTGCCATCGCGACCGCCGGCTCCATCACGTTCATCGCCGGGAACGACGTCTGCAAGTCGCCCGCACCGAATCCGCGTTGCTGGGCGACGATCGCGCCCGGCGCGATAATGAGCAACACGTACAGCTGGGGGTGGGTGAACACGATGGCCCAGTCGTCCATCGCCTGCATGATCACCGCTTTGACCAGCAGCGCCGACACACCGAACATCACGCCGGCGGCCAACCCGTAGTACAGGGCGCGATAGTGGTTGTCGCTCGCTTTTTCGGCCAGGACGACGAGGATCGCGACGCCCGCGATGACCGCCGACGTCGCGAAGGCAAGGGTGGCGAAGTCAGGGCGACGCGACGACTGCTCTGGCTGGGCGATCAGCAGGAACGTCACCACGCTGGCCACGAGGATCAAACCCCACACCCACTCGTTGAGGTGTGGATGCCGGTCGTCTGCCCACGCCTCCATCGGCAGTGCGAACAGCACGGCGAGAACGATCAGAGGCTGCACCAGCAGGATCGCACCCAGACCGAGGGCCGTTGCCTGTGCAGCGAACCCCCCGACGGCGATGACCGCCCCGATCCACCACTTGGCGTTGATGGCACCGGAGTCCGCCGACTCGCGCTGGCGGATGACCGTACCCAACGCGATGAGAAAGGCGGCGACGATGGCGAGGACCGTCGGAAGCCAGGTATGCACGCGTTCGATTATCGCCGACGGTGCTCACCGTCGCCGAACCGTCGCCGCATGACGTTGGCCACGGTGGGCGACCGCTCAGCGTCGAGGTGCGAGCGTGTAGCCGGGCAGCGGGGGCTCAACGGTGACCATTCCCGTCGGGGTGAAGGAAGCGGCGACCGCACCGCCGAACGAGCCGGCGAGGTTGCCCGTCGCGGTAGCCGGGTCGACGCCGGGCATGTATCGCTCGCCGCACACCGATCGTGCGATCCGAGCGGGATTCGCCGGGCCCGGGTGATCCACCGCGTCGATCCCGAGACGGTACGCGACCGGGTCGGTGGTGCCGACCATCATGTGTTCGCTGGTATCGCCACTGCAGATCTGTTGAACGGCGACGTTGGTGCGCTGCCCATTGCCAGTGGTGAGCGAGCTGCTGTTGTTGCCGACGGCCGACGGCAGGACCAGCTCGTCGAAGGTGGTGAACACCTGGGTGTAGGAGATACCGGCGAAGGTCTCCTGCCACGAGTTGACGGCCTGGACCAACGCGGAGTTGATCATCATCTGCCGCACGGCAGGTTTACACGGCGCGATGCAGCTCCCGTTCGACGCGAAGGAGCCGTGGTTGGGCGTGGCGAGGCTGACCGGGCGTGTCAGATGGTCTGTGTAAGCGGTGAGGTTCAACCCTGAAGGGAATCTCTCTGATGACTATCAATCATGATGTGGCAGTGGAACTTTCGCGTGAAGAACGCCGACGTGTACAGAACGAG
>WBZU01000430.1_pt1 | contig 36714 bp, 28 predicted proteins | sample 5204311 | NCBI WGS metagenome assembly WBZU01 (sample SAMN12344359, study PRJNA552823) | activated sludge metagenome | biome: Activated sludge suspended growth; feature: Nitrification reactor; material: Wastewater; isolation source: activated sludge from nitrification reactor of wastewater...
TATCATCCTGATCCGCGGCTTGGCCTCTTCGAGGCCGGCCCGCTACAGATTCCTTTGGGCGATGCCGTCAACATCGCCGTTGTCGGCGATGCAAAGACTATTGAGGATGCGAAGTCATTCTTCGTCGACGCCGCCACGGGCTTCACAGGAAAAGGCGAGAAGCATCCAAACCTTCATCCGGATTTTCCGGGCCTTGGCAATCAGAACCCGTTCCGCTGCAAATTCGAGATCGAGGAAGGCGCAACCGCCGCGATCTCGCAGTCGAAGATCGACAAGATCCGCAAGGAGCCAAACCACGGAAAGGCCGTCGAGATGGCGGTCGATGAAATCGTCCAGCAGTTACAGACGTTAGATGAGGGCAGCCATCGCCCGCATGTCGCGATCATCGCCCTTCCGGTCAGTCTCATCGAAAGGGTCTGGAACGCGAAGGTCGACTCGAAGGCGACCGTCGAGAAGGACGACAGCGGCGGCTCCGACGCGCCGGATTTCCGGGGCATGTTGAAGGCGAAGGCCATGAACCTCAGTTTTCCGATCCAGATCGTCTGGGAGGACGTCTTCGATGAGTCTGCCAAGATTCCGCGCAAAATTAAAGAGAACCGTGCGCGCAAAATTCAGGATCAGGCGGGCCGAACCTGGAACCTTCTGACCACACTTTACTACAAGGGCACGGGTCGCATTCCCTGGCGGAAGATACCTCACGATGGCGAATTTACGGCGTGCTACATCGGCGTGAGCTTCTACCGCGAAGTTGGCGGCCAGCAGCTCTTCACCAGCGCGGCTCAGATGTTCGATGAACGAGGACGCGGCTTTATCCTCAAGGGCAAGCGCGCTTTCACCGAAAGCCGCGGCAGGCATCCGTACATGACGAAGGCTGACGCGCGCCAGCTGATCGCCGACGCGCTCGCCGCATACAAAAACCATCACAAGAATTACCCAGCCCGCGTAATCGTCCTCAAGACATCGCAGTTCCGCGAAGAAGAAGCCGAGGGCATACTCGAAGCCGTTGACGAAGCGGGAGCGGAGCTTCGCGATCTCGTCTGGGTTCAGGAGTCCTATTCCGTCAAAGTTCTGCGCGACGGCAACTATCCCGTCATGCGGGGGACGTTCGTAGATCTCGGCGGCAAGGGACTGCTCTACACGAACGGCAGCATCCCCTATTATGGGACTTATCCGGGCATGTACGATCCGCGTCCGCTGCTCCTTTGTCCATATAAAGGCAGCGACAGCACCATCGCGCAGATTGCAAGCGAAGTGCTGGCTCTCACGAAGATCAACTGGAATTCAACCCAGATGAACCAGAAGCTGCCCATCCCAATCAGGGCAGCCCGCGCCGTAGGCGAAGTGCTGAAATACGTAACGGACGAGAAGGTCAGCACGGATTACGCTCGGTACATATAGCTGTCGCCTGCGCGGCAATTATAGGGACTTCTCACGTTCGACCAACCGTTAAATGACCAAAGTGGGGGACATACCCGGCTGTGGCGGAGATTGCGACATCGAGATTGCCGGCTTCGATCCGTGCTCTCGACGAATTGCGAGGTAGCATTCTTTCAGGTTAGTCTCTATGGCCAGCCCTTTTTCGCGCTAGATGGCGTGCCGAGGATAGCACTGTCGCGCGCCTAGATACGAGACTATCCACAGCTAGTACGAGTACGCACCTTGCAGAGCACGCCTCCCGTGCTAGCCAGTTGTTTGGCTTGCGGGCAGATTTGTTATCGCGTTTCGCGATATGAGCGTCCACGTAAGGGAGTTATGCTCCCTGACGACCTTTAATGCGCGACATGCTCTATGAATGATGCGCTCGGAACACGCAAAGGAGTGCCCGCAAGCCGCTTTGTTGAAAGGACTGCGGGGTGACTGCGCTCGATAAACTGAAGAAAGCCGAAACGCTCTCCGATCTCGCGGCACTCCTCGGCTACAAGACGCAAACGCTGTCTTATATCCTCTATAAGATCCCTCCGGCGAAGAAGTATCGCTCGTTCGAGGTTCCGAAGCGTAACGGCGGCACGCGGACGATCTCAGCTCCGTGTCCGCAACTCAAGTTGCTGCAGCGGCATCTCGCCACTCTGCTCTACATCTGTCGTGACCACATCGATCAGACGAGTCAACGGCGGGTGCTTTCGCACGGCTTTCGCCGCAGACACTCGATCTTCACCAACGCCAAACCGCACAAGCGGCGGCGCTACGTCCTCAATCTCGACATCCAGGACTTCTTTCCCTCGCTCAACTTCGGACGGGTCAGGGGATTTTTCATTAAGAACCGCGACTTCGCTCTCAATGAGAAGATCGCGACGATTATCGCGCAGATCGCCTGCCACGAGAACATGCTGCCGCAAGGCAGCCCCTGCTCCCCCGTTATCGCTGACCTGATCGCTCATCCGATGGACGTCCGGCTGGCACAGCTGGCCAGGAAGCACGGCGTCACCTACACGCGCTACGCCGATGATCTGACTTTTTCCACCGGCCAAAAGCAGTTCCCGTCGCCCCTCGCAGTCTATAGCGGACAAGGCCACGAGTGGGCCGTCGGCTCCGAGCTGGCCGGGGTTATCAAAGCGGCTGGGTTCGCGGTGAACTCGGACAAGACCCGGCTGCAGTCCCGGAACGGACGTCAGGTCGTGACCGGCTTGACCGTCAACGCCAAGGTCAACATCCAGGCTACCTATTACCGGCGGGCACGCGCCATGTGCCATTTGCTCTTCAAGTCCGGCAGTTATCGTGTGTCGCCAAGCGCTGGCAACGACAACAGCTCCACCGCAATCGAGTCTCTAGGGCCACTCGGCGGTATTCTGGCACACATCCATTTCGTCAAGGACGCAGCCGACCACCGCAAGTCTCTCGACAAGATCAAGCAGCCGATCGCTGCCCGCAAACTGTACGCCGCCTTCATTTTCTACCGACTATTCGTGCGGCTAGACCGACCTCTCATCGTCTGCGAAGGCAAGACCGACAACGTATATCTGCGATATGCCATTCGCGCCCTCAGCGCTTCGCATCCGCTGCTCGGCAATCTTGTGGGCAAGCAATTCAGGTTGGCCGTGTCGCTCTTCAATTATCACGGCCTCGCCCATAAGATCCTGCAAGTCAACGGCGGCACCGGCGATCTCGGCCACTTCATGGTCCAGTATCCGGACGCACTGCGGCGCTACGCCCACCGCCCGCTCGCTCACCCCGTCATCATTATTATCGACAATGACGACGGAGCGTCGAAACTCTTTTCCATCGTAAAAGAAAAGTATAAAATCTCGACGATCTCCATCAATTCGACCGATGCCTTCTACCACCTCGCCCACAATCTTTATCTCATCAAGACACCGGAGCCAGGCCAGAACAAGAAGTCCTGCATTGAGCACCTGTTCGACCCCGCCCTTCTTGCCACGACGCTTGATGGCAAACGCTTCAATCCCGAAAATGACCTCTGCTCCGAGGCGCAGTACGGTAAGCACGTCTTCGCCGAAAAGGTCGTGCGCCCCGGCGCGGCATCGATCAATTTCGGCGGATTTGCCCCTCTTCTCAACCGCATCGAGGCCGTACTGAAGCACTACAAACCTCCTGCAGCAGCCGGGGGATAAGCGGACGCTCAGCGCAATGCTCCGGCCGATGTGTTCGGAAAAAACCCATGTCAGCTTTCTCTACGAAGCAGGCCAGTTCTTCAAAAGATAGGCGTGCTGGCTCCTCGTCACTGTCATCCCAATTCGGCAAGCTATCGCCTTGCCGAACGCGTTGATCGATCACCACGTTGGCCCTGTCGATGAGCGAGCCGTCGAGGCCGCGGATGGAGCAGCGTCGCTGAAACGTCTCAAGCCCCATTTCAAGCGCCATGCGCCCAAATAATTCGTCGAAGAAGCTGCTCGACGGCGCACGGCATCCGTCGAAATCGAACACGATCGGCTGATCGTTCAACTCCGGCATCATAGCCATGATCTTGTTGCGAAGTCGCCGCGCCGGCTCGCGCGAACCCACGCTTTCACATTCGCCGACGACGCGTAACACCGCGCCGCTATCCTCGAGCTTCTCCGCTTCGCGATCGATGTACGTATAATTCGGCTGGCCCAGCCAGGTCTCCGACAGGTCGATCGGGTGCCTGACGTCGGACGTCAGCACGAGGCCAACACCATTAACATTCGGAACTTCTGAAAAACGCCGACCCTTCTCGTTGATCTGCACCATCGTCCCGCATGACCAGAGCCGCAGCGCACCGGCGTTGCGCTTCATGATCAGCTCAGTGCCGGCCAACCCATTGCCCTGACCGAGTAGCTCGTAGAACTCGGTGAAGTGGGTTTCGATAGCCGTCAGATCCGGATAAACGAGTGCTTTGCCCTCAACAGGAGGTACGCCATCCGTTCGAGACGCCTTGAAGAACGCCCATATACGTCCGTCTGTAACGGCCGCGAACGGCAACCCCTTCGTTGCGGCGTACTTGGCAGGCCATTGGACGAGTTCACGGTTCCGTTCCTGTTTGCAACCAACGGCCGGCCCTACCTCAAGCAGATCGAGACCGAAAGCAGCATTTGGTTCCGCGATGCGCGCGCGGCCACCAATCACGCGCGTCCGCTCTCCGACTGGTTCACGCCGGAGGGCCTGTGGCCGAGCTGGACATCGACCGCGCAAAGGCAGACGCCGCCTTGAAGAACGAGCCGTTCGCTGCGGCCCTACCAGAAGGGCGCTATCTCGACGATCGAGAGCAAGCTTTGCCGGGGAGGCATGGAGCCGCGTCGCAAAACGCGATTGCCGTTATCGCGAAAACTCTGATGATTGCCGAGACGGCACAGAGCCATTACTGACGTTCCATTGCCCGCAGCCGCTCAAGGTCGCTCGGCGGCAGGCCTGCCTCTTCGGCCGCCGCGCTCAGTTTTCTCATCACATCCTCGAACGACTCTTGCCGACCTGAGGTCGCCGTGGGATCGACCAGCCGGAAGCGGCGGCATAAAATTGGACTGTCCTTATCGGACGTGCTCATGGCTACATAGTTGATCTGGGCCATCGGCGAGTTTGGACGAAGATTGGCGGCGATAGTCTTGCCGCGCCTTACCCCGTTTGCTCCAATCTCACTTTCTAAGTCGATGAGAATCGGATTGATCTTGGAGGGGTTCGCGGGCTGTATGGCGAGATAGAAGCCGTAAGCGCACGAGGGATCACGGGGGGTGGCCGCTCCTAATCTCAAGCCTTCAGCGACTTGGTAGGCTGATTCGGCATTTCCAAGCATGGCAGCCTGCTCGAACTTGAGGAGTGCCTTCTCAGGATCGCGCAGATGGGCGGGCGCGGCCGATAGCAGATACTTTCCGTGTAACCAGAATGCCAATTCCCGCAGATCATCATGAATAATGATCGTGCGTCTGGTCTCGTGGTCGGAATAGACGAGGCTATGATCTTCTTTCTCGTAGTGTTCGAGCAGCGAGAGCGCCTCCAGTGCGGCGGCCTCGTCGCCTTTGATGGCCTTCGGAAGAAGTAGCGTCGCAAGTGTGACTTGCGAGGCTGGTACGGTCTCTAGGGTAGCTCGGTAGAGCCTTTCGGCCTCAGCTGGATCAGCTTGGATGCCGCTACCCGAGTGCAGCAGCCGTGCAAGTTCGTGTTGGGCCACCGGATCGCCTGCGGCGGCGGCCTGCTTCCACAGCGCAGCGGCGCCGACAAGATCGCGCTTGCCTCCCCATCCGCGAGCTCGCGCAACACCAAGCAGCCGCAACCCGCTCGCCCGCCCGAAGCTTGCCGCACGCTCATAGGCAAGTGCTGCCTTTGCGAGCAACTCCTCGCGCGTTGTTTCGTGCACGGTGCCGATGTCATCGACGATCACGAGATGAGCGCTCGACTTTGCCCCCATCTCAAAATCATCCACGCGCACCACCAGCGCATTGCCAAGAACGATGTAAGCCGGATAAACTGCCCGTTCTGTGGCGCGCTTGAGTAGGGGAAATACTTGTGCGGGATCATACGCCTTAATCTGGCGCATTAACACGACGGCCTTGACATAAGCGACCGTGGGATCCTTGTCGTCGAGCGAATTTACTTGCTCAAGGGCTTGCTGCACCTTAAAGGCGTCCATGGCGTTCGCGATATCAACAAGCTTCGAGCGCAGCGGTTCGGTTGTGCGCTCCAATTCTTCCTTGTCGAGGCGCACCTGTCGAACCAGGTCATTAACAGCTTGGCCTCCGAAAGCCGGACCGTGCACTAGGCGCTCGGCCTGCGGCAGCGCAAAGGGCGTGCTTTTGGCAAGCACACCGCGGAACAATTCTCTGGGGTCTTGGTAGGTCAATCCAACGCTTCCCGCGGAAGACAGCGCAGTGGCCACGCGCGACCAATCCGCCTTGGCGCCCACGACGATAAGGCCGATGACCATAAGATCGAGTAGGCCGCGAAACAGCATGTCGCCGCGGTAAAGGCGGAAGATTTGCAGCAGGAGGGGCGGGCGTTCCTCACTCTGCGGCATCATCCCGTTCTTTACCACGATCTTCCGCATGCGTTGACTCATTGCGCCTCAGCCTCGGCCGTGCACCAGGCAACTGGCTCGACGACAACTTTGGTGCCAGCAGCACTCATGCGCACGGTTTCAGCGTTATTGGCACGTGCCTCAATCAGTCCATCTGACACCTCGCGCTCAATCGCCCGCACGATATCTCGTACGCCGCCATCAGTGCGTTTCTCCAATGCTTCGACTGCATTCAAAAGAATGCCTGGGTCAATGCCTGCGCCGGCGATCTCGAGCCCAAACTGACGCGTCAACTGCTCCATTTCGAGCGCGACGACCCTGGCGATATCGAGACCTGCGAGGGGGGTAAACGGAAATACCGCATCAATTCGAGAAAGCACTTCGGGCGCGAACTGTGCGTCTTTGAGTGCCTTCTTGATAAGCTGATCGCGCTCCTCTGGTTCCGAGGCGTAGTCGCGCGCGATCTCTCCGATGCGCCGTGCCGCGGCGTTCGTCGTGAGCACGAAGATGGCTTCGTTCGTTGGCACCCGGGCTCCGTCGCTGACCTCTGTGATGAAGCCATCGTTCCAGGCGGTCAAGAAACGCTTGTGAACCTCCGGGTGCGCCTTCTCGAACTCATCGAGCAGAATGATGCAGTCGGGCGTATCGCGGAGCGCCGCGGTAATGGACCCGTAGCTGGTCGAGCCGACATAGCCGCGCGCCTGACCGAACAAGCTCGCGGCCGCATGGGGTTGACCAAACTGGCTCATGTCGAAGAAGTGCAGTCGGCGGCGGTCCCCGAACAGCTCTTCGGCCAGTACTTTGGCGAGGTAGGTCTTTCCCACGCCCGGCGGTCCGGCGAGGCAAAATACGGCAACGGGCTTGTCCGGCCGGGGGGCGGCAAGCCTGCGTCGCAACTGTGCGGCTAGTTCGTCGATTACGGCGTTCTGGCCAATGACGCGCGCTTTGAGCTTGGCAGCGAACTCTGAGCTGTCGATCGTGATGGTACGGCGACGCTTGGCCAGAAAGGCGGCTTCGAGCTGACCCTTGTCGGTCAGCCGGTGCAGAACGTCCATGATAAACCTCGGGAGGGATCGGCGTTTGAAAAGAAGCAAGATCAGTGCTGCAATGCCGCTCGCCACCGCGATCGATGTCGCGAGCGTGAGCGAGAAATTTGCGACCGCGATCATGAACATGAAGCTGAACATGATCGAGATGAACGGAATGAGAGGCATGGCCATCATGGCAAAGAAATCTCGATGATTTGGCCTGGCTCGATGTGGGGCAACGATACTGAGCCTAGCGACGTCTTGACGCCGAGCGTCACCCCTCCACCACCGCCATCCTGAAGCGCCAATATCTGCACGTCACCGCCTGGAACATAGGGAATGAAGAAGTGCTTCGGCCCATGCTCTATTACGACATCCTGGCTAAAACCCGATGCAGTTATGCGGATGCGATCACCATCCTGATCCATCGTGTCCCAAACCGTGAGCCCGCCGATACGCATCGAAGACTTCTCCAGCTCGTTCTTGAGCCGCAACTTTTCCGCTTTTGGCATGGCTAGAGCCCCGAAGACGTGTTCGGAGTTGGCTGTGAGGGCCTTATCGATCGCAGTCAATGCACCCGGGAGTTCCGAGGCGCTGAGCTTGATAGGCACTTGAGTACCAGCAGCCGGGCGAGCGGCATCGCGCCGATCTTGCCCATCTCCAAAATTAATTAGGGATAATGACATGATCGCAGCCAAGCCAAGCCCGGCCATCGCCCCAGCACCGATGGTCTGCCCAAGCGGCATAACCTTGGGCGTGATCGTGGAGCCAGTCTCATCTTTGTTTGGCTCCACCGTAGTTCCCTGACATCAGCGACGTACTCTACTTAATTTAGCAGTACACGCTCCGTCGTTAAAATCCGCATTAGCATCATAGTAAAAAGTTCGTTAGTGCGAGCTGGAGTTGAGACGCAATAGTGGGTAGCCCTCAAACAATCGCGAAATCTGCGTTGGTCATGGCAAGTCCCGTTGACAGCGTCGCGAACTTGATCGCGGCTGTCGCACCCGTTCCGTCGGCATCGTACCAAAGGTCGCCGTTGGCACTGTTGTAGATAATCCGGTCGTCTGCATCATGCGCAGCACTTCCCGTCCAGAACGCGGCCGCAGCGAGCGTGCCGGTTGTCGTGAGTGCGGTGAACAGTCCCGCGCCGGTGTTTTCCAGACGTATGGTGTCGTCAGCAACGCTGAAATCCGTGATGGCATCAACGTTCGTTGCTCCAAGTGCCGTGTTGAATAGATAGTAGTCGACGCCTGGGCCACCTGTCAGGGTGTCGTTGCCAAGCATTCCGTTCAAAATATTCGAGCCGGAATTGCCCGTGATGACGTTGGCGCCGGAATGCCCGGTTCCGCTAATAGTGGTTGTTCCACTGAGTGTCAGGTTCTCGATATTGATCTGCGTCGTTTCGCTGAGCGTGTATGTCACGGTGCTGACGATTGTATCCGTACCTGAACTTGCCGCCTCGTTGACGACGTCGGTTGTGAGGTTGACAACGTACGTGTCATTGCCGAGCCCGCCACTCATTGTGTCCGTACCGCTGCCTCCATCCAGCACGTTGTTGCCATTGGTTCCAGTGAGCGTGTCGTTTGCCGTGCCGCCAGTCAGGTTTTCAAAGTTGAGGATAGTGTCTGTGCCGCCGCCACCCGTCGCCTGTGCCGTGGACACGGCAAGCGATACCGTAACGGCCGTGCTCGACGACGCAAAGCTCACGGTATCCGTTCCCGCTCCACCATCGAGAACGTTATTTCCTGTCGAGCCGGTGATGACATCGTCAAAGGCGCTGCCTGTCACGTTCTCGAAATTCGAAATTGTATCGGACCCGGCTCCACCCGTTGCCTGCGCTGATGTGGACGCCAGCGAGATACTGATGCCTGCCGCGGACCCCGCATAAGTGAGCGTGTCGGTACCCGCTCCACCGTTGAGGACGTTGTCGCCGGCATTCCCCGCCAAGGTATCATCGAACCCGCTGCCGATCAGGTTCTCGAAATTCAGTATCGTGTCGCTGCCGGCGCCGCCTGTCGCCTGGGCGGTCGTGACAGCCAGCGAAAGCGTCACGCCCGCTGCAGCGGCAGCGTAGGTCAAGGTATCGATGCCCGCACCGCCGTCCAATACGTTGTTGCCAGCACCGCCTGCCAGCGTGTCGTTTCCGCTGCCCCCCGTCAAGTTCTCGAAATTCAGAAGCGTATCGCTTTGTCCTGTCGAGACGGTCTGTGCCCCAGTTACGGCTAACGAGACGGTCACAGGACCGGTCGAATACGCATAGCTCACGGTGTCGACGCCTGCGCCGCCATCGAGAACGTTGTTGCCCGTCGTGCCCATAATGACATTGTCGAGCGTGTTCCCGGTGCCGTTGATGTTATTGAGCGTTCCGGTCAGCGTGAGATTTTCGACATTGCTGCCGAGCGTGTAGGTCAGATTGGTCGAGACGGTGTCTGTTCCAGCGTTTGCTTCCTCGGTGACGACATCGCCCGCATTGTCGACCACGTATGTGTCATTGCCAGCGCCACCCTCCATCGTATCGACGCCCGTCCCTCCGTCGAGAAGATCATGGCCGGCCAAACCTATAAGTTTGTCATTGCTGTCGAAGCCGAGGATGGAGTCGTCGCCGCTCGTCGCGGCTTGGGCGAGCGTCAGCACGTCGATCTGATCGGCTGTCTGGCTGGAGCCATCGGAGAATACGAAATTCTCGATCCGGTCGAAGTTGCTCGTTGTGCGCTTCGTGGTTTGGAACTGATTGACGATGCGAAGCTGATCGGTGGTCCCGAGAATCTGGACGACCAAATCGTTGCCCGAACGCTGGAAGCGCAAGTCTCCCAATACAATTCCGGTTTTAAAGGAGACCGTGTCCGACCACGCCGACCCGGTCTCATAGGCATCGGCGTCATCGATGGTGTCCGACCCGGAGCCTCGCCCGAAGTAATAGACATCCTTGCCAAAGCCGCCTTTAAGCAGGTCGTTGCCCGTTCCACCGTCGAGTTCGTCGCCCGAGTCGTAACCGACAATGGTGTCGTTCCCACTCGTGCTCGATTGCTGGATCAAGACTTTGTCGATATCCGCGGCGGTCCAAGCGGTTCCGTCCGTGAAAGTGAAGTACTCAATGCGATCCAGGTTGCTCGTCGTTTGTTTCGTGGTCTGGAACTGGTTGACGATGCGTAACTGATCCGACGTTCCGGATATTGAGATGATCAAATCGTTTCCGGAGCGCGAAAGCAAAATGTCGCTCGCTACGACATTGTTGGCGAACGCCACCTTGTCGGACCACGAGGTCTGATAGGCATACAGATCGTTGTCGTCGATGATGTCCTGCCCGGCCCCTCGGCCAAACGCATAGGTGTCATTGCCGTAGAAGCCGCGCAGCGTGTCATTTCCCGCACTGATCGTGAAGCTGTCATCGCTATCGTAGCCGAGCGTCGTATCGGCGGCGGCCGTGGTGGTCTTGCTGATGATAGCTTGTTCGACATCCCGGTAAGTCCAGGACGAGCCATCCGCAAAGGCGAACGTCTCGACGCGGTGGAAATACGGAGAACCCTGCACGTTGATCGTGAACTGACCCGTTACGGTCAACTGATCCGTTGTCCCGGAAATGCCGATCACAAGATCGCTCCCGACGCGCGAAAGAACGAGATCGCTGGCGAGAACGTTTGCGCCGAACACCACTTTGTCGGCGGTCGACTCCGAAGCGAGTGTGGCGGTCGGATTATCGTCGATGACGTCGGCACCCGACCCGCGTCCGAAATTATAGATGTCGTTACCGAGGAGCCCGCGCATCGTGTCATTGCCGGCACTCGCCTGGAACTCGTCATCGGAATCGTAGCCGACAATAACATCTGAACCTGACGTCGTGGACTGCAGCAGGATCGCCCTGTCTATGTCCGCCGCGGTCCAGTTCGTCCCATCCGCAAAGGCAAAGCTCTCGATGCGATCATGGTTGTCGACCGACTGTCTCGTGGTCTTAAACTGGTCGACGATAGTGACCTGATCCGTCGTGCCGGAAATGCCCACGACAAGATTGTCGCCAGAGCGCGACAACACCAGGTCGGTTGGACGAACATCGGAGCCGAAAGCCATCTTGTCGGCAAACGAATTTGTGCCGGGATACGCCGTGTTGTCGTTTATCGTATCCTGGCCGGACCCCCTGCCGAACACAAAGGTGTCGTTGCCCTGTCCACCGGCGATCGTGTCGTTGCCGGCGCCGCCATCAATGATGTCGTCACCGTTCGTGCCCGTAATCGTATCGTTGCCCGAGGTGGCCTGCGCGGTTGTCGCGAACAGCTCCGCCTGCGCTGCTGCAACGATGGAACCGTCCGCGAACTTGAAGAACTCCACTTTAGAGTTCGAATTCAAGAACTGGTTCTTGATCGTAATCTTGTCAGTGCCCACAGTTGCGACGAGATCGCTGGTGCCGCTTGGACGGCTGAAGACGACGGACGTGCGAGCAATTCCGGCCGCGAACTCGACCGTATCAGGTTGGTTCGTGTAGACATCGGGTACGGACTCGTTGATCGTATCCTGCCCCATGCCTGCCTTGAAGACGTAGGTGTCGCCGCCACCGCCACCATTCAGCGTGTCGTTGCCCGCGCCGCCGTCAAACCTTTCCGCGTAGAACGAGCCGTTGATGGTATCGGCCGCAGACGTGCTGAGGGCGGCGATCACCCGATTTGCAGCATCGACAGCGCTTAAAGTCGTGCCATCTGAAAACTTGAACTGCTCGATGTCGGTCCAACTGGACCCGAAGGTGCCATTGGAGACGAACTGATTTGTGATTGTTGCCCGGTCCGCGCCGCTGTTCCAGGTCAGAACCAGATCGTTTCCGGATCTCGTGAAGGCCACTTGGGCGGCGGTGACGCCGGTTGCGAACTGCAACGTGTCGACGTCGGTCGTTTCAGGGCGTAGGATCGTCGTTTCCGTAATAATGTCCTGACCGCTGCCGATACCGACAAGGTAGGTATCCGAACCGTTGCCACCATTGAGCGTGTCGTTGCCGGCACCGCCGTCCAACGTATCGTTGGTCGAGAATCCTTCGATGTTGTCGGCACCTGTGGTCTTCGCCTTGCTCAGGTACTGAAGCCGAATATCATTATCTGTCCACACCGTGCCACCCACGAATTCGAAACGCTCGATCGCGGATTTGTTGGTGCCGATGATGTCGAACTTGAACTGATCGTCGATCGAGATGCTGCCGCCCGAAGAATTGAGCGTGAGCGTCAAACCCCAATTGTTGGTGCCGTAGCGGGAGAAAGAAATGTCGGTGGTGGCAATCCCGGTTCCGAAACGAACGATATCCTGGTCGGTGGTGAAATAGGCATTGTTCGTCTCGTGGATTGTGTCGTTACCTTCGTTCCGGTTCTTAATGTAAATGTCCGAGCCGGCCTGACCGTCGAGATAGTCGTTACCGGCGCCGCCATCGAGCGTTTCTGACCCGTAGGTTCCATAAATGGTGTCGTTGCCTGACGTCTTGCCGGAGGTGATAAGTTGTTGGACGATCGTGTTGATGTCTTTGACCGTACCATCGGCCCATTCAAACCGCTCTATGCGGTCAAAGAACTGTGTACCGAAAACACCGGTCTCGAGAAAATCGAACTCGTTCTTGAGGAGCACCGAGTCGGTGCCGCCACTGATGGTCACCAAAAGATCAAGCCCAGCCCCCGTCCGCGTGAAGGTGACGTCGCCGACGGCAATCCCGCTCATAAATTTGAGCGTGTCCTGCGTCGTCGTCAGTACGTTGGTCTGGTTGTCTTCGATCGTGTCCTGACCGTAACCGCGCGCGAACAGATAGGTATCGCCCTCGTCACCACCCGACAGGTAATCGTTACCGCCTTTTCCATCCATCGTGTCGGTGTAGTACGCACCGTAAAGGGATTCCGCCGCCGCCGTTCCCGTCGTGACCTTCTGTAGAATTTGCTCCCAATTCAGCGAAGACCCGTCCGAGAACTCGAACGTTTCGACTCGCGAGAACCAGGTGATCGGGAAGAACCCGAAGATGTCGAGCTTTTCGCCTTTGAACTGATCCTTGATCGTGAGCGTGTCCGTCGATCCTGCGATCGTAATGGTCAGGTCGGGGGCTGCGCCAAGCCGCGTGAACGATACATCCGCCTGCGTTATGCCGGGCGCGAAGACAACCTTGTCGTCTTTAGCCCAGCTGTACCCCAGCAGGGTGCCGATAAAGCTGTCCGGATAGCGTGACTGGTCCCAGATCGTATCATTACCCGTCCCGCGGTCGGCATAGTATGTATCGCCACCGTCGAAGCCGACAAGGGTGTCGTTGCCCGCGCTCGTATAGAACTTATCGGCAGTACCGAAGCCGTAGGTCGTATCATTGCCCGATGTGGTGTAGGTCTCGATGGTGGCTGCCTGCAGGTCAGTCCAGCTCCACGACGCGCCAATGGTGAAGAAGATCGCCTCGATGCGATTGTCGATGGCATACGCCGTCTGGTAGCCGAGCGGCGTGTACATGAACTGGTCTTTGATGGTGACACTGTCGCCGGGCGAGCCGATGATCGAAAGCGTGACGTCATCGCTTGCACCCACGCGCGTGATTTGCACGTCCTTTGCTGACAACCCATTCAGCATGACGAGCGCATCGCTGGCGCTGAGCAGCGGGTTCGTCATGACGTCTTGGATGGTATCGGCGCCGTAACCGCGGCCGTAGTAATACGTGTCGCCGTTATCTCCGCCTTGCAGGAGATCCGTCCCCTGGAGGCCTTCCAATTCGTCGGCCGTTCCGGTGCCGACGAGCGTATCGTTCCCAGACGTGCCAAGACCGGTCGCGGCGGCGACCTCTCCCATGTCGAAGATGCGCCCGTCAGCGAATTGGATTTCCTCGATACCCTTGTCGGCGGAGACCTGAATGCCGCCGAGGCTCACTTCGGGAGTTTCGAATTGATCCTTGATCGTGATCTTGTCGGTCGAGTTCTTCACCTCAATGACGAGATCGAGGCCGACGCGCTTGAAGTTGAGATCTTCAGGATTGTACACAGCGAAGCGGATGCGATCGCCGGCATCGCCGCTATCGACATCGTTGATGGTATCCTGACCGAAACTGTGCCCGTAAACGTAAACGTCCTGGCCGTAGCCACCGTTGATCGTGTCGTTCCCACCATCGCCGACGTAGACCTGCAACCCATCGGCATCCACGCGGTTCAACGTATTCGCGGCGGACGTTCCGACCTGCACGCCCGTAAGGCTCAGGCCCGTCACAAATTGCGACAGCGTGAGCGCAGTCGTCGTACCGTCGAGCGCTTTAACGAGGCTTTGCACAGTATAATCCGCGCGCACGCTGTTGCCGTCAGCCCGGTCGGTACTGTCGAGCAATTCATTGAACAGCGGACCCCAGTTCGTATTCCACTGCGTCTGAGCCGTCGATGCCGTGGACGAGAGCGTGAGGATGGCGGCCTTCAAAGCATCGGCAACACCCGTCGCCGTCGTGGCGACGATGCGGTCTTTTGCGGCATCGTAGCTAAGGCCTGAGAACGTCGTCTTCAGCGGGCCTTGCAGGGCGAGACGGATCGTCTCCTTCTCGACAATGTCATTCCAGGACGTGATGAGCTTGGACAGGTTCGTTTCGCTGGGCACGCCACCCCCGTCGCGCGGCGTCAGCTGGTAACCCTCAAAGGTTTCCAGAAACGCCAGCTTCTGCCGGTCGAACGTGCCGCCGCCCATCGACGTTGCGGTCACGCCTTCGACACCCGCCCATTTGAACAGGATCGCCTGAGCATTCGCCTTGAGCGTGGCCCAGTCCGTCGTGGACGCGAGGTTCTTGAAGTTGGTGACGTCGGTCAGCAGCGCCGCCTTGTTGGTCATGGCGATGCGCAAGCCCGTGACCGCGCCGTAGCCCTTCAACTCAGGCAGCGCGAGTGCGGGCGCAGAGATCGTGGCATTGCCGAGGTACTTGCTATCTGTCTCGTTGACCTCCAGTCCTACGTCGGCGATCTTGGACGTCGTGTTGTCGGTTCGCGTGAATGTGGCTTCGGCGCGGATGGAATTGCCGCGGATGAACTGGTTGGTCAGCGTGGTCGAAGAGAGCGAAATTTCCTTGATGCCGGCGGCTGTGAGCGTCTGCAGTTCGCCCGCATCGGTTACGCCATCGCCGTCGAGATCCCGCCAGATCTTGAGCTGGCTGAAGTTCGTGTCGAGCGAGTTGATCTTGTTGTCGTTGTTGCTGTCGGCGTAGGTCTTGAGCGCGGTGAAGCCTGAGGTCGTGGCGTTGCCAAACATCTCACCGATGTTGTCGATGGTCCCGTTGCCGTTCAAATCGCGCACGAGAAAGGCATCATCGCTCTTCACCCAGGCGGTCTTCTCGGCGAAACCGTCGGAATCCATCTCGAAGTAGATGCCGTTTGTTTGACGCGTTAGCTCCAGCCCGTCGCCATCGAGATCGAGAACCAGAGGATCGCTGTTGAAGGCATTGATACCGGAACCGGCGAGAAGGGCCGATTTCACATACTCTTTGAGATCAGCAAGACTGGATTTGCCGATGACTTGCCTGAAGACTGTGATGTGTCCGGTGGCGTCGCCGGTATCGGCGTCCGTCTTGTAGTTCTCCATGACGGCCTGCCCGCCACGTCCGCGGGCGAACTGCATGACAAGCTGACCGGAATCAGAAAGTGCATAGCGCACGCCGACGATCGACAGCAGCGTTGCATCGAACAGAGCGGAAGCCGCCGTAAACACGCCACCGAACGCACCAAGAGCGCCACTAATCAATGATGTGGAGGGTGTGTAGTATGCGAACCCGTTCTCCATCCACCACTGCTGGACGCCGCCGTGTAGACGGAATCCGTTTGCCGTGACGAAGTCGTCATAGCCGGCATCGTCGATGAAAGTCTTGTTGGCGACAGTGAACAGATCCGCGCCCGCACCGCCAACAAGATGACTCTCAAGTCCGCCGCCGATAAGCCAATCAGTATCAGCGCCACCGTTCAGCGTGGACATGTATTCGCCGGCAAGCAGTACATCGACGCCCGTACCGCCATTAATGGTAGCGATGCCATTGTTTGACGCCTGCCCGATATCGTTGCCTGCACCCAAATCGGCCGTCAGCGTAGACTGGTATGGGCGCAGCGCTCCGAGCGAGGTGACGAGCGTGGAAACGGCCTGATTGTAGACGGTGGTTGGCGCAGTCCCAGCGACCGTCGCATAGAAGGTGGCATATGCCGCGTCGATCTGGGCTTGTTCAGCGGCGGTGGCCGCACCACCAGGACGAATGTTGGAGAGGTTTACTACGTCTCTTTGCGCTGTGCCGATGAAGGTCTCGAAGTTGGTGAAGTGGGCCGTGTCTTGCGAGCTGTTCGTAGCGGACTGCCCCAGCTGCATATTCAAGGACGAATTGTCGGACGCGGCCGAAGTCGTGACGAGCTGCGCCGAATTCTTGTCCGTGGGGTCGCTGATGATCTTGATGCCGGTGGTAAGGTTGGATAGATCGAGGGTGTCGCCGCTCGGCAAATTCGAGTTGTCACCGTCGATGACGATCTTTAATACGTTGGCGCCAATCAAATTTGAGTCGATCCGCAGAGTATCGGCACCTGCGCCGAATCGGCTCTGCTCGATGTTGAAGAGGATATCGACATCAGAGGTTGTGACGTCCGTGACGTAAATGTCCGATTTGGCCCCGACATTGTAGAGCCCCTTGCCGATAGTGAAGACGCGTCCTGTTGCGAAATCCGAATAATCGGCCGTGTCGAGTCCGGAACCACCATCCATGCGGTCGGCCCCGAGGCCACCCTTCAGAACGTCGTTGCCAGCGCCGCCGAACAGGTAATCGACACCACCGCCACCTGACAGCTGGTCGATGCCGTCGCCTCCAATAATCAGATCTGTGCCGTTACCGCCGGTGAGGATATCGTTTGCGGTGTTGCCAACGAGAATAACGCCGCCAGCCGCTCCACTTTTTGCAGTGGGAGCTGAACTTTCCGTAACGGTGGTGCCGGCACCTGTCACGAACACCGCCTTGGTAACGTTGTTGGTGTCGGCCGAAGCCCATGCAGCTTTCATGTAGTCCGTATATGCGGGCGACAACATATCCGAGTGCGCATTGTCGGCCTTGGCAGCATCGAACATATCAGTCGCGAGCGTGTCGCGGCCTTTGACGTCCATTGCCGCGTTGACGCCGGTATTGGCCCATTTCGCGGGATCAAGATCAACCGTCAGCTTTCCGGTTGGTTGATCATAGGTGAGAACGCCGTTGACCGCGCTGGCTTGTGCAGACTGCAGTACCTCACCCAGGGCAAGCTGCCCCGCGTATTGTACGAAAATTTTCGAAATATCGTTCGCAGCGCTGTTGACTAATGTCCCAGCGGTGCTCAGCCCCGGCACCTTGCCTAGATCGTTGGCATCATTCAGAAGCGCCTGAATGCCCGTGTCGCCAAAGACGCGCGTCCCCTCGTCTATGGCAGAATATGCGATCGCGTCGCGCATGACGCCGGAGTTGTCATTGTTCGTGCCCAAAAACGCGGCTGCTCCGGCTGCTGTAGCGACGGCGACATCGAAGAGTGCTGGCATGAAGAACTTCGCGGCGGGTGCCCAATCTTTTGTGATGGTGGGCGCATCCAGATACATCCGGATTACGAGAAAACCAGCGCTATGTCTCTGCCCCATCGAATTTTCCAAAGTCACGCCAAGGTCAACGTCAGCGGGCAGTGCGTACTGAGTTTCGTGAGCAAGCGCTGGCTCGATTGTCCGAGCGTAAGCGACAAGGTTTTGGTCTGAGGTGACTGAAGCAGTCGGAATATAGATCGACGTAATTCCGTTGAAGGAGGGTGCCCAGGGCGTCAATGATCCGTAAATCTGATTGCGAAGCGTCAAATCAGGCGGAGCTGGGAAGTCACCGGTAGTCGCGTTGCGGTAAGCGGCATTCGCTGCAACCTGAAATGGCATATGATCGAAGATCGTCGTGGTTTTCTGGTAGAGCGCGCCGACATAGCCTGCGAGGCCGCCACCGAGCGAGTGCCCAGTCACGGAAACATTTGCCGTCCGCGGGTCAACACCTGTGCCAGCGATGGCACGATAGAACTCAATGGCCAGCGTCGCTTGCGCTCCGTAAGGCGAGCCAAGCGCGATTCCGTAACCGTTCTGTATGTCGCCACCAGCGCCCAAACTCTTGTTGTCTGTACCCCGGTAGGAGATCACCTTTTCGCCCGTCGAAAGCGTGTAGGAGGATGCGTAAAAGCTAACGGGTTGGTCGCGTCTGGCACCTCCAGCATCCAGCAATTGTCCCGAATCTGCTGAGAACGTAGCCGTACCGATGCCGCTGCCGGTGCCACCCAGATTTATTTGGCCGGGCTTCTTTATTGCCGCATCGTAACCGCGATTGTAGGCGTCCATCGCTAGAATGGCGCGGAATAGATCGGGATTGCTTGTGCTAATGCCCATGGTTTACTTCCGTTGTTTGAAGTCGATATTTGTTGGGCGGTGTTGGCCGCACGCTTTATGTAAACAAGCCGGGATACTGGCAATCCTTAGCGATACTGGGGTCCCGAACCAGGGGAGCACTTTCTCAAAACCCTCCGAAACTTCATCGGTGGTGGTCTCGATCGACGCCCGGACGAACTTTGTTGATGTTCCCGGAATGAAAGGTTGCTGCGAGGGGTTCAGGCGTTCTATCGATGCCGGATCTGTAATGTCCCTAAATCGTACGAGCATGGGAATCTCTTCCGGCAGAAGCTCTGCTTTGAGTCCGTGACGTGCCAAACCTTCCCAAGTCGTGTCGCGTGGATCGATGTCGGGCTTTGACCATTCTTTCATGAAACCCAACCGAAGCGCGATCTGTTCGGGCGCAAGCTCAACCCCGGGCAGCAGCGCAAACACATATCCATGCGGGCCAAGATCAATGGGTACGGCTTCACCACGAAAGCTGTGGCAGTGATGTCCGCCGTTGATGCCGCCGCAAGTCAATCCTGTCGATAGTGTCGTCTCCATCACGCCCGAGCCTATGCGTGGCTTGCCATCGACCTCGAATTCATACGTCCAGCGATGCCGGATCGTGTAAGACGGAAATGTGACGTGGTAGGCTAATGCCGCCAGTGCGAAAACGGTGGCAGAAATGGCGAGGCGTCTCCAACGATTCATTGGTGCCCACCATTCGCTTCCGCAGTGCCGATTCTTGCTAAGTCGTGGAGCGAAGTGATAATCGGGCGACCTTCGCCATCTGCGGTCGCAACTTTAGTATCCCGGTCCTTGAAAGGTCCGTCCAAGAGCGCTTTGAGCGCAGAGCCAATGGTCTGGGGATCGCCGACCGCGTCGATGAGCCAACGAATATTACCACTTGTCCACTCATCGGGCCTGAGCCGCAACTGATTGCCGACATTTTCCGTCAATCGCTCATCAACTTCCGTCGATACGCGCGCCCAGGTGATGACTGCGACCGGGGCGCGGTGCCCGGTCTCCGCATGAGATGCTTCGGCTATGAAGAATTGTCCACTGAACACCGCAGGCAGCACAAGCCACTCAATGTCCGCGAGAGAATAGTGCTTGTACTTGGGAGATCGCGAGAAAAGAACCGCGATATCGCCGATGCTCGCGGAAATCAGCTTTGACGTTGCCGCGCCAATGGCTTCTTTTGAGAAAGCCTGCGCACCCGCCGTGACGTCTGCCTCATGCGACGATTGATTTTCACCTCCTTGAGTCATCCATCACTCCAGGCATCCCCATAGCATTATGAGTCTTGTTGACAAACCGCGCGACCCATTCGCTCTCTTGGAACGAAGCTAATGGTTGAGCGAAGTCTGTCAATCGTCTTGCTACGGATTGTATGCGCGACGGTTCCTTGTTTCTCGAAGGCAATGCGCTGATAAAAAAGAGAACCGACCGGTCAATTTGGGGGCAAAGCGTTCTATTTCGCAGGATCGCGACCAAGGACGCCTAACTTGTAGGTTCCCTCGTTAGTTCGTGCGCGCAATCTAACTTCCTGCCCCGTCCATTGCGTCTCCAGAAGACGCGACAGCATCGCTTCGATCACCTTTTGCTCGCCGACAGCATCGACAATCCAGATGATCGTTCCGCTGCGCCACTCTCGAGTGCTCAGCTTCAGAGGTGCGGAGATATTCTCGACCAACCGTTTATCGACTTCAGGAGACACGCGCGCCCAAAACACAACGCCGACCGAAGCGACCATGCCGTTCACTGCAGACTGAGCCTGCGCCAATGAAAACTGACCAGTCAACGCAGCGGGTATTGCAATCTCCTCAAGGGCGGAGAGCGGTCGGTCGCGATATTCGTGAGAACGGAGCAATACACTCACGATCTCTCCGAAGCTCGCCATCAGCAGCTTGGACGCCATCCCAGCGTTCTTGAGCTGGTCTTGATTGAGGTTTGCCAGTGGTGGATTCGAAGCAGGTTCGACAGAATACGCTGATGTCCCTTCGGCGAGTGGCGCGTGAGCGCCTCCCTTGGTGCTTGACCACGTCGCCACTGAATGCTCTCCCGTAATTTAACGCGCTGCGATTCAACCTACGGCATCAAGTTGCGAGGTCAAGCTTGGTTCAGCGCAAATCTAGAAGTCGTGAGAATGGGCTACCGCCACACTCTCGGAATTGCTCTGCGCATGAATTTGCGCGGCAGACGCACATCGCAAAATGACACTCAATCGATGCGATAGCGGCATAGATTGGAATCGTGGTGGGCACGTCGATCACCGCAACTGACCGACCGGTATTTCCCCGAATAAGATCGCCGGAGTTGGCCATCCAACAGACGACGCATGAAATTGACGTGCCCGAGAACTAGCTTAGGCCGCGCGCGGCTCTCGTGCATGCCGCAGAGGCTGCATCCAATCAAAGCTGAGACCCAACGTCGAGCCGGCTGGCACTTCGGCACCGTTTGCCGTCGTCACCATGCGCTTTGATATGACGCCTCGCGCGATCCCGTTCCTATCAACGATAGGGCCGCCGCTAGCGCCATAATGAAGCTGATTGTCGAGGTAGAACGCAGTTTGCTTGAGAACTGTTTTACCTTCGAGCTCGGCGCAACCCTCCATGACATTGCCGACGATGCCATGCTTAATGATCGACCCAGCCAAGCGGGTCTTGAGTCCCGTCGCTATCCCGCGTCGGAAGACATCACGTCCCTCTGTTGTCGACGGCAATAAGCGATCAAGCAGGAACGGTATTTCAACCTCGTCGGAGAAGCCGCCGAAGTACATACAGTCTCCGAGCTTGGGCGGCTCGATGGACGCAGTCAGGAAGTTCAGCCGCCGATGAGACTTTTCGGTGGGGACGACCACGGCAACATCCAATTGAAAAGGTCTTTGCAAGCCCAGGCCTTCTATCGAGACGGGACAAATGGCCGGCCGGTACAGGATCGGATCTTGATCCATGAAGAATGCGACGATTGTGCGGGATTCCCGATCAACTTCACCTTGAACAACTGGAAAGCCCCCGGCCACGACGTGGGCGGCGGTAAGAAGTTGCCCATCTTCGCTAAAGGCGAAGCCTGTGCCCTGGCTGATAACTTCTCCCTGATCGAACACGACGATGTGGGCAATGCAACGATTGATGTGTTGATACAGTTCGCCCAAATCGAGGACGTTGTCGGTAGCCATCATTGGCTCCTCTATTATATGATCGAGCCGTGCCTTGGCTTTGGCGCGAACGAATCAATAAATGCCAACTAAGCCACAAGAAGCACGGGGAATAATAGCCGGATCAGCACTATGGCTGGCGCGAAGCATGGACACTTTCGTGCTAGCGCTCCTTTCGGGGCAAACCTCGCACATCATCCATCAAAGTCCCTGCCGGCACCTTCAGCGCTTTCGCGATCTTGTCGATGATGACCACCGTGGGGTTCCGAACCCCGCGCTCGATGCCGCTGATGTAGGTCCGGTGCAGACCGCAATGGTCGGCAAAGCTCTCCTGCGAGAAACCCTGCTCCTCGCGCAGCTTTTTCAAGTTCATCCCTAGCCGACGGCGCACGTCCATCGGCTAAGGGATTCGACACCTTAGCCAATTGTTCTACAGACGATGAGTCTCATTTTGCTGGACTTAACAGCCAAAGGAAGCGATCTGACGGTTCCAGAAATGATACTTATGAGTCTCAGAGCATGGACCCAATCGCGCCTTCATCGATCCGATACATCAAGCTCGGGGCGGGCGGCAGCTTCGCCAAGTCAAGCCTCGAAAGGGGTGAACTGCAGCTCGGCTATCACGAGGTTTCCCATGATCTTTGCGCCGCTGGCGACTGGAGCGCGGTTCAGGCTTATTTCGGCGGCATCCGCAAAACCGCCGGCAAGGCCAAAGACTCCATGCGCGAGGTCCAGGATTTCTACACGCTTGGGCCAGATTGCCTCTGGATCACATTTGCGGATGGTCTGCTCTGGTGGGGCTTCGCCGAGCCCGAGGTCACCTGGCTTGCGTCCGATACCACCCAGTCGGCGTCACGGATGCGGCGCATGATCGGCGGTTGGCACAGCACCAACATCCAAGGTCGACCCTTGCGCATGTCCGACCTGACGACGCGCCTGACCCAGGTCGCCAACTACAGAGGGACGATCTGTGCCGTCCGAACGGCGGAGTACCTCATCCGGAAGATCAATGCCGAGGACGAGCCGATTGTGACCGCCGCGACCTCTGCTCGGCAGGCCATGACGAAGTCGGCCATGGATATGATCGCCGCACTGCACTGGGCCGATTTCGAGATCATGGTTGACCTCATCTTCGCACGCGGCGGTTGGCAGCGCGTCTCCGTCCTCGGCAAGACGATGGCCGATGTCGACCTCGTTCTTGAGCAGCCAACGCTTGGCGAAGTCGCGTCCGTGCAGGTCAAGTCCCGAGCCAGCCAAGCTGTTCTCGACGAACATATCGCTTACTTCGAAGCAAGCGGGCATGATCGCACGTTCTTTGTCTGCCACTCTCCAACTGGAACGTTGACGACAGGCGAAGCGGAGGGCGTGCACCTCTGGACCGGCGAGCCGCTCGCTGCCATTGCTGTAAAGTCCGGCCTCTTCGACTGGTTGATGGATCGCGTCGGGTAGTGCCGCGGACGGTCCGAATCAGGATAAGCCGCGGTCATGGATGTGACGCACCTGACACCGCTCGAACTTCTTCGCGCTCACGGCGCCATTCTGGACGAGCTACGCCGTCGCGAGATCGTCCGCAGTACCAACAGCCCGATCAGCGACTATGCCGAGGTGCTGTTCTGTCGTGCCTTTGGCTGGACGCGAGAGGGTAACTCGGCCGCTGGCTTCGACGCCACGGACACGGCCGGCCTGCGCTATCAGATCAAGGCGCGCCGCATGACCAGTGCCTTAGGCTCACGACAGTTGAGCGCCATCCGCAACCTTGCGGCCACGCCGTTCGATCAGCTTGCGGCGGTCCTGTTCACGTCGGACTTTTCGATTCACCGTGCGGCTTTGATCCCGATCGCGGTCGTCGCGACACGCGTTCGCCACTCGTTACATACCAACAGCGACATCTTTCGCTTGACCGACGACGTATGGGGCATCGCCGGCGTCATTGACGTGACCGAGCAACTCCGCGTGGTCGCGAGCACGCTTTGAAGCGTTATCCGATGTGCGGCAGTAACGGCATTGCGAGGGCGGATCGTGCGATGTCGGTGCATTGATGATACGCCTTGCTCCTTCAGCCGGAATACGGCACCTCATCATCGCTATCGCTTTGCTTGAACTCGCCCGGCGGCGCACGATACTCGGCAAGCAGTGCCGCTTCATTCTCAGGCGGTCCCCATTGCGCGTTCGGATCTTCGCGCAATCGCCGTTGATAATCTATCGTCCAGACAGAATATCGCTCCCACTCTTCCATCGTCATCTGCCGCGGAGGCATTGCCGGATGAAATTTTCCGACGCCAAAAATCTCGTGGGCCATAATGTGCGTTTCCGGCACGCGGCGCGAAGAAAAATCCGGAAAGCCCCACTGATCGTCAGGTAAGGCGAACATGCCGCCGCGGCACTCATCATCATCTAAATGCTTGAACGGCTTCTGTTGATACTGGGCGCCGAAGTTGTAAGCGCCGATGTCGAGCATGCGCTTAAAGAGCGTTAGTTCATTGTCGATTTGAGGCGCCAAAGCTTCGCGCTTATTTCGCGTGAAGATTTGTCCGCGAGACAGCTTCCACTCCTCGTCCTCGATCGCCATCGCCGGCATGTTCAGATGGACCCAGGGCTGTTCTCCAGCCAGCAGGTGGCCGCAAAGATCGTCATAATGCAGCCTCTGCATCACTATTATGACGGCGCCCTTCTTTTTGTCGTTCAGTCTCTGGGTGACTTCAGCATTGAACCATTTGTTGACCGATCGCCGCTTGGCTTCATCGTGAACGCGGGCCGGCGCAATTGGGTCGTCCACGATAATCAGATCGGCGCCGCGGCCAACGAGGATGCCACCGACGACGGACGAGATTCTTAAACCCCCGTGCGGCAAAACGAGAGTGTCCTTATGAAGCGCAGGCTTCAGATGCGGAAACAGCGCGCGGCATCTCTCGGATTTCATGAGGTCGAGCGTTGCGCGCTCGAAATCACCGCTGAGTTCTTTCGACCCAGCGATCGACATGATCTTCAGGCTTGGATCTCGGCCGAACATCCAGACAGGCAACGCAATAGAAGCAGCGAGCGACTTCAGGCTGCGCGGCGGCAAGTTGATAATCAGCCGCGTGATCTCGCCTTTGGCAACGCGCTCGAGATGATCGGCCAGCACATCAATATGCCAGGTATCGACCAAAGCCTGGTTCGGATGCAGTTCGCGGAACGCGAAGCGCAGGAATGCGCCGAAGTTCGAACGGTAGAGCGCCTTGATCTGGTCAATCTTCATCGGCTGTCGATCCTGTCTTTGTATTGCCAAGCGCCTTCAGAAGCTCGGCATCATCGGCGTCGGTCGTCGTGAACGGCTCGATGTCCTTGTTCTTCTCGAGATGCGCGAGCACGAGCTGCATCGGCTTTTGATCGCCGCTGATCGCGCGGTTAACGAGTTGCTTGATCAAGGCTTCGCGCTTTGAGATGCGCAGCTCGCGGCCGCCTTCCTTCAGAACGATCGTGGAATCGAGTTCGCGCTTGATAAGGGCTTCGACGCTGCGGTTCTTGCGCGGCCGGCCGCGGGGATTGCCGGACTGGCCCGGCTTAAAGCGCGTGTGCCGCGGCGGCTTGCAATAGCCGACCTTGTCGTCTTCTGCGCTCACGACACGTCCTCCGTTAGCTCTGGCGTCGCCTGACGCGCGACGGCGACCTCGGGGAAGGTCTGGCCTGTTGCCAATAGTCGAGCCTCGACCTTGGCGACCGCGCTCACGCGCTTGATGATCGTGTCGCAATAGAGGGGATCGAGTTCGATGCCATAACCGCGCCGGCCGGTGCGGTCGGCTGCAACGAGCGTCGTGCCTGACCCCGCAAATGCATCGAGAACGATACCCTTGCGGCGCGAGCAATCGAGAATGGCGTCGGCGACGAGCGCGACCGGCTTGACGGTCGGATGCATGGCAAGATCAGCCTCGCGCGTTGGACTGAACGTGTTGGCCCCGGCGTAGGTCCAGACGTTCGTGCGATAGCGGCCGTGCTTGCCGAGCTCGATATTGTTGATATGCGGCGCGGCCCCGCTTTTGAAGACCAAGACCATCTCGTGCTGCGAGCGATAAAGCGAGCCCATGCCGCCGTTAGTCTTATTCCAGACGCAGATATTTTTGAGATCCGCGTAGGTGCGCTTGCCGGCGGCGAGCACCTCACCCATGTGGCGCCAGTCCATGCAGACGAAATGGATCGCGCCGTCGACTGATCGCAGCACAAGGTTCGCGAACACGCGCTCAAGAAAAGAAGTAAACTCGGATTCCGACATTTCACCTGACGCAACCGCGAACTCGCGGTGCTTGACGGCGCCGAGGCCCGAAACGTGACCGTCGATCTTCACGTTATAGGGCGGGTCGGTAAAGACCATCTGCGCCTTGGCACCTTCGAGCAGCAAGGCTGAGGTCGCCAGATCAGTCGCGTCGCCGCAAATCAGACGATGCGGCCCGATCTGCCAGAGATCGCCGAGGCGCGTGACGGCTGACCCGACTAAAGGCGGCACGATATCGGCGGTGTCGACGTTGGGTTCGATTTCGCCGAGCAGAACGTCGATTTCGGCCATCTCGAAGCCAGTGATGGTGACGTCGAACTCGAGATCAAGGCTCGTGAGGTGCTGCAGTTCGATCGCAAGGATGTCGCGGTCCCAGCCGGCCTTCTCAGCCAATCTGTTGTCTGCAAGGATGTAGGCGCGTTTTCGAGCTTCCGAGAGGTGCTCGAGGCGAATGACCGGTACGGTCTCGACGCCGAGCGCCTTAGCGGCCTCGACCCGGCCGTGGCCGGCGATGATCGTGCCGTCCCTATCGGCGAGGACCGGGTTGTTGAAACCGAAAGCTTTGATGCTGGATGCGATCTCAGCAATCTGCTTCGGGCTGTGAGTGCGTGCGTTGCCAGGATAAGGTTTCAGATCGGCAACGCGTACGTGCTCGATAGCAAGGTTTGCAGACATGGTCGTCTCCGACAGACAGAGTTCGACCACTCAATTAGGCGTAGTTGGCGCCTGCTGCTTTCCCGCGATTATCGTCTGGAATTCAGGGAAACCCGATCGACATTACCGTTGGCCCGACTTGGCCCTCTTCTTCTTTTCGCTCGGGTCTTTCATTTCGCTCAGCTTGTTTGCAAGCGTCTTGTCATCGAGCTCGCGCGTCGAGGCCAGCCATTTGCGTACAAATCGCAATGCGACCTCGGCCTGCGTTGGCACCCTAATCGCAACATCCCGTCGTTTCTTTTTGCGATCCTCGATAATCCGCATTTGGCGACGGTATCGTTCTGCAACGTGCATCCCGCGCGCATAGTAAATTGGTAACAAATGACGCTCGAGCCACTCAGAAGCGGCAAGGCTCACTTTGGGGCCCGGCCGTCCGCGCCGCTGATTACGTAGCTCGCGAACCACGGCGTCGCGCAGTGTCTGTGATGGTTCGTCGCCGTAAATCTCCACGAGTGTCGCCAATTCCTCGCTAGTCAGCGGCGATGGCGCCGATCGACCGAGTGTATGTTCGTCGTCCAGACGCCTGATCAGTGGGCCCGGGCCACCGGGACCCCAAATGTCGTGTATGCTCTTCCCGCGAAACGACTGGGGTAAATCGAGACGCCGATCGACTATCTGATCATGCAGCGTTGTCTCGGCGTCGGACCTGGACTGTTCGCTTTTGCCACCGGCCATTGTATTACCCTTCAGAATTTGGTGCGACCGAAGGCTCGACGAGCAAGAAAAGAGCCAGGCGCCGCGATCGAAGCGCTCGCCGCAGCGCCTGGCAACAATCAACCTTTGTCGATCTTCCATGCCAAGATGCTGCGTGCGGCATCAAGAACGGTCATGGCATCGCATATACCAACAAGACAGCGATGTGAAACCTTTCGGCTGCGCAGCTCATCGAGAATTGCCTGAGCATCCTTGATGCCCGTCAGGACGCTTTCAAGCTCGTGTCCAGGTACGAGTCGGCGTGGATGGAAAACGCCGTTAATTTCTGGAGATACTGGCTTGAGCATAGGAATAAACGACTTGTTTGTCGTCGGACGTGCGTTTGGTTCAGCCATCTAGGCCTCCTATCAGTTTGAGAAGGCCCTCTATTTATGAAACTGGCCGACCGAACGCTTTCCCGGAAATGTAAGGTTTAATGTCGGGATTATCCACGCATCAACACCCCTGCCAATATGAGTCATCCATTTGGCAATCAGCGGCAGAACGCGCTCCCCCTGTTAATCAATTGCTGCGCGCCGCAGCTCGATCTTGGAAAGCGTCAAGTAGTACCAAAAATCAGAATGAGGCGTCGGCGGATCGTTAGAGCTTTGCTGTGCAATAGCTGGCGCAATATTGCGGCGGCGTGGTGGGCTCCGCACGGGTTCGCCGGCATCCCCACCACCGCGATTGATCCGCCCCATCGTGCGGCGTCTCCCGCGGTCCCCGCGCTTTCGGGTCCGGGTCCCCATCGGCCACCGAGCGCTAAGCGCATTCCCTAATCAGGCGGCCGTTGTCTTGACGTCCACGAGCTTCTGAAACTCGAGCAGGATCTCAGAATAATGCTGCGCCAGAAAACGCACGACTTTGACGTTGCCGATCAGCTTGGCGACATATCCGTTCACCAGAACGAGATCGAGATGGTCGGCTCCGTATGATTTTTCGATGAGCTTGAACTGCCGATCCAGATTGGCCGACTCCCGCTGCATAAGAGTGATCTGCTTGTCCGTAAGACCCTTGATGCGTCGAACCTTGTGCGGGTCGATCAGCTGTGTCTGAGGTGTTGCCGCCAACAACGACTGCGCATAGTTGGACGTGAACTTGTTCATGGCGATCATCAGCTCTGCCGCCTCGATCTGACGCAAGGGCGCCATACGCCTCAACAAGCCCATCGCGTTGATCGAAATGTGCTTGTCTTTGAGCATCTCCGCGACTTCCGGGCATATTCCTTTTAGAAGACGCATCTTGGCTCTGAGAGACGGGATATCGATGTCGAGCGCCTTGGCAATTCTTTGCTCGGAAACGCCCCGCTCGATCGCCTTCATGATCATCTTGTGCTCTTGCACCGTCGCAATTCGGCTGATCCGCTTGTTGTAGGTGAACGCTTCATCGTCGGTGGAGAGAAGGCACACGACCTCGCTCGCACCGTCGTCCTTCAAGATCGCGATCCGAAGGTGGCCATCGAGAAGCAAATATTTCCCCTTCGACGATCGGTCTAGCGCCACGATCGGCGGTTCGACAATGCCAACTTCTTTGATCGAGGAGGCGATCTGAGTGTACTTTTTGCTCGCCTTCAGTTGTGGACTGACAATCTTCAAGGGCACGATGTCAGAAATCGCGATCCGGACGCTCTGCGCCTCGAACGCGGCTTTGACCTTCTTCGGTGAGGGACCTGAGTTCATGACGTCGCCGCCTCTTGGTTGCGTATGCGGTGCGCGAGATTTCTCGGGAGATTGTCAAGCCTTTCAGCGGCCAAGAGTGTGACGAAAGCCTCGCTGGCAAAGAGCGAACGCAAAGCCTCCGTCACAAACATCAACTTGCCTTTCGTTTCGTCGGCTTTCTGGATCAGGATCTGCTTGCGATCGGCGTCGTCACGGTAGGCGCGATAGACCGCGTCCGGTGTGGTTTCTGGAATGCGCCTCTTTGCAGTTGATCCTTTGCCACGCCTCAAGCGTTGCTGGATCAACTGCTTCGCGTTCATCAGTTTGCGGCCACGCAACATGCCTTTTTCATAGGCGGTTCTGAGCGCTACTTGCACGTCCATGTCATCGGCGTCTGCGATATCGATTGCGACCGTGATCGGAATCTGCCCAGTCTCGACCGCGCGTAGCAGCCGCTGCTCACCCTTCTCGACAAGATGGATCACGCATTTTACGTAAGCCAATGTCAGTCCCGTCTTCGCGGCGATTTCGGCATCGCGATAGCCGCGTTGCTTCATGCGGCTGATGTCGCGAAGAAGATCAAGCGAATCGTGCTTGCGACGCGCGCAGTTCTCGACAAGGCTCTGCAGCAGGCACTCGTGCGGCTCGGCCATTTTGACGATGGCTGGAATTGTCGTCTGGCCGAGGGATCGATACGCCTCGAGCCGCCCTTGCCCACAAATCAAATCGTAGCGTGGACCTTCCGGGCCGATCCGCTGCGCAACGGTAATCGGCTTCTTCAAGCCGACTTGCGAGATGTTTTCGACAATCTCCTTGAATGATCGCGGATTTCTGACGCGGGGGTTGATCACGGAAATCAGATCGATGGGAATGAGCTCCGCGATAGGCTCATTTTCTGCCTCCGTCGTCATGCGACCTCCGAAAGATGCGCGCGTGCGGCAAGTTCATAGAAACAATCCAGCGTGTCGCATCGGTAGCCATCGAGCGAAACGCCGTTATTCTCCGCCATTCTTAGCCGGGGGAGCGACATATCCAGTCGCGGCAACAGGTAGTAGTCGAAGGCACCTCGGTTGGCGGCATCGAGCCTGACAGCCACTGTGAGATCTGCAAGCAGGCCGGTATCCAGCCGGATATGCCACCGAAGCGACCCGGCAGGCGTTTTGCGGCACCTCACGACAACAATCGAAGTCGTGAATTCGTCGTTGACCGTCACCAGGTCGGTGTCCGGGTCGCGCCGTACGTGACCGCCCGCACTTTCGATGCCCGCAATCACCTGAGCGACAATCTCGGGATGCATGCGGCGAAGATCGCGATTGATCTCGAGATATCTGTAGTCGCGATTGGGAGAAAACCCGACGAGTTCATACGCTCGCAGCAGGCTTCCGAAGCGGCTTTGGTAGGTTCCGCTCGACGGCGCGACGTCGGCTTCGTCAATAATCAAGCCTGAGAGATATCCGTGATCTTGAAGAAGCCGCCGCAGATAATCGAGCAACTCTCCATCCGAAAGGCGAATTGATCGTTCCCGAATGATCGTTTGAGCCGCATCGAAGATCGCCCGATCGACGATCGCTGCGAACGCCCCTTCGGCACGAAGCCATATCTCGGGGCTGTTTTGAACATGCTTGGTCTTCAACTTAAAGGAACTTCGGTTCCAGACGTTATTGCCGATATATTTCTCGTTGATCAGAACCTGGTGGACCGTTCCCCGCGTCCACACGCGGCCGAGGTCAGACAGGATGCCTCTTCCGTTCAGGCCATCGGCGATCTCCCTTTCTGGTTTTCCGTCCTTGACAAACGCATCGTAAATTTCGCGGACGACGGCGACCTCTTCCTCCGGCCCGGGAACTAAGATCACGCGGTCGGTCTGCAGGCTCTTGTGCTCTCCTCGACCGAGCTGCGCTTTCACCGTAGAATTTTGATCGATCAGACAGCGGCGCAGGCCAAAGCCAGGAGCACCGCCTTGACGAAATCCAAGTTCGATCAGCCTACATTGACCGGCAAAAACTTTGGCTGACAGCTCTCGGCTATATTCGCCGGCCATGGCGCGCTTGACGCTTTTGACGATTGTCGAAACCGGACTGCCATCGTTGGCGAATTGCTCGGCACAATAGTGAACGCGGATACCAGAGCGCTTGCAGATATATTCATAGTAGGCGCTTTCGTCGGTGTCCTGGAATCGGCCCCATCGGCTAACGTCGTAGACGAGGATGACCTCAAAGTCGGCGCGGCCGCGTTGAACGTCGTCGATGAGTTGCTTCAAGGCGTCTCGCCCTGAAAGCTTTAAACCGCTTTTCCCTTCGTCGGCGTAGGTTCGAACGATCTCGATATCATGCGTGCAGGCATACTGCCGGATGACATCCGACTGGTTCTCGGTCGAGTACCGCTGATGCTCGGTCGACATACGAACATATTGGACGCCACGCACTGACATGGCTGCGTTCCTGCAGCAAAAGCTCCCGCTGTCTGTTTCCGTTCACCAGAGCTCCAAAGCGGCCCGTCGTTACTGAAACTTCAACGCGAAGGTGGATCAGATGGCCGGACCCGAAGGGGCCCGTCACGGTCAATCTACTCGCGGAGGCGCGGAAATATGTTTCCGAAGAAGGGCAATAAGTTTCCAAATGGCCCAAATGGGCAAGCAATTGAGCTAAACTACGCAACGGTGATTGGAACGGCATTGGGCGCGGAACTGGGTGGGTCGAACCGATCGGTGAAGACGATCATGGGCTGGACCAACGCCAATGAGCGTACCGTCAAGAACTGGCTGGCAGGCGCCAGCGGTCCTAGAGGCGAGCACCTCATCGGCATCCTGCGCCATTCGGACGAAGCTTTCCGGGCGCTCGTCCGGCTCTGCGGTCGCGAGCAGACGAATATCGTTGTGAACCTGCTGGACGCGCGCGCTCAGCTGGAGGCGACGATCTCCGAACTCGATCGCCTGCTCGGAAAAACGACATGAAATAAGCTGTTTTCAGAGCGCCCTGTTCAGAGCTGTTGGCCGCCCTGTTTGCGCGCGCATATTCCCTGTAAGCCGCGCCAGAGTTCCCTGATCAATTTCGGCCAAAATAACGGCCAAGTACCCCTAACCTGCTGTGAAGACGTCGAAATATAGCCGGGAGGTGCAGATTTCGGGCCCCGAAAATCGCAAAAGTTCGCTGTTATTTGGCATTGTGGCTCAGAGACGCGTTCGCGCAAGACTGGCTCCTGCGCCACTTCGGTATAAAAACTGCGAACGCCAGCAACCGCTGATACTATGCTTGCAGCGGCGGCAAGTGCCCGTAGCAGATCGGTTTTCGGGCCCGTAATGCCACTCGTACCCTATATCGCGGATCAAATATGGCTTCGCACATATCCCGTGCGATTGGTGGGTACGCGGTTCGAGGCACGAATGACGGTGGTTCGGCTCGCGTCTGGCCAACTCATACTGCACTCGCCATGCGACATCACCGGGGCGATCGCCGAGGAGATATCGGCGCTTGGTCCGGTCGCCCATATCCTTGCTCCCGGAAATTTTCACAACATGTACGTAGCCACCGCGCAAGTCGCGTTTCCAAAGGCGAAGACATGGATCTGCCCCGGCGTTGAGAGCCGGAGCCCCCGGCCTGAAATATGATGGTGTGCTCGGTGACGTGGCGCCCGCGGACTGGGTCGATGAAATCGACCAAGTGCTTGTGCAGGGCACGCGCATCATGCGCGAGGTTGCGATGTTTCACCGCGCCAGCCGCACGTTGATCCTTGTCGACCTCATCGAGAACTTCACCGACGCGACGCCCCGTACAGGAGGAGCATTGAAATTCCTGTTCAAGTACGTGTTACGCATGTGGGACAACCCCCGTCCAGCGCCGGAATACCGGATGGGCTGGAGCGACCGTCAGGCAGCTGCGAAATCGCTTCGGCGCGTTCTGGCGTGGGATTTTCAGCGCATCGTACTGTCGCACGGCGATCTAATCGATCGTAATGCTCGTGAAGTTGCGGCAGCGGCTTGGTCCGGGATACTCGAACCGCAATAGCCTGTAGACGCGGCAACCCTCTGAAATTTCTTGCGCGCATCGTGCCTTCGGCTTTGGTTGCTAAAGCATGATGAGATTAGCTTCGATAGCCTGAGTTTTTGAGATAGTTCGCGCATTCTTCGGGTGTGAAGGCGTGAACGACCTCGCCGATGGCAGCGCAGACCGCATCGGCGGTTCGTGCGGCGGCTTTCCGGAGCAGATGTTTGAGCTTGCAAAGACCTGCTCGATTGGATTGAGATCGGGCGAGTATGGCGGCAGTCACAAGGGCCGGGCCGTCCGCGCGGCCATCAAGCGTGCCGGAGCCAAGCTGTTCTTCCTGCCAAAATACTCACCCGACCTGAACCCGATCGAACAGGTCTTCGCCAAGCTGAGAACGCTGCTGCGCAAGACGCGGGCCCGCACCATTGATGCTATGGCAGAGGGCATTCGCGAATGCCTGACGAACTTCCGGCCGGACGAATGCAAAAGCTATCTCGTCAACGCCGGATATGCTTCCGCATGATGTGAACAGACTCTAGTGTTTTGGCTGAGCCAACCCTGGGGAGCGGTTCAAAGAGTTCGGGACACAAACTGAAGCTCTAACACGCCGACCATAACGAAAATATCAAGCGCGCGCCGCAGCAACCAGCTTCTCGATCCGCTCTGCCAACAGCGGTAGTTGCCGACCGAGACGATAAAGGTTCCGCAATGCTTCATCGTCAAGCGTCGCCTTGAAGAGCCGGTTTGCTTCGACTTCGGGCGGTGGCTCGAACGCGTCCACTCCATATGTCGACACGATCGCGTCATTGGAGCATGCGAACCGCTGGAGGAATGCGCAACGCTCTCCAGGTTGGAACAAACTGAGTCGCTCGTTACCAAGTGTCAAACCGTCAATTTCTTGCAGAACACGAGCATCGTCGTCAGCGTCCAGCGCGATCTGATTTGTGAAGTATTTGAGCCGCAACGCCTCGCCGTCGAGCGATGCATTGACCAATTCACTGTTGCTCTTCACCTTTTCGATACCGTGGAGACTGAGCAACCTCCACATCTCCTCAAGGGGATTGCGCACCAACGCATTGGTGGCAACTTTGATGTCAGAGACACCGCGAAGCTTGCGCCATTGAGTAAGAAGCTCTGCATAGTCGAGAAACTTTGCATGCGCGGCGATGAACGCCTCAGGCGTCATGGCGAGCCGCCGGGTCACGTCGCGCACCCACTGCTTGAACCAGGATTCAATCAGCAGGTCTTGCCGCCGCAGGAACACGACAATCTCGACTTCCGCACCCAGGGCGGCGAACATGTCTTCCAGAAGCACTCGCCCTTTCGGATGCACGGTTAGCTTCTCGAAGATCTCCGAAGACAGGATGAGGCTGTTCCACCCGTTCATCTCGACCGTCCGGCATTCGGTCTTTAGCGCGTCCACGAGGCCGAACATCGGCTGCCGGTCGCCCGAGCGGATGGCATCCCACAACACCATCGCCCAGTGATGATGCGAATGATCCGTCCATTGCCCCGTCTCAGGGTAGTAGTAGCCGCGCTTCAAGAGCGCTCTGCGGTTGTCATGGAACCACTTCTGGATGGCGCTGGTACCCGTCTTCTGCACGCCGATGTGCAGAACGAGACGGCGCGCTACACCGCTCATGGATACCCCGCAATGCATCCGTCCGCTCCTGACATTCTTCGCCGGACAATTCCAACCTCGCGGTACACTCGCGCCTCAGCGCTGAGGATCATGGCCGGCACGACCACGACTCGATCTTCTCCCGCCATTCGGGCCTGAAGCGCTGCGATGGCCAGAATTCATCGGCATCGAGCATCTTCGCCAACCCATGCCTTTCGTCGAGTCCTAATGGACCGCTCATCGCAAGGATGTTCGAATTGATGCCGGCGCCATTGAAATGATCGCGCTCGCACTTCGCGTAGTTGTCCGGGTTGTAAAGCGGCGCCGGGTGCCAGTAGAAATCATAACCGGCCGCTGACAGCGGCTTATGAATCTGCTGGAAATTGCCTTTGCTGCAGCATTCGAAATAGACGGCAGGCCGATCGCGCGCAATCAGTTCCAGCGCGCCAAGGATCACTTGGTCTTCCAGACCCTCGACATCGATCTTGATCAGGCCGACCTTGCCCGCTCCGAAGTCGAACGTGTCGAGCTTGATGAGCGGCACCCGATCTCCGCCGCCGGACCTGGCTAGGCGGATCGCTCCGCTTTGGTGAGACCGCGAATAATCGACACGAGGTATAGTGGCTGTCCCCTCCTCCACGCCCACGGCTGCGTTGACGCAAGTGACATTGGTAATGCCGTTGAGCGCGACATTCCCGCACAACCGGTGGTAAACGTTGCTTTGCGGCTCGAACGCGAAAAGTCTGCCGCCCGTCCCGAGTTTCCGCGCCAACGGTATCGAAAGGCCCCCGATGTTCGCACCGACATCGACCACGATGCCGTCTCGTGGCATCAACTCAGCAAGCAGCCGAACTTCGCCTTCCGCATACTCCCCATAGTGAAGCAGTTCGCAGTCTATGCTCTGATCGAGCCTGTTCAGGATGAACACGCCATGCCGTGTCTGCGCGATCGTCAACGGGCTGTCTGCGTTGCCGATATCGAACGCGGGCGCACGCGCAGACGTTAGCAGACTGCCCACGGTATAGACGGCCGGTGGCACCAGCCGGCCGGTCGACGCCTCCACCACGCGCACAACAGCGCCCGGCGCCACGTCATCAAATGCGGCAAGGTCAAGATGTATCCCGATCCGTGTGAAGTCGAAGCGATCAGCCATGTCCGGCCTCGGCCGGTCGGCAACGGTCGTCGTCACGCGCTGATTATTGACGAGGACATGTATCTCGATGCTGTCGTGCGGCCTCGCAGGATCGCGAACCCATCCGATCAGCTCCAGGTTTTCGTTGACACGAAAATTACCTTGCAGCGCGTCCATTTTTGCGGGCTTTCGCATCCTCAACTATGGCATATCAACCGTGCGCCGGTAGCAGCCTTTCTAAGGCGCTTTACGACAGCATCAAGACTAACAATAACACTCGTGACATCGCGAGAAAAGAAATGCAGATGACGCATGCGCAAATCTTCATCCGGCCAGTCCCACCAACGCAATGCGCGCAGGCGCTGGATTGTCTGCTCATCAAGCCCTGCAACAGACAAGCCGAGCCGGAGATCCGGCAAAAATAGACTACGGCGGCACATTAGTATTCACGATCGACCGGCTGACAAAAAAGAGCGACCCTTCACCGAACCAGATACCGTGACGGTCTGGTGCGCACCCCGGTCGATCGCTTCGGGCACGCCAAGCCGCATCGTCAGCGGATAGCTGCTGATGAAATGAATGTTATGCCGGCCAAAACTGCCGAGATTAAAGATGCATCCTCGCGCGACAGAACAAAACGCCCCGAACTTGATCGATGTGGTCGCGACTTCCGAAGGACGAAACTGAATCTCGGGATGGCCATAAC
>WBZU01000431.1_pt1 | contig 36703 bp, 29 predicted proteins | sample 5204311 | NCBI WGS metagenome assembly WBZU01 (sample SAMN12344359, study PRJNA552823) | activated sludge metagenome | biome: Activated sludge suspended growth; feature: Nitrification reactor; material: Wastewater; isolation source: activated sludge from nitrification reactor of wastewater...
GAGCAGTTGTTCGTGGCGCAGGTTGATTTTGCCGAGACCGGCAAGGTCATGGCCGACATGGCGCAGTCGATTCTGGGCGAAGATGGCGGCAAGTTCGCCGTGCTCTCCGCCTCGCCCGACGCCGCCAACCAGAATGCGTGGATTGCGTCGCTGCAGGAAACGCTGAAGGATCCGGCCTATGCCAACCTCGAACTGCTCGACATCGTCTACGGCAATGACCAGTCCGAAGACAGCTACAATCAGGCGCTGGCCTTGATCGACAAGTATCCGGACATGGAGTTGATCATGGCGCCGACCTCGGTCGGTATCGTGGCTGCGGCCAAGGCCATGCAGGACGAAGGTCTGTGCGACACGGTCAAGGTCTCCGGCCTGGGTCTGCCCGCGGAGATGGTCGAATACACGCTCAACGGCTGTGCACCTGAGTTTGCGCTGTGGAGCTTTGTCGATCTCGGCTACACGACCTACTATGCGGCCTACCTGCTGGCCACCGGCGCCATGCAGGGCGTCGAGGGCGAGACCTTCGAGGCTGGGCGCATGGGCACCTACACGATCGAGAAGGATCCCACCCGCGATGCCGGTCTGCGCATCGTCATGGGCCCGTTCACGGTCTACAACGCCGACAATGTCGAGGCGGCAGCCAAGTAAGCTGTAAGCAAGGGTAGATAGACCGCGGATTTGGCGGATTAGGCGGATTTGTACGGATTGATTGAGATCCGCGTGAATCCGCCCAATCCGCATAATCCGCGGTCTATTGTTGTTTGGGAGGTACATGTGGGCGAGACAATCGTCGATGTCAGCCGGCAGTTTTTTGAGGAGATTCTGCTGCCGATCCTGCGCCGCGACTTTCCAGTCGAGACAGCGCAGACCGCGTTCGGCGTCTTTGGCTATGGCTCCGAAGTGATGGGCATGGATGACGAGTACTCCAGCGACCATCACTGGGGCGTCCGCGTCAATGCCGTCATGCCCGATGCGCTTTACCATGAGCGCGGGCGGACGATTGCCCAGGCCGTCATTCCCTATTTGCCCGAAAGCTTCCAGGGCTTCGACGTGCGTGCCGGCTTCTCGGGCGGCACCGGGCTGTCGATCACGGGGCTGGAAAGTTACCTGAAAACCACGATCGGGATCGACCATGCTCCGGAGAGCTACGCTGACTGGCTGAGCGCCCCCGAGGAAGACATCATCCACATCGTCAACGGCCAGGTCTGGCTCGACAAGGCAGGGCGCTTCTCACACATCCGCACGGTGCTGCAGGGCTACTATCCCGAGCCGGTGCGGTTGCGCCGTATCGCGCACTGGTGCCGCTATTTCTCCGGCATGGGCAGCTACGCGCTCAAACGCGCCATCCTGCGCGACAACGAGTACTACGCGACGATCACCTTTTCGCGCGCCGTGCGCTGGGCCGTGCAACTCGCCTTCATGCTCGAGAAGCAATACTATCCGTACGACAAGTGGACCTACGCGTTTTTCCGACGCCTGCCGCGGCTCTATGCGCCCATGGCGCCGCTGGTCGACGAGGCGGTGCGCCTCGCCACGCCGTGGGCGCGCAAGCTGGAATTGCTCAACCGCATGGCCGACATGATCGACCGCTTCCTGGTCGAGGATGGCATCATCCAGCCGCACCCAAAGTTTGCCGAGCATCCCTCCTCTGGCTATCGCCTGCTGGAGCACGCCTACGCCGAGATCCTGCACGACCTGCCGGCCGACCTGCGCGGCCTGGTGCCCGTGTGGGAACAGGTGCACTGGGAGGCAAATCACAGCCAGTTTGTTGCTGGGCTCGATCTGGACGAGTGGGATCGTATGTTGAATTTGAAGGCAGAAGAATAGAAATCCATGAACTCAAAAGAACGCGTCAAAGCGACATTGCGCCGGCAGCCGACCGATCGCACGCCGGTCGATTGCTGGCTCTACCAGAAACAGTTCGTCGAGATGCTGGCGGCCGAATATGGCCCGCGCGAGCAGTTCCTCGACGAGTACGGCATCGACATTTTTGTCGGCTTTGTGCCCTATCCAAACCAGACGGGGCGGCTGTGGGATGTCAAGGAGTTGCCCGCCTACGATCCCGGCGATCCGCACGACCCGCGCTGGCTCAATCACACCGACTGGAACTATGACTTTGCCGGGCTCAACGTGGCGGAGGCGGTGCGCCAGCAGGGCGACAAGCGCTACATCCTGGCGCATGTGTGGGGTATCGTCGAGGGCACCAGCCGCATCATCGGCATCGAGAACTGCTGGCTGAACCTGGGCGCCGAGCCGCAGATCATGGGCGCCTGGTTCGACCGCTATGCCGACTGGCTATGCGGGCTGGTGGACAGCCTGGTCGATGCCGGCGTCGACGGCATTACCCTCTCCGACGACTGGGGCTCGAACCAGAACATGCTCTTCTCGCCGCGCATGTGGCGGCGCATGATCGCACCGTACGCCAAGCGCGTCGTTGCTCACGCGCACAGCCGCGGCCTCTTCGTCAACCTGCATTCGGACGGCTACATCATGCAGATCATGGACGACCTGATCGATATTGGCTATGACTCCATGCACCCGGTGCAGGAAAGCTCCGGCATGGATCCGCGCACGGTCAAGGACCAGTACGGCGACAAGATCACCATCTACGGTTCGCTCGACGTGATCGACGGGCTGCTGGCCTACGACGGCGAGGTACTGGAGGAATACATCACGCAACGCTTTGCCATCTACGGACCCGGTGGCGGTTTCATCTACAACACCGGCCACTTCGTGCAGCCGGACATTCCGCCCCAGCGCCTGTTGCGCGCGTATGCCGTGGTCAAGCGGCTGGCCGCGCAGTATTCGACGCCGTGAGGCGTGACAAGATGACAAGATGACAAGATGAGGGGATGCCAGGCTGGATCGACTCACCCCCTCACCCCCTCATCTTGTCATCCCCTCATCCCATCACTACCCACCACCCACCATGATGTCACTGAACTTCCCTGCCAACGCCCGCTGGATCGGCTCTGCCCATCCCTTCGATCTGCATGAGGTGTACCTGGATTTTCGGTCGCCGTCATTTGTGCTGGCAGAAGAGCCGCGCCATGCCGAGCTGCTGATCACGGCGGACAGCCGCTACCGCTTGTGGGTCAACGGTCGCTTCGTTGCACGCGGGCCGGCGCGCGGTTATCCGTGGCGGCAGCCCATCGACAGCCTCGACGTTACCGAATTTCTGCGCCCTGGCGCCAACGTAATCGCGATCCAGGTCTACCAGCCGGGGTACTCTCACTTTGCCTACGTCCACCGGGCCGCGGCGGGCGCGCTGACATGGCTGCGTGCCGATGGCGAGACGTGCCTGGTCACCGACGCGACCTGGCGCGTGCGCCGCAACCCTTCGTTTGCCGATGCCGTGCCGCGCGTGTCGATCTATGGCAGTGGTGTCGAAGACCGCGACATGACCCGGGAGGATGCCTGGACCGAACCGGCATACGATGCCGGCGCATGGGATGCGGCGCGCGTCGTGGCGCCGGTGGATGGCTATCCGTGGAGCGGGGTGGTTGCGCGCGACCTGCCGCTGCTGGAGGAGCGCGAGCTTGCGCCTCATTTGCTCGGCGTTCGCGACGCGCGCGGTGTCGACCTGCGTGGAGACGACATCCACGCCGCGCTCCGCCAGGCATGGCAGAGCGGCGCAGCAGCAGAACTGGTGCTCGCCAGCGATGGCTGGGTTCAATCCGCCGCCGCAGAGGATGAAGCAACCACCTGGCTCTTTGACCTGGGGCGTGATTATGCGTGCCATGGCTGGGTCGAAGTGACCGGCGCGAGCGGCGACGAAACGTTGCTCGTAAGCTATGCCGAAAAGATGCGCGATGGCGAACTGGTGCTCTCCGACCCGGCGACCTACTGCCGCGTGCGGTTGACCGACCGCTTTGTGCTGCGCGCCGGTGGCCAGGTGCTGCAATCGTTCAGCCTGCGCGGCGGGCGCTATGTGCTCTTTGCCCTCGGCGGTTCGGCGAACCCGGACCTGCGGCTGCGCTTCCATGTGAGTGCTGTGGAATACCCGCTTCAGGTGGATCGCCCGCTACGCCTGGACGATCCGGACTTGCAGGCAATCGTCGAACTGTGCGAGCGCACCTTCCGCGCCTGCCTGCAAGACGGCTTTGTCGACAGCACGTGGCGCGAGAGTTCGCAGTGGGTCGGCGATGCGCTGCCGCAGGCGCTCATTATGCACGCGCTGAGCGACGACGTGCGCCCGCTGCGCCAGGTGTTGCGCATGGCGGCAGACGGCGCCTATCCCGACGGCGTGCTGCCGGGCGTTGCCCCCGGCGAGGTGCATGCCTACACCGTCGTCGATTACAACTTCACCTGGGTTGAACTCCTGGAACTCTACTGGCGGCTGACGGGCGATCGAGCCTTGGTGAACGAACTGTGGCCGGTGCTGGTCAAGCTGCTCGATCGCTTCGCTGAAGATATCGCCGGCGACGGGCTGATCCGCAGCCAGCCAGGCCGCCGCCTCTTCCTGGACTGGGCGCCTGTTTCGCGCCGCGAACCCAACGCCATCTACAACTTGCACTACCTGCTGGCGCTCCAAACCGCTGCAAAGCTGGCCGGCGAGTTGGCCGTTGGCGGCGATGCCGCACGCTGGCGCGAGCAGGCGGAACGGTTGCGCGCTGCCTGCCGTGCGGCTTTCTTGCAGGACGATCGCTGGTGGGATGACCTGCCACGCACGACGGCCTCGCAGCTTGCCGCGGCCCTGGCCGTGCTCACCGGCGCGGCGGAAGCGGACGAGCAGCCGGCGCAACTGGACGCCATCGCCGCGCGTTCGCTCGATCTCGACGACAACCCGCAGCCGGGCGCGCTGGTGCTGGCCAGCCCCTTTATGCACCACTACCTCTTCGAGGCGCTGCATGCGGGCGGCTGGGAGCCGGCGGTCGTCGAGATCATCCGCCGGCGGTGGGGGCGTTGGGTAGAGGCCGGCTGCCCGACGACCTGGGAGAACTGGAACGTCGATTTCCCCGACGGCTCGACCTGCCATGCCTTCTCGGCGCACCCGCTCTATCACCTCTACAAGGTCGCGCAGTCACTACCCCTCTAGCCGATGGCAAGCTGACGATTCGGCGCCGATTGCCATATTTCCAGCCGGGCGCGTGCTTGGATTGCCGCCCGTCTTGAGAGACGCCGGCACATGTTCGGTTCGCCACTTTGCGCCGAACTCGCTAGAATCAACCTGCAAAGGCTATGCAAACGCCGGATGGCGGCGCGGTTCAGAAGAGTTCACGGGGAAACGACATGCAGAACAGGCAGATTCGCTTCACGTTGCTGGCGGTGGCGCTCGGCGTCGTTGCCCTGGTTGGCTGGTCCGTGCTGGCGGTGACGCCGGTACGGGGCGCGCCGTCGGCTACCTTTGGCCTGCGCCAGATTGCCCAAGGGTTTGCGGCGCCTGTCTATCTGACCCACGCCGGTGACGGCAGCGGTCGCCTCTTCGTCGTGGAGAAGGGTGGCACGATTCGCATCATCCAGAATGGGCAGGTGTTGGCGCAACCCTTTCTGGACATCACCGACCGCGTCGGCAACGACGGCGAAGCCGGCCTGCTGAGCATCGCGTTCCCGCCGGACTACGCCACCAGCGGCTATTTCTTTGTCTACTACAACCACGCCGACAAGAACCTCGTTGGTCCGGAGCCGGAAGATGGCGGCAGCAACGGCGGCTACGACACGGTGGTGGCGCGTTTTCGCGTTACCGGCGATCCGAATCGGGCCGACAAGAATAGCGAAGAGCGCATCCTCGTCCGCAACCAGCCCTTTACGAACCACAACGGCGGGCTGGTCAAGTTTGGGCCTGACGGCTATCTCTACATCGGGCTGGGGGATGGCGGCAGCGGCGGCGATCCCTACGACACGGGGCAGAACGTCAACTCGCTGCTCGGCAAGATCCTGCGCATCACTGTCGGTCCAAGCGGGGCGTACACGATCCCGCCGACCAATCCCTTTGTCAATCGGGCGGGCGCCCGCGCCGAAATCTGGGATTGGGGACTGCGCAATCCCTGGCGCTACAGCTTCGACCGCCAGACCGGCGACCTTTGGATTGGCGATGTCGGCCAGAGCACGCGCGAGGAGATCAGCCTGCATCCAGCCGGCACGTCCGGCGGCCTCAACTTCGGCTGGGATTGCTTCGAGGGGACCCTGTCGCGCGAGACCAGCGCCACCTGCACGGGGCCCTTTGTCCCGCCTGTGCTGGATTACGGGCGCGGTGAAGGCCAGTCGGTGACGGGCGGCTATGTCTACCGCGGCGCGGCGTGGTCGGAGTTCGTTGGGCGCTACTTCTTTGCCGATTTCTCCCAGGGACGGATCTGGAGCATCGCCCGCAACGGCGACGGCTGGACCAACAAACGGCTGGAGCAGGACACATCAGAACAGATTTCCTCTTTCGGCGAAGATGAAACCGGCGAACTCTATGTCGTTGCCATCGGCGGGAAAATCTTCCAGATCGTCGACACCAGTTCGCCCGCAGCCGCGTTGAGTACCTCTTCCTTTGTGGCAACGCCCGCCAGCGGCGTCGCCGGCGACGTCGTCACCTATGCGCTGGTGCTGCGCAACACGGGCGGCGCGACGGCTGGCGCAGTGCAGGCTTCCGTGCCGGTGCCCGCCGCGCTGGCGTACGTCCCTAACTCGCTACAAGCAACGGCTGGCACAGCCAGCGCGGTCAGCGCGCCGTCGCTGACGTGGCTGGGCGTCATCGGCGCCGGGCAGCAGGTGACCGTGACCTATCAGGCGACGGTCAAAAACGGCGTCTCCGGCTCGGCACCCACCACGGCACAGGTAACGCCGCCCGGCGTGGCGACCTTGTCGCTTGTCGCACCGCTGACCGTGCGCCTGTCCGGGGTGGGGGTGGCCGATCCGGATTTCTTCCTGCCCGGCACCCAGCCCGAACACATGATCGATGCCATCGTCGACCCCATCGGCTGCCAGGGCTGCCACACCGCGCCCATCTATGGCGCATGGCGCGGGAGCATGAAGAGCCAGGCCGGCCGCGACCCCATCTTCTGGGCGGCGCTGACGATTGCCAACAAGGACATGGAGAACGCCGGCGACTTCTGCCTGCGCTGCCATACGCCGCGCGGCTGGTATGGCGGGCGCAGCCATCCCGCCGACGGCAGCACGCTGGAAGCGACCGACCTGGGCGCCGGCGTGGCGTGCGAGCTCTGCCATCGCATGGTCGACCCGCAGCCAACGGGCGGGGACGCGGCTGCGGTCACCGCGGACGTGGCGATTCGCGCGGCCATCTCGCCGACGCTGCCCGCCGACCACATCGGCTCCGCGATGCTGATTCTCGACCCGGAGGATAACCGGCGCGGACCGTTTGCCATCGTGCCGGCGCCGCCGCATCCCAAGGCGACGTGGCGCACCGACTTTCTCGGCCAGGGCGGTGATCTCGTGACCGAGGCGCGCGTCTGCGGCTCCTGCCACAATCTGGACAATCCCACGCTCTCGTGGAACCCGGCGACGCAGCGCTACGAGAGAAACGCCGAGAACCAGCGGGCGCCGTCGTTTGCCAAGGGTGAGCTGTTTCCCATCGAGCGCACCTTTGACGAGTGGTTGCAGAGCGACTACGCCACGACCGCCGGCGTCTATGCGCCCCAATTCGCCGGCAGCAAGCCCGACGGCATCGTGCGCACGTGCCAGGAGTGCCACATGCCGCGCACGACCGGGCCCGCTGCAGCCGGCGATGTCGACCGCGACTGTCGCACCAACGGCTGCCTGCCCGAGCACAGCTTTGCCGGAGCGAATACGTGGGCGCCCCAGTTGCTGCTTGACCCGCGTTGGCGGCTGGCGGCTACCCAGGATGCAGTGCATCTGAATGCCGGCGTCCTCAGCGCGCGCACGATGCTGCAGAAGGCGGCGACGGTCACGGTCGATTTCGACCCCAACGCGGCCGCGAAGCAGGCGGTTGTGCGCGTGACCAACGAGACCGGTCACAAGCTGCCCACCGGCTATCCCGAGGGGCGGCGCATCTGGCTCAACGTGCGTGCCTACAACGCCGCCGGCCAGATGGTATACGAGTCGGGCGCCTACGACGCACGGAGCGGCGTGCTGGCTGCGGACCCGGCGCTCAAGGTCTACGAGGCGAAGCTGGCTATCGACGACGGCGCCACCGTCACCGAGACCTTCCACTTCGTGCTCAACAACAGCGTAGTCAAGGACAACCGCATCCCGCCGCGCGGGTACACGGTGGCTGGCTTTGACGAGCCGGGGCTGCGTCCGGTTGGCGCGACCTACAGCGACGGGCAGCACTGGGACGAAACGACCTACGACCTGCCCGATGATGCCGTGTCGGTGGTTGCGATCCTTTACTACCAGACGGCGTCGAAGGAGTACGTCGACTTCCTGCGCAGCCGGGGCGGCGCCGACGGTGTGACGCTGGGCCTGCTGTGGGACGATCTCAAGAGCCCGCCCGAAGTCATGGACATTGCCATGGAACCGATGTTCCCCGGCTATTTCCCGTGGATATCCCGTCGCTAGCCGGAGCATCCCAACTACACACTGCCTGCCGGTTCCGCCCGCCGGCAGGCGTTGAGACATAAGTCCCTGATCGAGACGCGCCATCGTGTCAGAATAAGCAGGCCGGCAATCGCCAGGTAGCCGGCCTGCTGTTGACACTGCGAGCGAAGGGAATGTCTCGATTGTCCAATCTACAAACACGCCGCTTTCTGCTGATTGCGCTGGCTGCACTGGTCATCGCCGCCTGGACCGGCGTCCTCATGCGTTTTGGCATGGTCTACGGCTTTCCGGCCTGGGCGCAGAACTTCGGCGCCATCCGCCACGCGCACAGCCATCTCATGTACTTTGGCTGGGTCACGCTGGCATTGATGGCGCTGATCTGGCACCGGCTGCCGGCGCTGACCGGACGGGCGCTGCCGCGCGGCGTGCGCTGGCAGATGGCGGCGACGGCGATCATGGCGCTGCTCAGCTTTCCGGCCTTTTGGGCCAACGGCTATGGGCTCACGCAGATCGGGCCGGCGCGCCTGCCGCTGGGGTCGATGGTGGCGGCGTGGAACGGGCTGACGTGGTTTGTCTTCATCTGGCTCTACGTGCGGGCGACGCGCGGGCTGGCAGTGCGCCCTGCGGCGGTGCAACTCTGGGACTGGGCGCTGTTTCTGCTGCTGCTGGCTTCCGGCGGCGCGCTGGGTCTCATGGCGATGGTCTTCACGCGCGCCGATAACCCGTTTCTCCAGCAATTCTTCCTGCACCAATTCCTCGACCTCTTTGCCGCGGGCTGGTTCAGCCTGGCGTTGCTGGGCGTGCTCTGGTCGATGGTCGAGGATCCGCCGCGCCGGCTGCCGACCTTCAGCCTGGCGTTGCTTGTCACGCCGACCTTTCTGCTGGGGATATCGCCGGGTTTGCTCTCGCCCCTGCTCTTCTGGGTTGCTGCGCTGGCAAACGCCGGCGCTGCGCTGCTGCTGGCGGCCCATGGGGTGCAGCTTTGGCGCCGGCGCGCCGGCCTCCCACCGATGATCGTGCCGGCGCTGGCCGGTCTTGCGGTCGTCGTGCTGGTGGCGGGTGCGCTGCTGTGGCCAGGCATGTGGGAAGAGAATGCGAGCGGGCAGATGCGCGTCTTCTATCTGCACAACCTGCTCCTGCTGTGGGTCAGCACGGCGTTGCTGGGCGCTGTCGAGGCGGCCTTCCCTGGGATCGAGCGGAGCGCGCTGCGCTGGATCAATGCCGTGTGGGTCGCGGGTGTGGCAGCGTTGGTCGCGGCCCTGTTCGGGCTGGCATTGGCACCACGTGCCGGCATGTCGCAACTGCCGTGGCTGGTCGGCGCAGCGTGGGCCAGCCTCCTCGTGGGGACAGCGGCGACCGTCATCTGGGTGTTGGTGCTTATGCGGCGTAGCGAAGCTGGTGAAGTGCCGTCAAGCCGTGCGGCGCAGGTCGGGGCGAAGCTCGTCTGATCGGCGTCGCCTGACGCGTTCAGGCAATGACCGTGTTTTTGAGGTCAATGTGGGCATCGCCAGTCGCATCCTGCGCTTCCGGCAGCCACAGGGTGAATCTGCTGCCTTCGTGCAGCTTGCTGGCGACGGTGATCTTGCCGTTGTGTGCCTGGGCGATGCGGAGGGCAATGCTCAGGCCGAGGCCGCTGCCGCCAAACTCGCGGCTGCGCGCCTTGTCCGTTCGGTAGAAGCGTTCGAAGATGAACTCCTGCTGCTCCTCGCTGATGCCGATACCCGTATCGGCGACGCCGATCCTGACCCAGCCGCTGCTGTTTTCCAGACTCAGCGTGATTGTGCCGCCCTCCGGCGTGTACTTCACCGCATTCTCGACAAGGTTGACAAGCACCTGATGCAGGCGGTCGCGGTCGCCCAGGACCACAGCCTGATCCTCGCTGCCCAGCCTGATCTCCAGTGCGTCGGCCCGGCCCTTGTAGCGCTCAGCCAGCCGGCGCGCCTGGCGATAGACGTCGAGCAGCAGCGTGTCCATTTCGACAGGCGCCATGTGGATTTGCAGCGCGCCGCTGTCGGCCTGGGCCAGCAGCAGCAAGTCGCTAATCATTTTGTTCATGCGCTCGCTCTCGGCCTGCACCTCGCCCAGTGACTCCTGAAAGAGCCCCGCCACAGCGATCAGGTCGATGTTGCCGTTGCCGACCGGCGTTGCCGCCATGCGCTGCATCAATTCGACGTTGCCCTGAATCGTCGTCAGCGGCGTGCGCAATTCGTGGCTGACATCGCCGATCAGCCGTTCCTGCGCTTGGAAGAGGCGCTGAATGCGGTCGAGCATGTCGTTGAAGGTGCCGGCCAGACGGCCGACTTCGCTGGCGTTGTCGGCGATGTCGATGCGGTTGCCCAGGTCGCGCGTGCGCGTGATGGTGCTGGCCGTCTCGGTGATGGTGTCAATGGGCGCCAGGGCGCGCCGCGCCAGAAAAGCACCAACAATCGCCGCCAGGATGATGCTTATCGCGGTGCCCAGGATGAGGTAGCGGTTCACCTGGGTCAACGCCGTGACCGCGGTGGTGACGGACTGGATGATCTGGAGCGCGCCGACCACTTCGTCCCGGATGATCAGCGGGACGGTGTAGACCAGAAAGGCATCGCCATCTTCCGAGATGTAGTAGTAGTGATCGTCCTCGCCCATCAGGACATTCTGGATCGTGCTCTCTTGCTTGGGGATGGGAATATCGCCCAGATTCTCCGAGCGTTTCACCACTTCGCCGTTGACGTCGAGCAACTGGGCGCCAAACGACGACGCAAACAGCTCGACCTGGGGGAAAAAGACCGTGTCGGCGCTGGTACGGATGATGACGACGTCGCCCTGTACCTGCTGGATGACGGCGGCGGCAATGTTGCGCGCCTGGGTGGCCGCGCTTTGCTCCAGTTGGAAGCGCAAGTTGGCAGCCAGCGAAGAATAGACCGTTACGCTAAACAGGATGAGGGTCGTGCCGAGGAGGGCGGTGTACCATAGGGTAAGGCGCAGGCGGATGGTCATGGGCTGTTTCGAGCGCAGAGCAGCGGCGCTCTGCAGCCTCTACTTCCTCAACTCTCGCGCAGGGCGTAGCCAACCCCGCGCACCGTCTGGATCAGACGCGGCTTGCCGGTCGCTTCCAACTTGGTACGCAGGTAACGCACGTAGACCTCGATGATATTGCTCTCACCGCCGAAATCATAGTCCCAGATGTGCTCGTAGATCATCTCGCGGGTGAGCACCTGGCCGGGGTGGCGGAGGAAGAGTTCCAGGAGATCGAATTCCTTGGCCGTCAGTTCGATCGAGTCCTCGCCGCGGAAGACCTGGCGCGTGCGCGGGTTGAGTTCCAGATCGGCGTAGCGGTAGACGTCGGGCGCCGTCTCCAGGCGGTGGCGGCGAAAGAGCGCGCGCAGACGGGCAAGCAACTCATCGAAGGCAAAGGGCTTGACCAGATAGTCGTCGGCACCGGCATCGAGGCCGGTGACGCGGTCCGCCACCGAGTCGCGCGCCGTCAACATCATGATCGGCACGTTGGAGGCGCTGCGCAGCCGGCGACAGACCTCGAGCCCATCCATCTTCGGGAGCATGATGTCGAGGATCACGGCGTCAGGCAGATTTTCGCGCGCGGCGCGCAGCGCGGTTTCGCCATCTTCTGCCGTGTCGACGGTATACCCTTCAAAGAGTAGTCCTCTGCGCAACAGGTCGCGAATGCGGCGATCATCCTCAACTACCAAAATACGTTCTGCCATAACCGTGTCGATTCGATTGAATGCAGGATAAGACTCTCTGCGATTGTAGACAAGCCCAAGAGGCATGTCAAATCGTTGCGGACAAAGCCGCCTTTGGCGCGTGACGGTTTCCGCAAGTCTTGCGCGCGGTGCTACAATCGACAGCATACAGTCATTTCGAATGGTGATTGGCCGGCCCTGCCACCGATGTGGTGGTAGCCCGACCTGATCGCTCCAGACCACCAACTCAATTTCAAAAGGAGACAAGCAATGGCTGAGTATCGCATCGAACGCGACAGCATGGGCGAAGTCAAAGTGCCCGCTGACGCGCTTTATGGTGCGCAAACGCAGCGCGCCGTGGACAACTTCCCGGTCAGCGATCTGCGCTTTCCGCGTACCTTTATTCGTGCGCTGGGCCTGATCAAGGGGGCCGCTGCAGCGGTCAACGAGGATCTGGGCTTGATGGATCCGGCTATGTCGGCAGCGATCCAGGCGGTCGCACGCGCCGTGGCCGACGGCGAGTATGACGATCACTTTGTGCTCGACATCTTCCAGACCGGCTCCGGGACGAGCACCAACATGAACGCCAACGAGGTGCTTGCTGCGCTGGCGACGACTGAACTCGGCAGCAAGGTGCACCAGAACGATCACATCAACATGAGCCAGAGCAGCAACGATGTGATTCCCACGGCGATCCATCTCAGCGCATACCTGGCGGTGAATGACGAACTGTTGCCGGCATTGCGGCATCTGCACACGACGCTCGTCGAGAAAGCGGCAGCGGTCGACCACGTGGTGACGACCGGGCGCACGCATTTGATGGATGCCATGCCGGTCCGCATGAGCCAGATTCTGGGCGGCTGGGCCAGCCAGGTTCAGCACGGCATCGACCGTATCCAGGCATCACTGCCGCGCCTGGCCGAGCTGGCGCAGGGCGGTACGGCCGTCGGGACTGGGATCAACGCGCATCCTGCATTCGGCGCCGCCATCGCCGCCAAGCTGGCCGAATGGACCGGCCTGCCGTTGGTGACCAGCGCCAACTACTTCGAATCGCTCAGCACGCAGGATGCTGCGGTCGAGTTGAGCGGCCAACTCAATACCGTCGCTACCAGCCTGATGAAGATCTCCAATGATCTGCGCTGGATGAACAGCGGCCCGATTGCCGGCTTTGGCGAGATCGCGCTGCCGGCGCTTCAGCCCGGCTCTAGCATCATGCCCGGCAAGGTGAACCCGGTCATCCCCGAAGCCGTGACGATGGTCTGTGCCCAGGTCATCGGCAACAACGTGACCATCACGATTGGCGGCCAGTCCGGCAACTTCCAGCTGAACGTCATGCTGCCGGTCATTGCTTACAACCTGCTACAAAGCATCACGCTGCTGGCCAACGGCAGCCGCATCCTGGCCGATCAGGCCATCGCCGGCTTCACGGTGAACGAAGAGCGCATCGCTGGCCTCGTCGGGCGCAACCCGATTCTGGTGACGGCACTCAACCCGGTCATCGGCTACGAAAAGGGTGCCAAGATCGCCAAGCGTGCCTATGCAGAAGGTCGTTCGCTGAAGGAAGTGGCCCTGGAGGAGACCGACCTGACGGGCGAGGAACTGGATCGCATCCTGGCCCCGCGTGGCTTGACCGAAGGCGGCATCCACGAGTAGGGTATCGCGCTACGCCGGTCAGTCGTGACGCCAACAAGCGTTCTCTGCCGCAATAAAAAACAGGCGCCGGTGATTCACCGGCGCCTGTTTTTTATTGCGGCAGATGTTACTTGAGATAGCTGGACGGGTTGTAGGGCACGTCGTTGTAGCGAATCTCGAAGTGGAGATGCGGCCCCGTGCTGTTGCCCGTATTGCCCATCGTACCGACCTGCTGGCCCTTGCTGACCGTCTCGCCCGGTGACACGAAGATCGAGGTCAGGTGGGCATAGAGCGTCGTGAAGCCATTGCCGTGGTCGACGATGACGTAGTTGCCGTAGCCGCTGTTCCAGCCGCCGCCGGCGAGCACGACGTAGCCGCCGTCAGCCGCCGTGACCGGTGCGCCCAGCCAGCCGGCGATGTCGACGGCAGGATGGCCGCCCCAGTAGCCCTGGCTGATATAACCGGCAGTCGGCCAACTGAAGTTGCCCGAGCCGGCCAATGCACCGTCGGGTCGTGACACGGAATAGGCTGAGGAGGCGCCGACGTAGGTGGTGGCGACAAATGGCTTGCTGCCGCCAGGCACGACGATTTCTTTGCCGATGGGCAGCGCGTCGCTGATGCTGGCGATGTTATTTGCAGCGTAGTCGACGATTGCCTGCATGTCTGTTTCATAGTCGTCGGCAATGCTGGAGAGCGTATCGCCACGCGTGACGACGTGGAGTACACCGTCGACCGGCAAAATGCGCAACTGGTCGCCAACGCTCAGCCGATCCGGGTTTTGCTCGATAAAGCCGTTTGACCACATGAGCGTTTCTGGCTGCAGGCCAAACTTGCCGGCAATATCCAGCACCGTGTCGCCGGGCTTGACGGTGTAGTACATGATTTCCGGCCGCAGGGAATCCTGCGCCGTGGTTGGTGCTTTTGCTGCCTTGGTACCCATTGTCAGCACCATGTTGGGCTTCAGCGAGGCATCCGCGTAGCCTGCCTCGATGGCGGCCGAGCGGGATGTCGTCTGTGCGCCGGCGATGGTGGCAACGCCTGGCGCCGGTGTCGGTTCGAGGCTGAGTTCCCACTCCGGGATCGTGATCTGGCTCAGGATCAGCACCACGGCAGCGATGGCCAGCACAGAGAGATGACCGGCCAGCCGCAACGGCGTGACCTGGTCGGCAAGCGTCCGCTGGATGTGACCATAAGCAGCATTCATCGCTTGCGTCAGGGTATCCGGCTGGCTGCTGCGTGCCACAGTCGGCGGTTGCAGCGCGCCAAAGCGCACGCGCGCAACGCCTGTGGGCGAACTGTCAAAGTGGGAGTGTGCTAGCTGGGCTGAGGAGGGAACAGTGACCGGTATTTCTCGGTTGTATTGGGGGAATTGCTCTTGCCTGTGCTGCTCGTCTTGGCTGGCTACCGAATAAGTGCCGCCAAAATCAGTACTGGCTTCTTTTGCCATAAACGCCTGTCTCCAAGATGTCAGGTTTTCTCAGGGGCTTGACCTGGACGGATGCTCAGCGTGTTGCCCATCACTCTGTATCGTATCCTGAAGATCAGGGGTACGACGCAGGGTTTTCTTACCATGACAATGAACGATTTTAGCATTTTGCGGTGTTGTTGCCAAGTGGCAGAAGTCGCATATGCCCTTCAAAAAACGACGATCCCGCCATTCTGTGCAAGGATCGTCGCATAATCGTAGGTTTTCCGTAGGACGATGACGTTGAATGTTCGGCGTGATTAGCGCTTCGTCAGTGTCTCGAGGAACTCGCGGTTGTCGCGCGTGCGGCTCATCCGTTCGATGATGGGGAGAATGGCTTCACCACCACCACCCATGGCATCGATCATGCGGCGCAAGGTATAGACCTTAGACAATGTCTCGGCATCGAGGAGCTTTTCCTCGGCGCGCGTGCCGCTGCGTTCGATGTCGAAAGCGGGGAAGATGCGACGCTCGGCCAGTTTGCGGCTGAGGTGCAATTCCATGTTACCGGTACCCTTGAACTCCTCGTAGATGACGTCATCCATGCGGCTACCGGTGTCAACCAGACAGGTTGCGATGATGGTGAGACTCCCGCCTTCCTCCAGGTTGCGTGCGGCGCCAAAGAAGTGCTTGGGCGGGTAGAGCGCAGCCGGGTCGATGCCACCGGAGAGCGTGCGGCCTGAGGGCGGTACCGTCAGGTTGTATGCGCGCGAGAGGCGTGTAATGCTATCCAGCAGAATCACAACGTCGCGGCGGCTTTCGACAAGGCGCTTGGCGCGATCCAGTGCCATTTCGGCCACGCGTACATGGTTCTGTACGGGCTCGTCAAAGGTGCTGCTTACCACTTCCGCTTCGACCGAGCGGTCCATGTCAGTCACTTCCTCGGGGCGCTCGCCGATCAGCACGACCATCAGGTGAATGTCTTTGTAGTTGGTCGTGATGCCATTGGCGATGCGCTTGAGGATTGTCGTCTTGCCGGCCTTGGGCGGGCTCACGATGAGACCGCGCTGCCCGCGCCCGATGGGCGAGAGCAGGTCGATCATGCGTGTGGAGATAACATTCGGCCGCGTCTCCAACAGCAACTGTTCGTTGGGGAAGATCGGCGTCAGCTTCTCGAAGACCGGACGCTTCTTGGCCTCTTCCGGATCCAGCCCATTGACCGCCTCGACCTTGAGCAGGCCGTGGTACTTCTCGGTGTCTTTGGGGGGACGTACCTGGCCCACGACAAGATCGCCGGTGCGCAGGCCAAAGCGGCGGATCTGGCTCTGGCTGACATATACGTCTTCAGGGCCAGGTAGCAAATGGTCACTGCGCAGAAAGCCGATATTGTCCTGCACGATTTCCAGGATGCCGCCGCCAAAGATAAAGCCTTGCTGTTCGGCGTTGGCACGCAAGAGGCGCATGACAAGATCGTATTTCTTCAGGCGGGTGTAGCCAGTAATGTTCGCAGCGCGCGCGATCTCGCGTAGTTCATCGAGATTCATCACTTCCATCTGGCCGATGGTCAATTGTTCCAGGGGAATGCTCGAGTTCGGCATGTCCATTTCTTCCTTATATTTATGTGCGGTACGGGCAATGATGCCCAGCTAAACATAGCTTTCGTTGCAGGCAAGCAGACGCTGGATGGGTTGTTATCCGGTCTGCGCGGCGCATCATGAAGCGGGTAAACCGGACTGATCAAGCTAGGTTTTGGGAGATTGCTCGTGACAGATCAGTTTTCGCGACGGCGCAGATCGCCTGAATGATTATCTTTTGCGTTTTGGCTGATGACTGAGTATACAGCAGCGCTGTTACTTGGCAGGAGTGGTAATAGTCTTATCCTTAGTGGACGATTTAGCAATGTAGTGAGCTAGGGAAACGCCTTCTCGGGGGTGGCAAGAACAGGAACTCCATCTTACCCCAACTTTATGGAGATTATATCAGCAGAATGGCATGGCGTCAACTTGATTTGACCACCTATTTCCTGCTGATTGGTCTGCTCACTACATTTTTATCAAGATAAGGCTCGCTGTCGCATCAATGAAAGAGGATCGCACTCTATCAAGAATGCGATCCCAATTTCACATGTTGTCAGTGCGTCGCCGCAATGTTTACCACTCCCAAAGTCCGCCAACGTCGCGCAGCGTCTCGGTGTCAACCAGCTTGATTCGGCGATAGCCCAACTCGACGAGACCCTGGCGCTTGAAATCACGCAAAATGGCGCTCACGGTTTCACGATAGGTGCCGAGGCGGTCGGCAAGAGCCTGGTGGCTCACGCCCTTGATGGTGCCGCTCTGATCGGTGTCAAGTTCAACCAGCAACGCAGCAAGGCGTTCGGGCAATTTTTTGTAGGCGACATCCTCCAGGCTGTTTTCGACCTGCATGAGGCGCATGCCATAGGTCTGCAGCATGCCCCAGCCGAGGATTGGGTATTGCATGGTCATGTTGCGGGCTTCGCTGGCCGGGATGACCCAGACCGCAGCATCTTCCGCCGCTTCTGCAAACACGTTCGGATCCGAGGCGGTGCCCAACGCGCCTTCACCAAAGATGGCGCCTGGCTCAAGTGTGGCAATGACCAGCCGGCGGCCTTCGTTGTTCGTGCACAGCAGGTTCGCTTTGCCGCTCATCAGAACATACATCCGTGATGCCAGCGCTTCGGCCGAAGCGATCAGCCGGCCACGCTCAAATCGTTGCGTCACAATGACCTTGTCGAAGGCCGGATCTTCTTCACGCAGCGCAGTCAATGTTTGCGTTACGCTGTTGGGGCGCAGTCCGCTGCCTGTCTGGGGAAGGGTATTGCTCAAGGAGCCGACCGTTGCTAGGCTCTGAAAGTCACGTGTGTTCGTCTTCATTCTTGGTTCCCTTTCATGTTCTGGGGCGGGCTGTTGCCGATCCAACGCTGGTTATCGAGAACCGTCAGATTCCGCACGATATGTTGACACTTGCTCGACATTTGCACTTTGATTCCTGGACCGAATCTTTTTGTTCGGAAATCTCCGTACAAAACCTTTGCAATTATTTAATCATAGTTCTACGGGTTTGTCTAGCCCCCAAAACATTAGAGATTTCTCATTCGATGGCACAACGCTGCAAAGTAGTTGCTCAAGTGCCATAGAAAGCAGTTTAGCAGGCATAAATTAAATTGAAATTGGAATAGAGTTTGCGAAGTGTTAGCGTTTGCGCTTCACATGGGACTCATCGCTCGGGAGGAGATGAACTGCCAGGGGTGAACAACCGATGCGCTGATTGGCCTGGATAAGCTGTGGGGCTGCATCAAGGGTGGACAAAAGGTCCGCGACGGTGCTTGGCAAAAGCTGTGCAAAACATGCGCCTGCCGCAGCAGATGGACACAGTTGAGAGCTTGGCCCGGCCGCTCCACTGGAGTCGCCCACGCGCTACGCCCAAGCCTGAGCGCCGGCGTCAGCGTCCTACAAACCAATCGAACAGGGCCCGCCAGCGCGCCTGCTGCAACGGTGAGAACCCAACCAAGGCAGCCTCGTCAGGGGCGGGTGGAGTCTGGTCGGTGCGTAATTGTGCCGTTGCAAGCCTGTCGACCATCTGACGTTGGACCATTTGCACAGCAGCGGGGGAGCCAACCAACTGTCCGCTGGCTGCAATCCCCGCCAGGAACAGTTCGCGATCTTCGTCGAACTGGCGGTCGGTCGGCTCAAAGAAGCGGCGAAGATTTCCCTCGCTCACGCGCTTGAGCGCATCCGAAAAGATCTCGACCACGATCGGGTCGCCGGTGCGTACGGCCAACCCCGCCGAACGGCTGAAGCAGTAGTCGCCGGCAAGAATTGTGCTGCCAAGCAGCGATTGGTACTTCGTTGTATCGGCGCCTGCCGTCTCGCCCAGTGCCATGTGCACGGCCAGGGCGAGGTGCAACATTTCCAGCGCGGCGGCCAGGTAGACGCGCTTGCTGCGCAGTTCCTGTGTGTCGGGCGCGCCGACGCCGGCTGTCAACACGACGGCTGCACGCGTCATCGGTCCCAAGGCACGCAGCCGCGTCTCGATCATCTGGCTGAATGGAGCGAAGAGGTCGGACAATGCGGCCTGGATCTCGCCCGTGACCTGGACGAGTTCCGCATCGAGCGCCAGGCGCGCTTGTTCAGGAGACTGGGGCACGGCAGAAGGCTGTTTCGGCATGGTCTTATCTGGTCTTGCGAAGGCGCACTGCTATGCGCCGCGTTGGTTGGCCGACGTCTGGCGCTGTCGCTCGGAGAGCAGATCGTCGATGCTCTCCACCGCCTCCACGGCAGTTGCGCCCAGGTAGACTCCGGGGACGGCGTCGCGCAATTCCGGGCGCAGGTTGAACGCACGGCCACCATACCCGATGATCGGGCGCGGCGGGTCGATCTGGGCCAGTTGCTCGCACACGGGTTGCAGCGCGCGCGCCGCTTCAATGGTCGTCGCGCTGAAGATCACCATCCCCGGCTGGACCGACTTCACCTCGGCAACCAAATCTTCGACCGGCAGGTTCTGGCCAAGATAGCGCACGATATACCCGGCGCGCCGCAGATAGATCGACAAGAGCATCGCGCCGATCTCGTGCAATTCGCCCGGCGCACAGCCGATCCACACCACCGGGCCGCCCGTCGCATTGGGCACAGTGCGCAAGATTGCGGCCAGCCGCTGAATGAGGTAGTTCGTGGCGTAATGCTCGCGCGTGATGCTCAGTTCGCCGCGGTGCCATTGCTCGCCGATGTCGACCAGGGTGGGCATCACAAGATGCTCGCCGACATGTTCCACGGGGTACAGGGCAAAAGCCTGTGCCAGCACCTGCTCTGCCGCCTCTTCCTGAAAGGCAAGGAGCGACTTCATCAGGCGTTCCTGCAATGTGGCAAAGTTTTGGATGTCATGACGTGTCGGTGGCTGAATCGCCATTGCTTCGGTCGCCCGCCCGCCGGGATCGGGCAGCGCTACGCTAGTCGCCTCGCCCGCTTCGACCTTGTCAATGATCGATTGCAGCCAGGAGACGGCCTGGCTGATGGACATGCCGGCGTCGACCTGCGCCTTGAGCCAGCGAATGACGGCGACGTCTCGGTCGGAATAGAGCCGATAGCCACTTTCCGATCGTTGAGGCTGGCACATGTTATAGCGGCGTTCCCAGGCGCGTAAGGTACTGGGACTGATGCCCGTGGCCTGCACAACCGCCTTGATGTTGTAGAGTGGCGTGGTCGAATACTCGTTCAACCGAATTCCTGGTACCACAGCAACCTCTCACCTTCTATCAATGAGTGATTACAGCTCGGAACGTCCCAATCGTTACGTACACGCCGATGTCATGGCCTATGCATCGACGTGGTACATGCGGCCGCTGCGAACGCCGCGATCAACCGATCCGATTCCGTTTGTGCTGGCTGAAACTCCAGTGTGTATATTTTGCAATGTTAGCACATCCGGCCAAAGTGATCAATCTTTGTCCACTGGCACTTGACGTAACTGGCTCGCCGCAAGCATCACACTTCACGTCCCGCAATCGGGCGCTTCAGCGTACCGGCGCAACGGTGGCGAGGCTGTGATTTTGTAGCGCCTCCTGAAGTGCCCGCACGGTCGCAACGTTGCGGCGATCGTCCATTGCCGTTGCCAATGGCGGCTCCCCTTGCCGGATCGCACCCAGAAAGCGCGCAACGGAGGCGCGGTATGGATCGATTGCGGCAAGCGAGAGCGCCTGAACGCTCCCGCCGCGCGCCGCGGTCAGACTGCTCTCTGGATTCCCCGGATCACAATGCACGGCCGTCAGGCTGCCTGTGCTGCCAAAGAGCGTCACGGTGACCGGCGCATGGGGCAGTAGATACGAGTCGTGCAGGTAGATCGGCAGCCCGCCACGCAACCGGATAACCGACAGCACGTCCTCCTCGACCGCGCTGCCCAAAAGCGCCTGCAACGCGCTGGCCTGCACGGCGGCCGGGCCGCGCAACAGCAAGAAATTCAGCAGGTCAACATCGTGCAGCGTGCGCTCCCACAGCACGCCTCCGTGTGGCGCACCCAGCCGCCACGTCTGGCGGTCGAGCGGCAGGAATGTCGTGTTCTCGATGCGCCCGCCCAGGACTTCCCCGATGGCGTCGGCCTGGAGCTGCTCGCGCAGGCTGCGTATCGCGGCCGTCGCGCGCCAGGTATAGTTGAGCGCAAGCACCAGACCGCGATGCTCGGCCATCAAGTGCAGTTCGTGGCATTCGTCCGGCTCCAGCGAAAGGGGCGGCTCGCAGAGGACATGCTTGCCGGCACGGAGCGAAATGCGCACCGTCTCGGCATGATGGCGCGGGTGGCTGCCCACGTAGACGCATTTGATTTCGCGCCGGCCGAGCAGGTGCTCCAGGTCATCGCCGGCCAGGACAATGCCGTACTGATCGGCAAAGCGCTGCGCCAGACGGGCATTGTGGCTGTAGAGCGCGGCAACATAGGCGCCGGCGACATCCTGGCCGCCCACGGCAGGCGGCTGCCGCCAGATTGCTTCGAGCATCCAGCGCGCGGCGACGGTGCTGGCGCCGGCGACGAGGAAGCCGACGGAGCGGTCGTCGATTCGGCGGGTTGTCAGCCGGCGGATGGGTGAATCAACCATTCTCCTCGCCCGCGATCAGACGATAGATAGATTCGAGGTCGTCGTCATTGTAGAAGTGGACGACCAGCTTGCCCGTCCCATCCTGGTTGCGCGTCAGGCTGACCTTGGTGCCAAGGGCGGAGCGGAAGCGGCCTTCGAGGTGGCGCAATTGCGTCTCAAACTCCGGCGCCGCGCGTGCCGGCGCGGCAGGCTCCGGTGCCGGTTCGTTGAGCCGGCGCACCAGGAGTTCCGTCTGGCGGACATTCAGTGCGCGCTTTGTGATTTCGTCGAGTGCCCGCTGCATGGTCGTTTCGTCGGGCAGAGCGAGCAGCGCGCGTGCGTGGCCGGCCGTGATCCGCTCATCCACGACAGCGCTCTGCACCGCCAGCGGCAGCGCAAGCAGGCGCACGGTGTTGGCGATTGCCGGGCGACTTTTGCCCACGCGAGCGGCCACATCGGCCTGGGTCAGACCGAACTCGGCCATGAGCGACTGGTATGCAATGGCCTCTTCGATGGGGTTCAGGTCAGCGCGCTGCACATTCTCTACAAGCGCCCACTCCATCAGTTGCTGGGGCGTCGCCTCGCGCACGATGACCGGCACCGACGTCTGGCCGGCCAATCGCGCGGCCCGCCAGCGCCGCTCGCCGGCCACAATCCAGAAGCTATCCGCCTGGTCGGGAACGGTGCTGACGACGATGGGCTGGATGATGCCGTGGGCGCGAATCGAGGTCGCCAGTTCGTCCAGGGCCGCACTGTCGAACTGGGCGCGCGGTTGGTGCGGGTTCGGCGCCAGCCGGTCGATCGCCAGCAGACGGATGCCGCCCGCCTCGGCCTGGGCCACGACTTCAGGGCTGGCAGGTGTGACGGCTGTGTCGACAATCAGGGCGCCCAACCCGCGACCCAGGCCGCGGCGTTTCGGTTCAGCGGTCATGCCTGCTCCCCTTCGGACCGAGTAGGATGTCGCGGCTATGCTGCGACACGAGTGGCTTCGGCGCGCGCCAGGAACTCTTGGGCAAGCGCCTGGTAGGCCATGGCGCCGGCGCTGAGCGGCGCGTAGCTCAGGATGGTCTTGCCATGACTGGGCGCCTCGCTCAGGCGCACATTGCGCGGGATGATGGTTTTGAACACTTCGTTGGGAAAGAAATTGCGCACTTCATCCACCACGTCCTGCCCCAGGTTGGTGCGCGCATCATACATCGTGAGGACGACGCCGGCAATGACCAGGCGATCGTTCAGCACATCGCGCACCTGGCGGATGGTGTTGAGCAGGAGACTGAGCCCTTCCAGCGCCAGGTACTCGCATTGCACCGGAACGACGACGCCATGTGTGGCGGCTGTCAATCCGTTGATCGTCAGCAGGCCCAGGCTAGGCGGTTCGTCGATGAAAATGTAGTCGTACTTCTCGGCAAGCGGCGCCAGGCTGCGCGACAGCAGCCGCTCGCGTGCCATCAGCCCGGCCATTTCGACCTCGGCGCCGGCCAGGTCCGTGCTCGACGGCAGCAGATCCAGGTTCATCCACTCGGTCAGCGTCAGCGCCTCCTGCACTGGCCGGTTCTCGATGAGCACGTCGTAGAGGCTGACCTCGAGCGTACGCGGGTTGATGCCGAGGCTCGTGGTGGCGTTGCTCTGCGGATCGACATCGACGATCAAGACGCGCCGTCCGCTGGCGGCGACGCAGGCGCCCAGATTGACAGTCGTCGTTGTCTTGGCGACACCGCCTTTTTGATTGGCAAAGCAGTAAATACGTGCTGTCATGAGTCAAGCCATCTGGACAAAGTGATAACCTGGTCGAACGCCGGTCATCACCTTGCTTCTGCTCAAAACTTTGATTGCTCGATTGGTTCCGGCTCGAAGGCGTGAATATCCATGTAGTGCAGGATTTCCTCACGCGTCGGCACGCCGGTGGCACCGACATGCTCGACACTGATCGAGGCGGCGACATTGCCGAAACGTGCCGCCTGTACCGGGTCGTTGGTCTCCTCCAGGCGAATCAGAAACGCCGTGGTGAAGGTGTCGCCGGCGCCGGTCGGATCGACCTCGATGGCCGGTCGCGGCGGGATCTTGGTTTCCAGGATCGTGCCGTCGGCCATGCGCTGAAAGACCGTCGAGCCGTCGCGATACTCGGTCACGACGATCAGCGGCACGTAGTCAAAGGCCGGCGCCAGGCGTTCCCATTCATAGTCGATGTCCTCCAGCGACAGCACAAGGGCATCGAGATAGGGCAGGATCTGGCGCGCACTCTCCCATTGCTTGCTGTGCACGCGGCCGCGTGCGTCCCACCGGCGCATCCAGCCCTGGGGCACCGCCGCCACGACACTCTCCTCTGCGAAGATCGCCGGCACGCCCGGCTCGATCTCGTTGGCGATGGGTCCCATCAACACGATCTGCGGGCGGCGCATGGATACGGGGATATCGCCCACGTCAATGGGCGGCGCCGGTGTGAAGCAATACTGCACGCGCCCGTGTGGCGTGTAGATGTTGGCAAAGGTGGTGGTCGTCTCCGACGGCAGCACGATCAGATTGGTGGACGGCGGCATGGCTGAGAGATCGGTGCCTGCTGCCGCGCGTGTGATGACCGTGGGCTTGCGTCCCAGCCGGTCGGCAACGCAGGCGGCGAAGGTCACAGTCCCGCCCAGCCGGTAGACGTCGGGGTTGTGCTCGTCGATCAAATCCCGCGTGACATTGCCGAGCAGCAAAATGTCAACCGGCTCTGCCAAGGTGTTTGGTCCACTCATTACCATGTCCTGGGTCGAACGCTTGACTGCGCGGGTACCGCATGCGGCAACAAAATCTGACGCAGACTGTACCACCCGCTGCCGGATTGATCAAATGGATGACGGAATCGGTATCGTTCATCGCAAGGGCGATTTCCCGCAAAACGCCCCACCGAATCGGCAGGGCGTTTTTCATGACAGTGTAGAAGGGCGAGGGCGTTGCGTGCAGGATCCGGCGTCAAGAATGCTTCGGCAGGATCTGTACTTTACGCTTGGGCCCGTCACCGATACTCTCGGTGTAAACGTCCGCGTTGTCGCGCAACGTCAGGTGGATGATGCGCCGCTCATTGGCCGGCATGGGTTCCAGCGAGAGTGGGCGGCCGCTCTGCGCAACCTGGCTGGCCGAGCGCAGCGCCAGTTGGGACAGGTGGTCGATGCGTCGTTGGCGATAGCCCTCGACATCGACCACGATGTTCTTCCAATGGTGCACTCGCTGGTTGACCATGAGGCGGATCAGGTATTGGAGATTGTTCAGCGTGTCGCCGCGCCGTCCGATCAACGCGCCAAGCTCGCTGCCTTGCAGGTCGAGCAGCAGGTAGCGATGCTCGTTGTCGGCATCGGGGTCGCGCCATTCGGCGATGATGTCGGCATCGAACCCCATGAGGCGGATCATCTCACCGAGCATCTCGGTTGCCATCGCGCCCAACTGGGCTTCGTCTTCGGGTGTTGTCTCGTCACTTGCTTCGCCGTCGGTCTCGTCGTCGTCATCCGAAGTGCGTTCGACAGGAACACGGTGCGGTTCTGGGCTGGCCGGCGCGCTGGTGATTGGTTCCTCAACGGTTGCTTCCACCGGTGCCGCCGCGTCGACCGCACTCACGGTCTCTTCGGCCGGCTTGGGCGGCGCAGGCTTGGTGGCGGCTCTGCCGGTCACACGCGGCGTGATGCGAACTTGCGCCGGCTCGCTGCCCAGGCCAAAGATGCCACGGCTGCCGCGGTTGATGATCTCGATCTCGGCGGTGTCGGCGGTAAGGCCGAGCGAACGCAACCCTTCGGCGATTGCTTCGTCGACACTCTTGCCGGTGAAAATCGACTCACTGGCCATCGATTATTTCCCCTTTGCCTTGGCGCGCTTCTGCGAGGGAGCGGGCGTGCTTGGCTTCTCCTGCTTGGCCGGTACGGGCTTGGCGTCGATGGTCACGGTGCCGGCGCCGGCTGTCGCAACCGCAGGCGTCTGCTTCTTGAGGAAGAAACGCGTCACCGCCCACTGCTGGCCCATCTGCAGGAGGTTGCTTGTCACCCAGTAAAGGGTGAGGCCGGCCGGCACCTGGAGCGTGAAGTAGCCAAAGAAGAGCGTCATGATCATGCTCATGTTCTGCGTCATCTTGGCCTGATCCCCGCCCGGTTGCGGCGGCGTCATGTACTTCTGCATGAAAATCTGGGTGACCACCAGCAAGATCGGCAGGATGAGATAGGAAATCAACGTCAAGTAGTCGCCCGCCTGCCAGAGTGCAGGAATCCAGCTCAGGCCGTCAGTAAACTTGGGGTAGCTGAGATCCGGGATCCAGAAAAAGCCTGCGTTCTGCAGCATGGGGCCAACCGCTACCAACGCCGAGTAGAGGCCGAACAGGATCGGCATCTGGATCAGGAGGGGCAGACAGCCGCTCAACGGGTTGACGCCGGCCTCCTTGTAGAGCTTCATCTGCTCCTGGGCCAGCTTCTCACGGTCCTTGCCGTATTTCTTCTGAAGTTCCGCCAACTTGGGCTGAAGGTCCTTCTGGGCCTGCATGCCGCGAATCTGGCTGAGGTTGAGGGGAAAGGTGATGACCTTGATGCCGAAGGTGAAGAGGATGATGGCCCAGCCCCAACTGTAGACGACGCCCAACCCTTCCAAGAGATGATCGAGCCAGATCAGAATGTTGGCCAGCGGCCAAACGACAAACGTCTGCCACGGACCATCGGGCGGTACCGTCGTGACATCGACGCCTTCGCGCGGCACGCCGCAGCCGGTGAGGGTAAGCGCCGCAAGCACCAGCACGGCGAGAATTATCCAGTGTCTACGCTTCACAGAGGTGTCTCCTTTAACGGGAAGCCAGGCGCCACTCAAGGCACCGGATCGAACCCGCCCTTATTCCAGGGATTACAACGCAGAATGCGCTTGAACCCCATCCAACTGCCCTTGACAACGCCGTATTTCTCGACAGCCTGGTAGGTATACGAGGAACAGGTCGGGTAAAACCGGCAATTGCTGCCAAGCAGCGGCGACATGAATGTCTGGTAAAAGCGGATTAGGGCCAGCGCAATAACGCGCATTGTTGCTTACTCGTTTGTTTCAGGCCCGACGCGACCAGGCACGGCTGCGGTCGGATCGGGCGCCACTTCGTCCGGCTCCAGGAACAGTTGCGCCCGCCGAAGGAGGCGGGCGCAGGCGGTTTCTATCTCATGATAGTCCGCACTGCGAATGGGTCGCCGGGCGATCAGGATTATATCCCAACCGGGCCGAATCTGCTCGAATTGCAGACGCACTGCTTCGCGCAGACGTCGCTTGATGCGATTGCGCTGCACAGCATTACCAATACGGCTGTTCACGGAGAAGCCGAAGCGGCTATACGTCAAATCATTCGGCAACGCACACAGCACGAGCAACTGATTGGTAAACGAGCGACCCTGACGGCGGACTTCCTGGAACCGTTTGTCCGCGCGGACTCGATAACGCCGCTTCACGATGTCCCGCTATCGCCGCCTTGCGGCCGGTAGCGTCCCTTCGCTATTCGGCTAGACTGACTTGCGCGTCGTCAACTGGACGGACAGGCGAGCGCGTCCCTTGAGCCGGCGTCGCTTGAGCACGTTGCGGCCGGAGGTCGTCGTCATTCGTTTGCGGAAACCGTGTGTCTTCAGTCGCTTGCGGACTTTTGGCTGCCAGGTTCGTTTCGTGGCCATTTTATTGCGCTCCCGTTTCTTTCAAACTGTAACTAGCGTTCAACCGGTAGGCCCTCCACACAGGTACAGGAACCAGCCGGCTGATTGTCTCTTCGTCCGCCATGTCTGTCGTCGCCATCGCATCGAAGGGCCACAGATAGAGGGCAGTAACACTCCGTGCATCATCCTCGTGGGCGTCACGGCAAATCCTGCTTGCCGCATTGCCTGCATCACGCATGTCTGAGTGTCAAAATGGCATTATACGTGCCAGCTTTCCAGGCTGTCAAATCTGCGGGCGCTTTTCCGAGGTTGAATTCTGTGCTGCGGACGCCATCGCTGGTTACCCTACGCGGCAAATCGTCGGCTTTGTGTGGCACTTAGGTCGTGGTTCCGTCATGTCTGAAAATCCACATAAGATTGGCAGGTCGCCCTGATACATGGTACTATTTGAATGATCGCGTCGATATGGCGCGAAGCGGAGGCACATGACATTGAGGTCCACAGAGGCGTCATCCTCTGAATACGAAATCAACGACACCCGACGCCCTGATTTCTCGCGTGGTTATGGTGACAACGCGGAGGCATTACGCCGGCGCGCCGATGCCTTGCTTGACGAGATGATGCTGGGCGGCGTCGATATCGGCGCGGGTGAAGGTCTGTACAACGGGGTCAACGGCGACGCAACCGCTCTGCCGCTGGCGAATGGGCACCATCGGCCGGATGAAGATGAACGCTTCAATTCCGGCGACAATGGAATCACCGAGTACGCCGTCGAGTTCACCGACCCGGACCTGGCTTATCCGCAAGCGGAGTCGCCGTCTGCCCGTCCGCCATTTCAGGAGACTCGCCCGAGTACGCCCGGCGCGCCTGGGCAGGCCGGCAATGTCCGCGATCTCACAGATGCGCGTCTCGCCAGCCCTGCGCCCGCCGCGCGCGATTCCGGCTCGCCCTACCTGGTTGCTGCCGAAGATCGCTACCCGCGGCCGGCCGATCCATCCCTCCCGTGGGCAGAGTATGCCAACGGGGAGCGATCGGCGTCCGCTTCTGCCGTGCGGCGGCAGGCGGCGTCCTATGCCAGCAGCATGACCGTCGGCCCGCGTGCTAACCTGCGTTCAAGCCTGCTTCCGCGCAGCATCGAGACCGACACGGCCACCGCGGAGCAGGAAATCCATGCCCTGATGAGCGAAATCAGCGTGGCATTGCCCGTTGGCCATGAAGCGGCAGAACGTAGCCGCCATCTGCTCAACAAGGCCGAAAACATTTTGCAGAGCGATCCGACGCGCACGGCAGAGGTCGACTATTATCTGCAACAGGTGCGTCGCATCGTCCAGCGCACTCGGCAGACGCAGACGTGGTCGGCGCTCTATCAGCGGCGACTGACGATCTATCTGGCGGCGTGGGTGGCCCTTTCGGTCACCGTACTGGCCGGCCGGTATTTGTTGCAGGCTGAACTGTTCGCGTTCCTGGAAGAGATTTTCTGGACGAGTGCCGATTCGATCTGGGTGCAGTTTGCACCGATGACAATCGGCGCGATTGCGGCCGGCAGCCTGGGCTCGGCCACGGGCGTACTGCTCAACATGCAACGCCACGCTGCCCAGGAATATGGTTACTTTGATCGCAAGTATGGGCTGCGCGGCCTGTTGCTGCCGCTGCTTGGCTGCTTCTTCGGCCTGATTCTGGCGCTGCTCTGGGCCGCCCTCTGTTATTTTGTGGGGCTGGATGGCACTAACCTTTGGATCGCCTCGGTGCCGGCGATTGTGGCGTTTCTGCTCGGCTTTGGCCAGGAATGGCTCTACGGGGCGCGCTGATCGAGCCCATCCATGACGATTTATATAGAGGCCGTCGTCAACGTGCCCATCCGGCGCTCGTTCCGCCCGCAGGTCGCGCCGCCCCCTGACGAAACCGGCGCTGACGACACGGCGGCGCTGCAAACCTTCCATTATCATCTGCCGCCCGATCTCGAATCGGCTGTCGTGCCCGGACACCTGGTCTGGGTGCCCTTTGGCGCGCAGGAGTTGCAGGCTGTCGTCGTACGCCGCACCGACGCCGCGCCGGTCGCCACCAAAGCCATCCTGCGCCTGGCGCGGCCCGAGCCCGTGCTGACCACCCACCAACTTGACCTGGCGATTTGGATTGCTGATACCTACGTTGCGCCATTTTCCGAGGCAGTGCGTCTCTTCCTGCCACCCGGTCTGCTGACGAAGCAGGGCGAAAAGGCGGGCGTGCGCGTCCGCCGCGAAGTGCGGATTGCCCTTGCTGTGCCGCCGGTGCAAGCCCGCGATCGCCTGCTATTCCTCGGGCGCGACACCGGCCAGACGCGCGCCCTGGCGTGGCTGATGGCTCACGGCGGTGACGAGCCAGTGGCGCAGGCGGAACTTATGGCCGCCTGCAATCTGCGCTCGCCGAGCGCAATCCAGGCACTCGCCAAACGCGGTGTCGTTGCGCTCGAGAATCGCCAGGTGCGCTTGCTCGCCGACCAGGCAAGTGCTCGCGATGTGCTTCTCATGCTGCGCGGCGCCGACAAGTACGAGCCCGTCATCGACGTGCTCGCATCGGCCGGCACGCCATTGTGGAAGCACGAACTCTATGCCGCGACACCCGCCACGTTGGCCATGCTGCGCGAGTTGGAGCGCGCTGGCGTGGTCGAACTGCGCGAGGAGATTTTTGAGCGCAACCCGCTCTCGGGGCGAACCTATCTCACCACCCAAGCGCCGGTGCTGACGTCGGAACAGGCAGCAGTCTGGGCGCGTGTCTACCAGGCGGGATATGCGGCGGACGGCGGGCAGGGTTTCCTCCTACATGGCGTCACCGGCAGCGGCAAGACTGAAATCTACCTGCGCGCCATCGCGGAGACGCTGGCGCGCGGCCGCCAGGCCATCGTCCTGGTACCCGAAATTGCGCTGACTCCGCAGACCGTGACGCGCTTCGCCGGGCGCTTTCCGGATCGTGTGACGGTCATCCACTCCGAGTTGAGCGCCGGCGAGCGCTATGATGTCTGGCGCGGCATTCGTGATGGCCGCTACGACGTGGTGATCGGCCCGCGCAGCGCGCTCTTTGCGCCAATGCCGCGGCTGGGTCTGATCGTGCTCGACGAGGAGCATGAATCGACCTACAAGCAGTCGGCCGAAGAATGGGGCAGCTACAAGGTCTTCTACGACGCGCGGGCGGTGGCGCAGCGGCTGGCCGCATTGACCGGCAGCGTGCTGATTTTCGGTTCGGCGACGCCGAGTCTCGAGAGCTATCTGGCCGCAGAGTCGGGCGAGTTGCTGCTGCTGGAGATGCCGCGGCGCGTGATGGGTCACCGGGTGACGGCGGCGGGCGAGGAGGTCGAGTATGCCGAACTGCCGCCGGTGGAGATTGTCGACATGCGCCAGGAATTGCGCGCCGGCAACCGCAGCATCTTCAGCCGCAGCCTCTCTTCGCAGTTGATGCTGACAATGGAGGCGCACGAACAGGCGATTCTCTTCCTCAACCGGCGCGGGACGAATACCTTTATCATGTGTCGCGATTGTGGGCATGTGGAAGAATGTAAGCGCTGCGAAGTTCCGCTCACCTACCACGAAGCGTCGGGCCGCCTGCTCTGCCATCACTGCGATCGTGCCTATCCCGTGCCGGCAGAATGCCCTGTCTGTCACAGCAAGCGCATCCGTTTCTTCGGTGCCGGGACCGAACGCATCGAGGAGGCTGTCAAGGAGATTCTGCCACAGGCGCGCGTGTTGCGCTGGGATGCTGACACGACCGGCCGCAAGGGGAGCCATGAGACGATCATGGCCGCATTTGCTGCCCACGAGGCAGATATTTTGGTCGGTACGCAGATGATTGCCAAGGGGCTGGACCTGCCCATGGTGACGTTGGTGGGCGTCGTGGCGGCCGATGTCGGGCTCTTCCTGCCCGATTTTCGCAGCAGCGAACGGACCTTCCAGTTATTGACGCAGGTCGCCGGGCGTGCCGGGCGCAGCCAGCGCGGCGGCCGCGTCATCATCCAAAGCTACCGGCCCGACCACTACGTCATCCAGGCGGCGGCGCTGCACGACTACGCCGGCTTCTACGCCCGCGAAATGCAGTTCCGCCGCGAGCACGGTTATCCGCCCATCCGCCGCCTGGCGCGCCTGATCTTCTGGGAGAAGCGGCCCGACGTTGCCCGCCGCGAAGCGGAGCGGATGGCTGCCGTGTTGCGCAGCCGCGTCGACGCGATGGGCCTGGCAGGAGAAGGCATTACGTTGCTCGGACCTGCGCCCGCTTTTTTTGAGCGCTACCGCGGCTACTATCGCTGGCAGATCCTGGTGCGCGCTCCGGAACCGGCTGCCATCCTACGCGGGCTGGATATCCCGTTTGGCTGGCGCGTGGATATCGATCCGACGTCGATGCTGTGACGCGGGCGGTGGGGATTGTCCCGCGCGCGGGCGTGAATCTGAACGACTGAAGGACCATGGCCCGGCGGTATTGTTTGACATCAGATCGATGTCCTCCTACAATCAACATCGATGGAGAATAATGTGAGTGATAGCCCGTCGCCGGCCAGTCGAGAAACGGTCGCGGCCAAGGGAAAGTGGTTGACGCTCAAGGAGGCAAGCGCCTTCCTGGGTGTTCATTTCACGACACTGCGCGGCTGGGCCGATCGGGGCGAGATTCCGGTTTTTCGGACGCCAGGCGGTCACCGGCGCTTTAGCCTGGACGATCTGCGCCGGTTCCTGGCAGAGCGCGCCGGCGCCTACCCGGCGCCGGATAGCTACGCGCTGGTTGAGGCCGCAGTCGGTCGCGTGCGGAATGAACTCCAGCGGACGCAGCAGGCACCGCAGCGCTGGCAGTACCCGCTGGATGCCTCGACCGAGCAGGCGCGCCGGGAGCGTGGCCGCACGCTCTTTGCGCTGGCCATCTCGTTTGTGATGAAACCGCAGCAGCGCAGCCATCTGCTGGATAGCGGGCGCGAACTTGGCTGGCAATATGGCCATGAAGCTGCGCTCAGCGGCATCAGCCTGGCGGAAACCGGGCGGGCCGTTCAGTTTTTTCGCAGCCAGCTTGTGGATACGGTGCGCAATAGCGAAGCCGAGCGGATTGACGCCGACGATCTACGAATCGAGCGGCTGATCGATCTATTTTTGGATGAGGTTCTCTATGCGGTACTGGATGGATACGAAGCGGCGCTGGGTGGCGCCAGACCATCCTGAATGGACTGGCAAATGGCAGGTCATTCACGTCGTCGAAAGCGCCGCGAGTGACTGCGTCGGCAAAGCGTAGGGTGATCGGTTCTAAGCGTGCGCATGAGCGCATTGAATTGGCTGAAGCAGGGCGCAGGATTGTTTCTCTATCGATGATGCCGGGCCGGCGGGTCGCGATTTTCGAGCTTTTTTCGTCCTTGCATTCCTGGGATCGTGCTGCTATAATAGGCTTCCCGAAGCCCAGAACGCATTTCTAACTCAGCATCTACATAAGTGCGCGAAATTACAGTTTTCGCTGACGGAAAAAAGCAGTATAATACTTGTGCTGTTAATTCCCATCACGAGGGCTGTGCAAAGTCCAAATACATTCCACGATTTCCACGACAAGGGGAGGTTTCTATGCTTAACCGGAGGATTTGGGTTGTAGCGCTGGTGGCGTTGCTGTTGATGTCGAGCCTGGCCGGTTGTGCCATGGGCGACGTTGCGGCACCGGATCGCGAAGTTCCGATCAGCATCGATGCGGCACTCGAAGGCCAGGCGGCCGGCATGCAGGGTTTGATGTCGGGTAGTGTGACCTGGACCGAGAGCCAACTGAGCAGCTTCCTGACTGAGCTGCTGAAGCAGAACACCGGCCCGAACCAGCCGGTCGATTCCATCGTCGTATGGCTCGAGCCCGACAACATGCTCCACGCCCGCGTTGCGTTGAAGGATGGCGTTTTGCTGGGTGGCAGCAACATCGATCTCATGGGCAAGGTCATAGTGCAGGACGGCAAGGTCATGGTTGACATTACCGATGCTGGCGCCAATGGCATGATGGTCAGTGGCCCGCTCATGGGTCTGGTCAGCAGCTACATCAATAGCGCTCTGTCCGGTGTTGGCGTCGCCGCCGATGTCACCACGGATGAGGGTTCCATCACTATCGGCATGGCCGGGATGTAATTCGCTCCCACTGGCCGGTTTACAACCGAATAGACGTGAACTGTCCGGATCTAGGGAGAACACCCGACGGAAGATTCTCAACCAGCGTGGTGGACCCTAGTTCGGAAAGAATTGCCAGAAAAGCCCGGAATGCGCAAAACGTTCCGGGCTTTTGCTTGCCCCGATCGATCTTCATCAGAAAGGATGCCCACGTGGTTACGTTGCTTGATTCCATCACGACGCCGACGATGTTGCTCGATGAGGCGCGCGCCCGGCGCAATATCGAACGCATGGCTGCCAGGGCGCGCGACGGTGGCGTGCGCTTTCGTCCGCACTTCAAAACGCACCAATCTGCCGGCGTGGGCGCATGGTTTCGGCAGGCAGGCGTGCGAGCGATCACGGTTTCGTCGGTGGCCATGGCTCGCTATTTTGCCGACCATGGCTGGGACGACATCACGATTGCGTTTCCTGTGAACGTGCGCGAGATCGATGCGATCAACCAACTGGCAAAGGGAATTCGACTCCACCTGCTCGTCGAGAATCTTGACGCGGTCGCCTTCCTGGCGCAGCATCTGGCAGCGCCCGTCGCCATCTGGATCGAGGTCGATGCCGGCTACGGGCGGAGCGGTGTGGTGTGGGATGACGGCGCCGGCCTTGTCGCGCTTGCCACGGCTATCGTGGACTGTCCATTGTTGGCGCTCCAAGGCTTGCTCACGCATGACGGCGGAACCTATGCCGCACGCTCGGCTGAAGCGATCACCGCCGATTACGCCCGGACGACGACGCGGCTCGAACGCGCGCGCAACTGGCTCATGGAGCATAGCTTCTTGGGGCTGGAGATTTCCATCGGAGACACACCTGCGTGCAGCGTTGTGAGTGACTTCGCCCCTGCCGACGAGATCAGACCCGGCAACTTCGTTTTTTATGATTGGACGCAGGTGCAGATTGGGGCGTGCGCCTGGGATGATGTCGCCGTGGCGGTCGCTTGTCCGGTTGTTTCACTGCACCCGGAGCGTGGCGAAGTGATCCTGTATGGTGGCGCCGTGCACCTCTCCAAAGAGAGCCTGCTGCGCGCCGACGGGGCACAGACGTTCGGCGCCGTCGTGTTGCTCGACGCGCATGGTTGGGGCGCGCCGCTTGCAGGTGTCTGGCTGCGGTCAATTTCACAGGAGCATGGCGTGGTACACTGCGAGCCGCACGCGTACGCCGAACTGGCACAGCATGTGAAGGTCGGCGATCTGGTGGGCGTGTTGCCGATCCATTCCTGCCTGACGGCGGACCTGCTCAAGGTTTACCAGACACTGGGTGGCGAACGCATTCCGATGGCGCCGATCCCGGCATTCTGGGCGACGGCGCTGCCGTGAGTGATGGGGTGTAGCCAGGCGCGTCAAACGTTGTTTGCTTTTTGGCGTCCTCGATTTGACCATCGCTTCGGCCTTATGTTATATTTCCTGTTCGTGGGTCTTCCATGTCCACGTTTGCTGGCAGTCCTGCCGACACACGCACTGCAAGTGTGCGGTCCGGCATGGCAAATTGAGCGAGTAATCATGGCAGCCGGTGGCAGCGCTGGCTGTTTTTGTCGAGAGAAAATCGGATTCAGTCGGGCAAGGTTCATTCATTGAGCCTTGGATTCAGAAGCGGAGGGACGTTTGCCGACCATTAATCAGCTGGTCCGCAAGGGCCGCAAGGACGTTGCGAAGAAGGAAAAGGCGCCGGCGCTGCGCTTCACGCAGAATACGCTGACCGGGCGCACGCGCCGTATGAAGAAGGGCAACCCGCAAAAGCGCGGTGTTTGCACGCAGGTGCGTACGACGACGCCCAAGAAGCCGAATTCGGCGTTGCGCAAGGTAGCCCGTGTGCGCCTCACCAACAACATCGAGGTCACGGCCTACATTCCGGGCGAAGGGCACAACCTGCAGGAGCACAGCGTCGTTCTCGTGCGCGGTGGTCGTGTGAAGGACTTGCCCGGCGTTCGCTATCACATCGTGCGTGGCGCGTTGGACAGCCAGGGTGTCGACAAGCGCCGTCGCGGGCGTAGCAAGTATGGCACCAAGCGGCCCAAGAAGTAAGCAATCGGTACATCCACGCTACTGTTGGCTGTCGCTTGCTCGACAGCACAGGATGTAAAGAGGTAGAGAGAATAAAATGCGCAGAAATAGTGCTGAACTACGCAAGGTGATTCCCGATCCTCGCTATCACAGCGAAGTGGTCGCGAAGTTTATCAATAATGTGATGGAGCGCGGCAAGAAGAGCCTGGCGGCCAGTGTCGTCTATGATGCGTTTACTCTGGTCGAGGAACGCACCAAGCGGTCAGGCCTTGAGGTTTTTGAGGAAGCGCTGAAGAATGCCACGCCGCTGGTTGAGGTCAAGCCGCGCCGTGTTGGTGGTGCCACCTATCAGATCCCGATGGAAATCGGTTCGGCACGCCGGCAGGCACTTGCCATGCGCTGGCTGATCGAGAACGCGCGCAAGCGCAGCGGCCGCGATATGGCGGCGCGCCTGGCGGGTGAATTCATGGATGCCGCCCGCAATGAGGGCGCCACCATCAAGAAGCGGGAAGATACGCACAGGATGGCAGAGGCCAACCAGGCGTTTGCCCATTTCCGCTACTAAGGCAAATACGCAGGCTCGTCTTCTTACCGCCGTGCGGCAATGCTGTATGGTGTGAGACGCGAGTGGGGTGTTATCCGCACAATCACGGGCAATTGCCTGTTCTGATGCGGCGCCCACCTGTAAGCTGACCGCTTCCATTGGACTGCAAGGGTTGACCTTGTGGTTGAATGAAATAACTTGAGCGGATATGGCTGGCAGGTATAGGCGCCGCATCGTTTTGCGTGTAAATGGAAACAGAGGAAGTTGTTTATGGCGAACGAATATCCGATTGAACGAATGCGCAATATTGGCATCATCGCGCACATTGATGCCGGCAAGACGACGACGACCGAGCGCATTCTTTTTTACTCCGGACGCATCCACCGTATGGGTGAGGTGCACGAAGGTACGGCGGTAACCGACTGGATGGTGCAGGAGCGCGAGCGCGGTATTACCATTACCGCAGCCGCAATCACGACCTCGTGGAAGGATCGTGTCACCGGCGAAGAGTGCGTGATCAACATCATCGATACCCCCGGCCACATTGACTTCACGGCCGAAGTGCAGCGCAGCCTGCGCGTGCTCGACGGCGGCGTCGTGGTGTTCGATGGCGTCGCCGGTGTGGAGCCGCAGTCGGAGACGGTGTGGCGCCAGGCGGACCGCTACCA
>WBZU01000432.1_pt1 | contig 36557 bp, 39 predicted proteins | sample 5204311 | NCBI WGS metagenome assembly WBZU01 (sample SAMN12344359, study PRJNA552823) | activated sludge metagenome | biome: Activated sludge suspended growth; feature: Nitrification reactor; material: Wastewater; isolation source: activated sludge from nitrification reactor of wastewater...
TTCTTCGCGGGGGAGATCTTCAGGCTGTAGGTGACCTTGTTGGCGGCCATGGCATCGGCCGAGAACGCCAGCGGCACCGCCGCGGCGAGCGCGACGAGAACGAACTTACGCATGCATCCCTCCTGGGGAGTCTTCGGCTCCGGGCAGGCACACGCTGCGGACGTGCGGGGGGAAGGCCGTCCGCGACGCGGCACCGCCTGGGGCGCGCATCGAAATATCTCTGGTGGGGGATCTCCGACCGGTGCTCGATCTCTGCACTCGTTCGCGCGCCGCTGCTTCCGGTGAACGCCGGCCCGCCGGCTGCGCGTCACTCCGATCCCTTGGAGCGTCCTGCACCCATAGGAACCCGGGGCCGGGGGAAAAGTTGCGCCGAATCCGAGGCGGGCGCGCCGAGGCGCGCCCGCCGCGAGGTCCGCCACCGGCAAGGGCCAGGCGATCGGCCAGGTCTACCGGCTGCCCGACGGCCGGCTCGTGCTCGTCGGGCCCGACGGGAAGCCCGCGCAGCCCTGACGCCGGCGCGCGACCGGGGCCGGCGTGGGGGCCTGCCTACAGGCAGCCGCCGCCGGCCACGGCGATGTACGTGATCCGGCGCCGGCCGGACGTGATGATGTAGCGGCCGCGGACGGTGCGGTAGCTCCACCCGGCGGTGCGGCGTCCGGCGACGCACCGCCGCGACACGGTGCGCGCGGTCGCGCAGCTCACGTTGGTCGCGCGGATTCCGTGGGCGCCGCCGCTCGCCTCCGGCCCGAATCGGACCACGACGTCCCCGCACGCGCGGGTCGTCGAGGCGGCCAGGACGCGGAGCCGCGCGATCACACCGAGATTGCCCCCGCCGCAGCGGCCGGTGATCGAGTAGCGGCCGGCGCTGCGGGACGCGGGGATCCGGGTGTGCACGGAGTAGGCGCTGCGGGAGCCGACCGTCGCGAAGACGGCCGGGAGCCCGGCGAAATCGTGGACGTGGGCGAATGCGCGCGAGATCAGGGTGACCTGGCCGCCGCGGCCGCAGCCGGGCACGGTGCCGTAGACCCGGACGGTCGTTCCGGCGCGGGCCGTGGACGGGCTGACGTTGATCGTGGGGCGGGCAGCCGCCGCGGGCCTGGCCGGCCGGCCGGCGATGGCGCGGGCGGCGACGGGGCGTCCGAGGCAGTCCGCGGAGCACACCCAGCGGCCGCGGGCGGCACGGTAGGTCCAGCGCTCGGAGTGGGCCTTCCCGTCGATCGAATGGGTCGCCTTGACGAACGCGGTGACGAAGGCCGGTCGTCCGCTCGGACGCGCCATCGTGACCGTGTCGGCCTCGATGGTCTGGAGGCGGCTGAAGGTCAGCCCGTGGGTCCGGGACTGGCGCAGGATGACGAGGTTCTCGCCCGCTGACGCGGTGATCGAATTCCGGGCGGCCACCTCGATCCGTCCGTCCGACCGGTCCAAGTTGCCGACCCAGGCGGCGCGCAGGCCGCTCTGACGGTTGCCGGGGCTGGGTCCCCAGACCACGCGCAGGCTGGAGCGCCGGAGCGCGCCGTTGACGGACTTGCAGACCATGAGCTCGGTGACGGGCGTGGCCGCGGCGTCGAAGTTGAAGACGTCGACGAGCTCCTTGGCGCTGGTGCCGTCGAGGTTGATGCGAACCACGTGATGCCGGTCGGTTTCGGGCACTTGGCACGGCAGCGCAGCGGCACTGGCGGGCAGAACGGCGGCGGCCATGGCCGCGAACGCCAAGCCGGGAATGAGGCGGGATGCGTGGCGTCGTGCCATGAGTCGGCCCTCCGATGACGATGTGCTTTCACAGTACGCCGTCGCATCTCGTCCGGCGTCCGTTCGTTTCCGCAGGGCTGCTGCACCTTTCCCGACCGGACGGGACGGGCGTCCGCCCAGCTAGCCGGTGTCACGCCGCGCCCAGATCGATCAAGCTCCTCCCGATGCGACGCAGCGTGCGCAGGACGGACATCGAGCGCGTGGCCGGCGGCCCGCTCGCCGCGCCGCGGCCCTCTGGCCGCCGGCCCGTGCCGATCGCCGCGGCCGCGGCGGCTCGCCGCTGGGCGCTGCGGGCGCTCGACGCGGTTCCCGGCCGCCTCGCCCGGGAGTGGAAGGGAATGGCGGACACCACCGTCGCGGGAATGCTCGACGCCCGGGCCCCGGACGGGGAGCCGCCGCAGCCGGTCGTCACCGCGGCGCTGCACGCGCGGCTGAGCGCGCGCCAGGCCAGCGCGGCCCGGAGCGCGGCGCTCGCTGCCGACCGCGGCGTGTGGGAGGCGGCATCTGAGGCCGACCGCCTCGCCGTCGAGCTGCACTGCGCGATCGATCGCGACATCGAGGGCATCCCGCAGTCCATCGGCCTCACGAATGCCCGCCCGCCGGAATCGGTCCACCACAGCGCGCAGGGCCCGCTGGCCGCCGGAGGCGCGCTGCGCATCGCCGACCTCGTCGCCGACGCCCTCGCGGCCAGCGGCTCCCCGATCCGCGCGGGCACGCGCCTCCTGGACTTCGGGTGCTCGTCGGGGCGGGTCGTGGCGCCGCTGCAAGCCGCGTTCCCCGATGCGGCGTGGTTCGGCTGCGATCCCAACCGTGACGCGATCGCCTGGGCCGCCGCGGCGCTTCCCGCCGTTCGCTTCACGTCCAGCCCAACCGACCCGCCGCTGCCGTATGGCCCAGGCGCGTTCGACGCGGCGTTCGCGATCAGCATCTGGTCGCATCTCGCCCCGGCGGCGGCCACGCGGTGGCTCGACGAGATGCTGCGCATCCTCGAGCCGGGCGGGCGCCTGCTCCTCACGACGCATGGGATCGCCTCGATCGCCCACTTCGCGCACGCCCGGAAGTGCGCGCCGAGCATGGTGCTCGACATCGCCCGGCGGCTCTACGCGGACGGGACGTGGTTCCGGGGCGACTTCGGCCAGGAGGGCGACTGGGGTGTGCGCCACGCCGAGTGGGGGACGGCGTTCTACTCACCGGAGTGGATGCTGCGGGCGCTTGGCGGCCGCTGGAGCGTGGAGCACTTCCGGGCCGGCGGCCTCGAGCACAACCAAGACGTTTACGTCCTGGCGGCCAAGCCCGGATGGGCTCCCGCGGGCGGCCGGGACCGGCCACATGCTCGACGGGCTGATGACTCCCCCCTCACGGCCGCGGGCCGTTCGCCGATCCCGTGACCTGCACGTCCCCGACGCGCTGACCGGCGCCAGGCGCCTCAGAGCCAGCCGAAGCCGACGCCGAAGACGAGGCCCATGGCCACGTTGATCGCCGCCAGGCCGCCGAGCCGGCGCCAGCGGGCACGCTGGTCCGGGGCGTCGTACACCCAGGCGGCGTAGAGGTAGAACCAGAGGTAGCCGAAGAGGAAGATCAGCAGGACGAACGGGGTGTTCCACCACCAGTACTCCCAGTGGAAGGTCCCGGTCTCGTGGAGGAAGAGCTCGACCGCGACGCTGAGCAGCGACATCCCGATCGCGATGCCCAGCCGGTTGGGCATCCCGAGGATGCGCTTGGCGCGATCCGCCGGGAGGACCTTCGCGTAGACGATGCCGCCCAGCGCGAACATGAACGAGATCTCCACGTTGAGGCCGATGAGGAACTGATAGGCCGTCGGCCCCGTGGTCGCCCACAGGGGCGCCCGATCGGTCGCCTGGAGGACGAGCGCGTTGACGATCTCGTTGAACCAGTCGGCGAGCCAGACGGCGAGCCCGGCCGCGACCACGTCGAGCCGGCCGCGCTCGACCTCGTGCGCGTAGACGACGAACACGAGTGCCAGCAGCGTGACTGCGTACCACTTGAACTGGGTGGGGTCCCGCACGAGGCGCTGCGCTTCGAGCGTGACCGGCGTCCGGGCGGCGAGCAGGGCGGGCATCGTCCCGCAGCCTATGCCCCGCCCGGCGGGGCGGCATCGGGGGGAATCCCGGCATTGCCGGGCGGCGGGATACGCGACGCGGCTGCGCCGGCGTGGCCGCGAGGTCCGGCGGGTAGGCTCCGGGCCGTGCTGGGGCATGGACGCACCGCGACGGCGACCGCGACCGTCATCTGCGCGCTGGCCGCTGCCAGCGGTGCGGGCGCGGAGGCGGCCGTCGCGAGCCGCTGGCCCGGCGCGGTCGTGACCTACCAGAACTTCACGGCCCATCCGAACCAGGTCCGGCGGGCGGTCGCGCTGTGGAATCGCGCGGTGACGCGTCCGCGGCTCGTGCCCGCCCGCGGCGGTCGCGCGCAGATTCGCATCTTCCCCCGCGCCGCCGGCGGCATCCCGGGGCAGGCCTATGGGTACTACCCGCCCGACGGACGGGTGTTCATGGGCACCGCGTGGAAGGGCACGCGGGACTTCTCGGACAACCCGAACACCCCGGGGCCGGTGAATCTCGTCGTGCACGAGCTCGGCCACGCCCTCGGGCTCGACCATGGCCCGGGCTGCCGGATCATGAACGGCGACATCCTCATCGACCGCGACCACGCCCCGTGCCTGGGCGTCGGCCGGCGCCTCCCGCAGCGCTGGACCCTGTGCGGCCCGCAGCTCGCGGATGCCCGCATCGTGGCCGCACGCTACGGCGGCCGCGTGCGCCGGCGGGCCCGCTTCGGCGCCTGCCCGCCGCCGCGCTACCCGGCCCCGCCGGCGCCGGCCGGCCGGATCGTCGCGCCCGTCGGCACCGTCTGGCTGGCGTCGACCCGGTTCGGCCGTTCCACGACGGTGAAGGTGCGCGTGGCGAACGCGGGTCGCTGGACCTGGGGGCAGAGCGCGCGCGGTGCATTCGGCGACGAGTCAGACGACGTCTGGCTCCGGATGGTCGAGCCGGCCAGCTATCAGGATTGCGGCTTCCTGCCCACGCGTCCGGGAGAGTACCCGCGGCGCCCCGCCTACCTGCGTTCGACCCCGCCGGAGACGGTGCGGCCCGGCGCCACGGGATCGTTCGACGTCGACCTCTGCCCGCCGCGCGGCACCGATCCGATCCGGGCACTCCGGTTCCAGCTCGAATCGTCCGGCCCGGGTGGCACCCGCGTCGGCCCCGCGTTCACGGTCACGGTGCGCCGTGACGACCCGCCAGCGGCCGCGTTCGATCTCGCCCCAGCCGCCGACCTCCTGCCGCCGGGAACCACCGTGCAGTTCACCGACCGCAGCACCGACGACCGTGGCATCGTCCGGCGCGAGTGGAGCTTCAACGACCCGGACTCCGGCGCGGCGGACTCGTCCGCCACCGCGAATCCCGCACACACCTTCGCGGCGGCCGGGTACTACGGCGTCACGCTGACCGTGACCGACACCGCCGGGAACACGAGCTCCGCGACGCGCTCGGTGACCGTCGGCACCCCCGACCCGCCGCCCGAGCCGTAGGTCAGCGCCCGAACGAGCGCACGAGCTCGCGAGCCCGGCTGCGCAGGGTGCCGACGAGCGTGCGGACCTCGGCGAGCCCCGCCCGCAGCTCGGCGTCGCCGACCTCGACCGGAAGCATCGAGTCCTGCAGCGCGGCCAGGCGGGCGTCGGCAGCCGACACCGCCGTGACGGCCTGCTCGAGGAAGCCCTTCACGCCGGCCGACGGCGCCCCGGGGGCGGCGGGCGCGAAGGCCCGCCCCGCGAGCCCGTGCCGCGCGGCGAACCCGGCGCACGTCCGCTGGGCCCGCCCGTAGGCGAGCTGCGTCGGTCGAAAGAGCTCGGCCTCCAGGCGATCTGCCGTGGCCTCGTCGAGCTGCTCGTGCGCCTCGCCGAGCGCGGCCAGCGCGACGCCGATCTCGTCGACGGCAGCCCCGATCGCCTCGAGCAGCTCCTGGCGGGCCTCGGCGGCGACGTAGGTCATTGCGGCCAGGCTACCGGCGCTCCGCCCTCGGCCGGCGTTCCGGCCGTCCGGATCGTCGTGATGTACTGCCGCCATGGCTGACGATCTCCCCGTCCTCCGCGCGCCCGAGGACCTCACGCCCGCCTGGCTCGAGCGCGCGCTGGGGTGCGGGCCGATCGCGAGCCTGCGCACCGAGCCGATCGGGACCGGGCAGATGAGCGACTCGCACCGGGTGACGATCGGCTACGCGCCCGGCCCGGACGCCGGCCCGGCCACCGTCGTGGCGAAGTTCGCCTCCAGCGATCCGACGAGCCGCGCCACCGGGGTCGGCCTGGGCGCCTACGACCGCGAGATCCGCTTCTACCGCGAGCTGGCTCCGCGCGTCGGCGGCCCGCTGCCGGACTGCCACGCCGCCGTGTTCGACCCCGCCGACGGCTGGTTCACGCTCCTCCTCGAGGACGTCGCTCCCGCCGAGCCGGGGGATCAGATCGCTGGGTGCAGCATCGACCACGCCCGCCTCGCGATGCTCGAGCTGGCCCGGATCCACGCGCCGGTGTTCGCGGACCCGCAGCTCGGCGCGACCCCCTGGCTCAACCAGGACTCGCCGCTCAACCAGGCGCTGCTCAGCCAGCTCCTGCCCGCGTTCCTCGAGCGGTACGGGGACCGCGTCGACCCCGCCCACCGGGCCGTGTGCGAGCGCCTGATGGCCAGCGTCGACGGCTGGCTCGCCGATCGCCGGCCGCCGCTCGGCCTCGTCCACGGGGACTACCGCCTCGACAACATGCTCTTCGGCGCGCCCGGCAGCCCGCGGCGCTTCGTGGTCGTGGACTGGCAGACGGTCGGGTGGGGCCCGGTCATGACGGATGCGGCCTACTTCCTGGGCGGCTCGCTGCGGCTCGAAGCGCGGCGGGCGCACGAGGAGGAGCTCGTGCGCGAGTACTTCGACGCGCTGCATGCCCACGGCGTCCGGGGCTTTGCCTGGGACGACTGCTGGGCCGGCTACCGGCGCCAGTGCTTCCTCGGGATCCTCATGGCGGTCGCGCCGGCGATGCTCGTCGAGCGCACGGAGCGCGGCGACGAGATGTTCACGACCACGCTGGCCCGCTACGCGCAGCAGGCGCTCGATCTCGACGCGCTCGAACTCCTGCCCGCGCCCGGGACCGCCAGGCCGGCGCCGCTCCGCCCCGACCCCGCCGACGAAGGCCGCCACCCGCCTGGGCCCGAGGAGCTGTGGAACGAGAGCTGGTACCTCGATGCGATCTCAGACGACGCGAGCGTCGGGATGTACACGCGCCTCGGCCTCTATCCGAACCTCGGCGTGTCGTGGCTGACCGCGTTCATCTGCGGTCCCGGCCGGCCGACCGTGGCGGTCGTCGACTTCGCGGCGCCGCTGCCCGGACCCGCGAACCTGGACCTCGCGGGCGGACGCCTGCGGGCGAGCCACCGCTGCGAGGCGGCGCTCGAGCGGTTCCGGGTGACGCTCGCCGGCACTGGCGAGTCGCACGCCGATCCGGCTGCGCTGCTGCGCGGCGAGGCCGGCACGCCAGTTCCCGTCGAGTTCGCCCTCGTCTGGGAGACCGACGGCGAGCCGTACGCCTACCGCGTGACGACGCGCTACGAAATCCCGTGCCGGGTCGCCGGGCGGCTGCGCATCGGCGACGAGGAGCTCGAGCTGCGGGGACCCGGCCAGCGCGACCACTCGTGGGGCACCCGCGACTGGTGGTCCGCCGAGTGGATGTGGAGCGCCGGCCGGCTCGACGACGGCACGCGCTTTCATGGTGTGGAGTTTCGTCTGCCGGACACGCCGCCAATCGGCCTCGGCTACGTCCAGCCGCCGGAGGGCGGCGTCGAGGAGGCGGACGGCGTCCGGGCGTCCGAGGCGGTCGGTGAGGACGGGCTGATCACCTCGGGCCGGATCGACTTCGGGCCCGGCGGTCCGGCGCTGGCCGTCGCCCCGCTGGCTTCCGGGCCGCTGCGGCTCGTCGCTCCGGACGGGCGGACGACGAGCTTCCCCCGCGCGATGTGCCGCGTCACCGCTGACGACGGCCGCCTCGGCGTGGCCTGGGTCGAGTGGAACCGGAACCGCTCGGCGGGGCTGTAGGCCCGCTGGCAATCGACGCTAGCGGCGGGGTTCCGGCCCCTCCGGCAGCGGCAGCGCGACCGCCACGGCGACCGGCAGCGCCGCGTCGGCGCCCGCGGCGGGTCCGGCGAGCCGGAATCCCATCGTCGAGGTGGCGGGCGCGTCGCGCGCCAAGTCGCCGCCGCACTCCGGGCAGGCGGCGAGGTGGTGTGCGGCAGCGCGGGTGAAGCGTACGCGGCAGGCGGGGCAGCAAGCGTGGGTCATGACCGACCCTTTCCATAGGAGCCCGAGCATCCGAGTGTAGCCCTCCGCGGGCAGCGGCCGTGTCGGCTCGCTTCGGGGCGGGTGTATGGTCGGTCCAGCCAATTGGATGCGGACTCGGCCGGACCGGCCGGCGCTCGCCCAGGAAATGGGGTCGGCATGATCGCCCCACCGCAGCGTCCCGTCCCCGATGCTCGCGCGGCCCGGCCGGGCGCACCGCCGCCGTGACCGCATGACTCCCCGCCGAGACAGCCGGCTCGAGGCAGCGATCTCGAGCGCCATGGTTTCGGTCGTGGCCACGCACACCGGCCGCGGCCCGACCAAGGCCCGCACCACCCTGGGCGACGACCTCGTCGTCTGCGTCATGGGCGCCAGCCTCACGCCCGGCGAGCGCACCCTGGCGCAGCATGGCCACGAGGAGGTCGTGCTCACCGGCCGGCGGGCGTACCAGAGCACGATGGCGGCGGCGGCGATCGAGGCCGTCGAGCGGCTCACCAGCCGCACGGTGTCGGCGTTCATGAGCTGCAACCACATCGATCCCGACCTCGCGGCGGAAGTCTTCGTGCTCGTCCCGGCTGCAGCCGCCGCGACGGACGCCTCGGCCTGAGGGGAGTACGCTGGACGTTCGCCTAGTGGCAGTGACTTGGTCGGACCGGCCGAGCCTCGCGGCCAGGAAGGGGTTCGCATGCCCCGCACCGACTCGCCCGTCCGCGACTCCGGGACGGCGTCTGCCTCACCGGAGAATCGCCGCCGGCCCGTCCCGCCGGACTCCGTGGCCCTCAAGCACGAGCGCGCCGAGCGCCTCGCCAACGCCGCCGTCGTGGTCATCCCGATCGCACTGCTCGGCTGGGCGGCGTGGCTGGCCTGGGGCGGCGTGCTGCACTGGCATGACATCGTGGTCTTCGCGACCACCTACGCCCTGAGCGGCATCGGCATCACCGTCGGCTTCCATCGGCTCTTCACGCACCGCAGCTTCAAGGCGGCGCCAGCCACCCGCGGCGTGCTCGCGGCGCTGGGCTCCTCCGCAGTCGAGGGATCCGTGATCGAGTGGGTCGCCACCCACCGCAAGCACCACCGCTACTCCGACCAGGACGGCGACCCGCACAGCCCCCACCTCGACCACGAGCCGGGCTGGCGTGGCGCCCTCAAGGGCCTGTACCACGCGCACGTGGGCTGGACCGTGCGCGGCGGCGACCGGGCGAGCGTCCAGCGCTACGCCAAGGACCTCCTGGCCGACCCGGTCACGCGGTTCGTGAGCCGCACGTTCTTCGTCTGGGTCATCGCCGGCCTGGCCTTCTCCTTCGGCCTCGGCGTCGCCCTCACCGGGACGGTCGTCGGCGGCCTCACCGGCCTGCTGTGGGGCGGGGCGGTGCGGATCTTCCTGCTGCAGCACGTCACCTTCAGCATCAACTCGCTCTGCCACTTCTTCGGACGCCGCCCGTACGCGACGGGTGACGAGTCCCGCAACCTGGCGTGGCTTGCGCCGCTGTCGCTCGGGGAGGCGTGGCACAACAACCACCACGCGTTCCCGACGTCGGCCGCCCACGGGCTGACCCGCTGGCAGGTCGACCCGTCGGCGCTGGTGATCCGGGGGATGGAGCGGGTCGGGCTGGCCTGGGACGTCGTGCGAATCCCGCCCGAGCGCCAGGCGGGCAAGCTGGCGGGCGGCGCCCCGCCCGGGCCGTCCCCCGCGGCCTGAGGCAGCGGGCGGCGCTAGCGGTCAGGGCCCGGGGCGGCCGCCTCGCGCGCAGCCGCCTCGTCCGCGGCGCGCTTGCGCCAGGGCAGGACCCCCTCGATCTCGACGTCGAGCGAGAAGCTGAGGATGGTCCGGACGACGACGATGAGGCCCAGGACGCCGACGTTCTCCAGCGTCGGCTCGACGGCGACCGTGCGCAAGAGGTCGGCCGCGATGAACACCTCGAGGCTGAGCAGGATCCCCCGGGCAAATGTGCGCCGGGTCTCCAGGTAGAGCGCCTCGGCGGCAGCGCCAGCGAGCTTGAGCCGGATCACCTGCGCGACCGTCGCCACGACACCGGCGATGATGATGCCGACCGCGATCCACTCGAATGCGCGCGCGATGTCCTCCATGGCCTGCATTGGCCGCCAGCCTGCCAGTTGGGACGGACGGCTGGCGCCGGAGCTTCGGACGGGATTCAGGCGGCGGGCCCGGCGTCGCCCGGGGCCACCGGCATCCGGGTCCAGCGCGGAGACGCAAACGGGCGGGCGGCGGGCTGGACCACCGGCCTGATGGCCGCGGCCGCTGCCGCGAAGTCGGCGTAGATCCAGGCGACGAGGTCGCGCGCCGTCGCCGTGCCGCCGATCGCGTCCGCGGCGAGCCGGTCCAGCAGCTCCTCCTGGGAGTAGGCCGGTGCCGACCGTCCGCGGGCGGGCAGCGCGGCGAGCGCGGCGGCGTCGCCGTCCAGGCCGTGCGCGCCCCAGCGCGACACGAACGCCAGCAGCTCGTCGACCGGCGCGGCGGCAGGCAGGTCCGGCTCGAAGGTGACGCCGCTGAGGCGGCCGAGCAGGTAGCTCACCTCCGTCCAGGCCAGCGCGGTGAGCTGAACCGGCGTCACCCACAGGAGCGCCGCGCGCAGGACCGTGCCGGGGCTCGGATGCAGCGTGGCCGGGAACGACCCATAGGCGGTGGGGTGCGCCGCGGCGACGACGTCGAAGCCGTGCAGGTCGCCGGCGAGCACCGGGAGGCACCGCTCCGCCGGCGGCAGGTGCGCGAACTTCCGGACCAGGGCGTCGGGCGCGCCGTTGGAGCCGAAGGCCAGGAGCGGGTGGCGGCCCGCGAGGTCGGGCACGGCCGTGAGCGGCTGCACGTCCGCGCCGTCCAGCCAGTAGGAGGACGGCGGGCGCGGCCACGGGTATCCGAGCGCCAACGTGAAGGCGTCGTCCCCGAACTCCCGCGGCCCGACCGACCCGATCGCCTCGAGCACGAAGGCCAGGAACGCGTCGTCGTCCATCCCGAGCCGCCGGAGCAGCTCGGGCTCCTCGATGCGCGGCCAGTCCGCGGGGCCCGTCAGCACCCGCGAACCTCGACCGTGCCGGCGCGCAGGCTGAACGCCGCGGTGAGCAGGCCGCCGGCCCGGGCCTGGCGCCACGCCCGGCGCGGCAGCTCGCGGCCGCCGGCCGTGACCGCGCAGGCGCGGAAGGCGCCCGCGCCGCCGCGGCGGCGCAGCCCTGCCGTCGAGGCCTCGAGCTCGTATCGGCGCGTCCGGGCGCTCCGGATGCGCAGCGTCCAGCGCCCCGGGGCGGTCGCGGAGGCCAGCCCCTCGCCGGCGAACATCCCCGCGGTCGCGGGCGGCCCCGGGAACGCGAGGAGCCGCAGGCGCGCCCGCCGGTCGCCGAGGTGCACGATCCCGCTCCCGTAGGCGCTGAGCGTCGAGACGTCGGCGGGGAGCAGCGGCAGGACGGCGCCGGCCCGGATGAACAGGGGCAGCTCGTCGAGCCCGGCGCGGGCCGTCACCGTGCGCCCGCCGCGGAGGGAAGCGGCCGGAGCGGCGTGGTACGCCCCGTCGCCGGCCGCGTCGTAGCGCAGGGCGGCCCGGCCGTCGAGCCAGGCGCCTCGCGGCAGGTAGACCGCACGCGAGCGTGTGCCCGCGGTCACGACGGGGGCGGCGAGGAGATCGTTCCCGAACCGATACTCGTCGCCGGCGGCGGCGGCGCGCGCATCGCCGGGGTCGTCGAGCACGAGGGCGCGCATGAGCGGCAAGCCGGTCCGGCGGTACTGCGCGTCGGCGGCGAGCAGGTACGGATAGAGCTGCGTGTGCAGCTTGGCGTAGCGGCGCCAGACGCCGACGTTCTCCGGGTCCCACACCTGCGGCCGGGCGTAGGCGGGAATCGCCAGCCCGGACTTCTTCATGCGCATCACGGCTGAGACGGCCCCGAATTCGATCCAGCGCTGCAGCAGTTCGGGCGTGAGCTTCGGGTCCGTGCCGAGCGTGTCGTATCCGCCGATGTCCGACCCCCAGCGGCTCACCCCGGACAGGCCCATGCTGAGCGCCTGGGTCACGGCGGAGCTGAGCCCGTCGAACCCGAACGCCGTGGCCGGATCCCCGCCCCAGACGACGTCCGCGCAGCGGGCCGCGCCGGTCCAGCCGGAGCGCTGGAAGCGCACGATCGGCCGGCCGGCGGTGAGCCGGTCCACGCCGCAGTGGTAGAGCGTCGGGTAGCGGTTGTGCAGCGCGGTGCCGGTCCGTCCGTCGGCGCTGCGGGCGTCCAGCGCCGTGTACTCGCCGAAGTCCTCCATCCAGCCGTCGTGCCCGAACGCGAGCATTCGCGCGACCACGTCGCCGTAGGCCGGCGGCCCCGACCGCGACGTGAAGTCGTACTCGCCCACCGGCTGGATGGAGAAGCCGGCCGGGCCGGTGCCCCCGACGAACGAGTTGAACACGGACGGGGAGCCGTCGGGCGCGCGCAGGAGCGCGCCGGCGCTGCGGGCCGCCGAGAACCGTGGCTCGTACGAGGAGCAGAGCATCGGGTTGACGTACGTCAGGACTGCCAGGCCCTGCGCGTGGTAGAAGGCCACTCGGGCACGCTCGTAGTCCTCCAGGCCCCGGTCCAGCCCGCACGGGAGGTACCGCAGCTGCGTTTCGGCGGCCGAGACCGGCGCGTCGGCCGCCCGGAGCTTGGCCAGGTCGGCCTGCTGGTCGGCCAGCGGCGGCGCGTTCGGCTGCCCGGTCTGCAGCCAGGGCCCGAACGCCCACGGCGCCGGCGGCGAGGGCTGGCGGCCGGTCGCCGCGGTGAACCGCCGCAGCGCGGCGGCTGGCGTGGGGCCGGCGAAGACCTGGAGGCTGAGCACCGGGCCGGCGACGTCGGCGCCCCACGTGCCGCCCCGGGCGTTCGGCAAGCGGAACGTGCTCGTCTCGTCACGGGCGACGAGGACGCCGTACCCGCGGCCGGAGAGCAGCCACGGCACCGGGTAGTAGGTCGCGTCGAGCCGCGCGCGGAAGCCCACCGGCGGGATCGTGACCTTCGCGATGTCGCGGCTTCCCGGGCCGAATGGGCCATCGCTGACGTAGTTCTCGACCGTCGTGCCGTGAGGGGAGACGGCGGTGGAGCGCTCGCCGAACCCGTAGTAGCGCTCGCCGCGGGGCGCGCGGAAGGCGATGCTCGCCGCCGTCGCCGCGGGCGACCCGAGCAGCCGTGCGTGCAAGGAGACGGCGCCGCCTCCCAGCGGCGCAATTCGCACTTCGGCGCGGCGCCCGCGATCGGTGGCGAGCGACACCACGGCCGCCGCCCCGGCCTGCCGGACCGAGACGAGGCGGACCGCCGTCTGCGTCACGCCGCCGGCCACGAAGCGCAGCGACCGGGCCGCCTGCGCCAGCCTGGCGCCGCGGGCCTGCGCGAACCGGATGGCGCCGGCGGCATCCGGCGCCGCCGTCAGCGGACCCGACTGCACGGCGGCCGCTCCGGCGCCTGGTGCGCCCGCCGCGAGGGCACCGACGGCCGCGGCGCTGACGAGCGCCGCGCGAGTGAGGCGCCGGTGACCGGGGCAGAGCACCGCGGGAGTGTCGGCCGTCGGCGTGCGGCCCGTCAACTCACAGCCGTCGCGGCCGTTCCTCTAGATTCCGGCCGCATGGAAGCGATCCTGTACGCCATCGCCTACGTGGCCCTGGCCCTCGCGGTCGGCGGAGTCGCCCGCCTCCTGCTGCCCGGCAAGGACGAGATCTCGCTGCTCGCCACGTTCATGCTCGGAGCGGTCGGCATGTTCGCCGGGGCACTCCTCTCCCTGATCTTCCTCGGCGAGGCGCGCTACGGCGGCCTCATCGCCGGCCTCGTCGTCGCGGTGCTCATGCTCTACACGGTCCGCAAGCTCAACGGCGGCGGCTTCCGGGACCCCGGCGAGGACTGACCGCCGCCCGCCATGACGGCCACGGCCCACCGGTCCCTCTGGCTGCAGGAGGCCCTTGGCGACGCGCCGGATGCGCCGCCGCTGGCCGGGGGCGCGCGGGCCGACGTCGCGATCGTCGGCGGCGGCTACGTCGGGCTGTGGACCGCGATCCTGATCAAGGAGCAGGACCCGGCCTGCGACGTCGTGGTCCTCGAGCAGGATGTCTGCGGCGGCGGCGCCTCGGGACGCAACGGCGGCTTCGTCCTCGGGTGGTGGCCCAAGCTCGCCACGCTCGTCGCGCTCTGCGGGGCCGATGAGGCCGTGCGCCTGTGCCGGGCCGCCGACGCGGCGGTGGAGGAGATCGGCGATTTCTGCGCCGCGCACGGCATCGCGGCCGACTACACCCCCGCCGGGCATTTCTGGACCGCCACCACGGAGGCAACGCGGGGAGCCTGGGACGAGACCGTCGCCCTGGCCCGGTCGCTCGGGGCATCCGACGCCTTCGTCCCGGTCGAGCCCGGCGACCTGGCGCGCCGCACCGGCTCGGACCGCCATCTCGCCGGCGTGTTCGAGCCGCACGGCGCGACGGTGCAGCCCGCCCGGCTCGTGCGGGGCCTGCGCCGCGTCGCGCTCGAGCGCGGCGTGCGCATCCATGAGCACACGGCCGTCACCGGCCTGGACCGCCGCGCCCCGGCCGTGCTGCGCACCGCCGCCGGCGCCGTGATCGCCGACCGGGTCGTCATCGCCACCAACGCGTGGGCCGCCAGCCTGCGCGAGCTGTGGCTGCGCCTCGTGGCGATCAGCTCCGACATCGTGGCGACCGAGCCCATCCCCGGACGCCTCGCTGACGTCGGCTGGACCGGAGGCGAGGCGATCTCGGACTCGCAGCAGATGGTCCACTACTACCGCACGACTGCGGACGGGCGGATCGTGTTCGGGAAGGGGGGCTGGGGCATCGCCCTCGCCGGGCGGATCCCGCCGAGCTTCGACCGCCACGACGGCCGGGCCGCCGACGTGGAGGCGGACTTCCGGGCGATCTACCCCGGGCTGGGCAGCGTGGCCATCGCCGAGCACTGGAGCGGGCCCATCGATCGCTCGCCGAGCGGCATTCCGCTCCTCGGCCGCCTCGGGGGCCGCGGCCACATCCTCTACGGCGTGGGGTGGAGCGGGAACGGCGTGGGGCCGAGCCGGCTGGGCGGAAGGATCCTGGCGTCCCTGGCCCTTGGCCGGGCGGACGAGTGGAGCCGGTGCGGGCTCGTCGACACGCCGCATCCGGGAGCGCTGCCGCCGGAGCCGATTCGCTTCGTCGGCGCGCACGTCGTGCGAGATGCCGTCGTGCGCAACGAGCGGGCCCAGCGGGCCGGCCGCGCGCCCGGCCGGCTCGACACCCTCCTCGCCGGCCTCGCCCCGGCGGGCATCATCCCCAACCCGCCGACGGAGTGATCCGGCCCGGCCGGGGCGCCGGCGCATGAGCCCCGTTGCGATTCTCATCGGGCTCTCGTCGGCGATCCGCCCCACGAGCCTGGCCGCCACGTATCAGCTCCTGTCCGCGCCGCGGGCGTCGCGCATGATGGCGGTGTACGTGGCCGCCGGGTTCGCCGTCACGACCGGGCTCGGAATCGTGATCGTCACGCTGCTGCACACCGAGGTCAGCCTCCGCTCCGCCCCGCACCGCGGGGTCGACGTGGCCCTGGGCGTCGCGGCGATCGGCGCCGCCGTCGCCTACGCCACCGGGCGGGTGCCGGCCCGGCTGCGGTCCGGCACCGGCTCGGGCCGGGAGGCCCGGGTCAAGCGCCGGCTGCAGAACCCGACGATCGGGATCGCCGCGCTGGCGGGCATCGCGTCGCACTTCCCCGGGCTCTTCTACCTCATGGCGCTCGACGAGATCCTGGCGACCGATCCCGGGACAGTCGACGGGATCTTCCAGGTCGTCGTCTACAACCTGATCTGGTACAGCGCGGGCATCGCGTCGCTCGTCCTGTCCATGCGCCGGCCGTCTCTCGCCCAGGAGATGCTCGACGGGATCCGGCGCTGGTCCAAGGCCCACGAGCGGACGCTGATCATCGGCGCCCTCGTCGCGTTCGGCGCCTACTTCATCGGCAAGGCCGCGCTGGCCGGCTGAGCCGGGAGCGCCGGTCGCAGGCCCTCACTCGCCGCAGGCGATCTGGTCGTCCTTGGTGGCGGCGACGCCGGGCGCGGTGGCGTAGGCGACGATCGACCCTGAGCACTGGCCGCTGCTGGACGTGGCCTGGCAGTTCCAGGTCGCCGCGTCGCTCGTGCCGCCGACGGCCGTGCAGCGCACGTCCCAGTCGCTCGGCGGGATGCTGATCCCGCCCTGGGACGCGCCGTCCGAGGCCCCGGACGCCGCCGCGGACTTCGCCTGGGACTGATTGATCCTCGCCTGCGGCGGCTGCGTCGGCGTCGTAGTGATCACCGTCGTGACCGTCTGGGCCGTCGTGGTCGGCTCGACGGTCGTCACCGTCGTGGCTGGCGAGGTGGTGGACGACGGGGCGGTCGTGGTGGACGAGGGCGTGCTGTCGCTGCCGCCCGACACGGCGATGGCGATGCCGACCCCGATCGCGATGGCCGCGAGGACCGCGACGGCGATCCAGAGCCAGCGGCGGTCCTCGCCGTTCCCGTCGCCGCCGGGCCCGGGATCGCCGGGCCCCTGGCCGCCGCCTCCGCTGCCGGGCCCTCCGGCACCTGGGACGGCGCCGGCCGGGTACTGCCGCGTGGCGCCTTCGTCGCTGGGCAGCCGGACCGTCGGATCCTGGTCGCTCGGGAGCCGGACGGTGGGCTCCTGGTCGCCGGGGTGCGGCACCGTCGGATCGTCGCCGTTCGCCACGGGGAGCAACCTAGGGGAGGGGGCGGACGGCGTGGCGCTACGGTGTCGGCATGAGCGATCTCGCCAAGTCCCCCGGCAACCGCCCCTCGCGCCGCGTGCGCGAGGATCGCGCCTACCGCATGGTGCTGGCTGGCGGGGCCGCCGCGGCCGTGGCCGTCGTCGGCGTCGTGCTCGCCGTCGTCGGGGTCATCGGGTACGCGCTGCCGCTCCTGGCCGCCGTCGTCGCCGCGATCTGCTGGCTGCTGTTCCGCCGCGCCGTGTCGGGCTGACGCACCCCGCCACGCCCGTCTGCGCCGGCTGCGGCATGATGCCCCGGTCAACGACCGGGGAGCGCACGATGTGCCGCTGGATGGCGTGGATGGGCGAGCCGGTGCTCATCGACGAGCTGCTGTTCAAGACCGAGCACGGCCTGATCGACCAGAGCCTGCACAGCCGCCTGGGGGCCGAGACGACCAACGGCGACGGCTTCGGCGTCGGCTGGTACGGGACCGGCGACGGGCCCGGCGTCTATCGCAGCGTCTCGCCGGCCTGGGACGACGCGAACCTCCGGCGGCTCGCCGGGCACATCGAGTCGCCGCTGTTCCTCGCCCACGTCCGGGCCGCGGTCGGCTCCCCGGTGCAGGAGACGAACTGCCATCCGTTCCAGCACGGCCGCTGGCTGCTCGTCCACAACGGACTGATCAACGACTTCGCGCGGCTGCGCCGCGACCTCATGCTCGCCGTGGACCCCGAGCGGTTCTCCGCCATCCAGGGGTCGGCGGATTCGGAGGTGGTGCTGCACCTCGCGCTCACGTTCGGGCTGGAAGACGACCCGCTCGCCGGCCTCGAGCGCGCGATCGGCTTCGTCGAGGCGACGGCGCGCCGCCACGGGATCGCCCCCGCGCTCCAGGCGAGCATCGGCGTCAGCGACGGCGAGACCCTGTGGGCGGTGCGGTACTCGACCGAGGGCGCGACGCGGACGCTGTTCGTGTCCGCCGACGTGGACTCCCTGCGCGCCCTGCATCCCGAGCGGGCGCGCCTGCAGCGCATGCGGGAAGGCGACCGGCTCGTGGTCTCCGAGCCGCTCGTCGACCTGCCCGGGGCCTGGCACGAGATCCCCGAGTCCTCGGCGGTGGTCGTCCGTCCGGGGGGAGCGCTCGAGCACGTCGCCTTCACGCCCCGCCTGCCTGCGGGGCCCGATGTCCTCTGACCCGGCTCAGTCGGACTCGATCCGGCGCACCTCGTCGGCCCGCGACGGTGCGCGCGGGTCCGGCAGGTCGATGCCAGCCGGGAGCTCGACTCGCAGCGACGTCACCGCCGCGAGCGCGAGCCGGCCGGACCGGACGTCGCACGACAGGACGTGGCCGGCACGGCGGCGGTCGGCGCTCACGAAGTGCAGGTGGGTTCCGGTCACCTCGATCCCGTCCGCGGCCGCCGGGAAGCGGAACCCGACCACTGTGGCCTCGACGTCGGTGAACGTCGACTCGGTCTGGACGGCGGCGACCTCGGCGAGCGACGGATATGGCGGCGACTGCCGCGGCACCGTGCGCGCATGGATCCGGTCGAACACGCCGTCGAGCCGGATCGCGGCAGCACCGGCGCCCGGCGGGGCCAGGCGCGCGATCAGCGCGTGAAGGGCCGCGTCATCCGCGGGGGCGTCGAGCTCGGCGGTGACATCGGGCGTGAACGGCACGACGACGGCGAACGGCGTCCGCGCCGAGCCGTCGACACGCGTCACCGTTCCGTCGGTGCGCGCCTGCCACGCGGCGCCGTCGACGATCGTGAGCTCCCCGTCGAGCCGGTCGAGCGTCCCGAGGCCGAGGTCCCCGTCGGCCAGCAGCTCCGCGATCGTCACCTCGCCGTCGTAGGCGCCGTCGAGCAGCGCGGCGAACGTCGAGGTCTGGACGGCCAGGTGCGCGGCGCCGGTGCCGAGACCGTCGCGGCGGACCGCCTGCGGGTGCAGCGCCGCGACCAGGGCCGCGTCGAAGGCGGCCATCAGACGATCGCCGGGCACGGGAGGCCGACGTCCAGCGCGCTGCCGCCGGCGGTCGCGGCGATGATGCGCGCGCGCTCGATGAGGGCGGTGAACGCGGCGGGCCGATCCGTGGCCGCAGCGGCCCGCCGGTACTGGGCCGCGAGATCCCGGTAGCTCGAAACCATCGTCCGCGCGGCGGCGACGCGGTCCCGCGGCGGCGGCACGGCGGCCAGGGCGGCTGCGGCAGCGGCATAGGCAGACGCCGCGCGGCCGAGGGTCGCGGGCCGCCCGCCGCCCGCGGGCGCCCGCAGGCCGGCGGCGCGCAGGTCCCGGTCCAGCCGGCGGCAGGCAGGCGCGGCGGCCCTGAGGTAGCGCCGGTCCTTCGAGGCGAGCAGCGTCTTCACGTCCAGGTGCTGGGCCTCCAGCTTCGCCAGCGCCGCGTTGAGGTAGCCCTGGAGGTTGCGGCAGTCGGTGTCCAGCGGGCCGCATCTCAGGTCGACGGTCGCGGTTGTGGGACGGGTGGCGGTGGTGGCGCCGCCGCCGTCCCCGCAGCCGGCGGCGAGCGCCACCGCGACGGCGAGCGCGGCGATCGCGGGCGGCGCTGCGAGCGGGCGGGACGGCATCGTCGCGCTGACGCTACCGACGGGCGCGGCGTGTCGCGGCGGCGACACCCCGCGTGTCGTCGCCGCGATGGACGCACCGGCGCGCGTGCGGCATCCTGCTGGCCGTGCGCATCCGAACCTTGGTGCTCTTGCTCGTCCTTGCCGGCCTCGTCGCCGCCCCGGCGGCGCCCGCCGGGGCCATGGGCGCCCGCCCGCATGCCGGGCCGGCGGCCGGCGCGGCGTCGGCGGCGACGGTGCGGCGGGCGCGACGGCTGCTGGCCGGACGGATGTTCACCCGGTTCACGGGGAGCCTGATCTCGGGCAACTCCTTCGACCAGCGCGTGCACCTCTGCGCGAATGGCCGCTTCATCTCCGACACCGTCTCCTCGCTCCCCGAGGTCGGGTCGACCGTCCGGCGCGTGCGTGGGCGCTGGCGGGTGCTCTCGGCCGCCTTCGGCCGCCGCATCTGGCGGGCCACGGTCCGCTCCTACCCGGACGGCGGGGGCCGGCTCACGCTGTCGCTGCGCTACGACGGCCGGCAGCTTCGCGTCGGCGGCGTTCTCTGGGCCATCGCGAGCAGCGACCTCTGCTGACGCCGGCCCGCGGCCCGGATTGCGACCGCTACCCTGCGCCGATGCCGCCGCTCCGTTCGAGGGTCGCGCCGCGCGCCCGGGTGGCGGGCGCCGGCCTGGCCCTCATCGCCGCGCTCGCCCTCGCGCCGGCGGCCGAGGGCCGCTTCCGCACCGGGGCGCGCGTCGCGATCCCGGGCAACCCGGCCGACACGCTGGCCCGCCAGCCGATCGACGCGCAGCCCTACGACTACGCCCGCGGCTGTGATCCGAAGCCGCGGGCCGGGACCAAGCGCCTGGTTGCCTGGCTCAAGCGGAATTTCCCGGCCGGCTCCTACGGCGTGTACCGGTGCGACGGGGGCCTGCACTCGGAGTGGCGCGCGATCGACTGGGGCCTCGATGCCCGGGTTCCCGCCCAGCGCCGGACGGGCACGCGGCTCATCCGCCTGCTGCTCGCGCCCGACCGCGCCGGCACGCCGCGGGCGCTGGCCCGCCGGATGGGTGTCCAGGAGCTGATCTGGGACTGCAGCTACTGGTCGACGTCGGGCGGCCGGGCCGCCAAGGACTTCACCCCGTACTCGGTGTGCAGCGGCGGGAGCGTCGATCCCACGGCCGGCCACCTCGATCACATCCACATCGGCATCACGGTCGCCGGCTCGCGCGCGCACACCAGCTTCTGGACCGCCGGGGCCGATGCCGCCGCCGTGCCGCGCACGCTCCTGCCGGTGTCGCCGGGAACGGCAGGCGGCGGCCTCGCCGCTCCCTGAGCGGGCGTCGCACCCCGTCGCGGGCCGCGACGCCGCGCGGGCCCGGGATGCCATGCCGCCTGGTATCCATCCGGCATGACCTCCTCCGCTGCCTCCCGAGCTCTCGTGGCCGTGATCACCGGCGCCTCCAGCGGCATCGGCGAGGCGACCGCCCGACGGCTGGCCCGCGAGCCCGGCGCCCGTCTCGTTCTCGTGGCCCGCCGGGAGGAGCGCCTCCGCGCCCTGGCTGCCGGCCTGGGCGTGCCGGCCACCTTCGTCGCGCTCGACGTCACCGACGCAGATGCGCCCGCGCGGGTGGCGGCGCACGTGGGAGCGCATCACGGGCCGCCCACCCTCCTCGTGAACAACGCCGGGGCGTCGTGGCGGGCGACCTTCGGCGAGGGCGGCTGGGCCAACGTGCAGCGCACGATGGCCGTGAACTTCGACGCCCAGGTCCGCATGACCGAGGCGCTGCTGCCGCTGCTGCGGGCGGCCGCTCCGAGCGCGATCGTGAACGTGTCGAGCACGGCCGGCCGCGTGGCCCGGCCGGGGGCCGGCGCGTACTCGGCGAGCAAGTTCGCGCTCGCCGGCTGGTCGGACGCCCTGTGGGCCGAGGAGCGTGCGCACGGCGTCCACGTCGGCCTCGTCCTGCCCGGCTTCATCGCGACCGAAGGGTTCCCCGCGGCCGAGCTGCTGGCCAGGCCGCTCACGCGCTGGGCGGTCTCGACGCCCGAGCGCGCCGCCGAGGCGATCGTCGACGCCGGCCTGCGCGGGCGGGCCGAGCGATACGTCCCGCGGGCCTACGGGCTCGCCGCGGTCGCCCGAGTGCTTGCCCCCGGGCTGGCCCGGCGGGTCCTTGGCTCGGGCGGCGCCGGGGTGCTCGTCACCCGGACCGGCGCCGGTGAGGCCGCGCCGCCGCCGAACGGCGCGCCGGCCGGCGGCGGGCCGCAGCGCGCCACCTGAGGGCCTTTCGGGAAGCGCGCACCCTGCGCGCGGGGTTCCGCCGATCTGGTAGAAGGCCGTCGATGCGAGGGCGACGGACACGCCGGGCCGGAGGCGCAGCCGCCGCTCTGGCCCTTGCCGCCATCGCGGCGGCGGGAGCCGGCGCCGCCGTTGCGCACGGCGGGGCCGCGGTCACGGTCACCGCCGAGCCGCTCCTGGCCCGCCCGGCGCTCGCGGCGGACCCGAACGTCCAGGCCCCGGACTCGACGGGCGCGGTGGGCGGGCGCTGGTACGTCCACACGGTGAACAACCGGTTCGCGGTGTTCTCGCGCTCCTCGCTGCGGCGGGTGGCGAGTCTCTCTGGCCCGCAGTTCCTTGACCCGGCCAGCCCGCCGATCTTCTCGGGCGATCCGCAGGTCCTCTGGGGCCGCGTCGGCCGCCGGTGGTACTTCGAGACCCACAGCCTCGGCACGGACGGCTGGCGCCTCTGGTACGGGTGGAGCCGCACAGCGGATCCGACGGACCTGCGGCGCGGGTGGTGCCGCTTCTCGATCTCGGCCGACGATCCGACCGGCCGCCGGTTCGACGACTTCCCGAAGCTCGGGCAGGACGCCGCGCGGATCATCATCGGCTCGAACTACGTCGACCAGACGGCCGACACGTTCACCGCCCGGATCGTGAGCGTGCCCAAGCCGCCTCGCGGCGACCGGTCGTGCGCCCCGCCGCGTGCCACGATCTTCGGCACGCTGGCCGCCCCGCTCCGGACGCCCGCCCGCCGGATCGCCGTGACGCCCGTGCCGGCGAACCCGGTGACGCCCGCGCGCGACGGCTGGATCGTCGCCGCCGAATGCACCGACAAGGAATGCGGGCGGACCGTGGGGCACACCCTCGCCCTGTGGAAGCTCACGGGCCCGGCCGCGGCGCCGCGGCTCGTGCCGGCGGCGACGCTGCGCGTGCCGGCGTTCCGGGTCGCCCCGCCCGCGCTGCAGCGCGGCTCCCCGCGGCGCCTCGACACCCTCGAGTCGACCTGGCTGACGAGCGCCGCCGCGGCCCCCGAGCCGCGCGCCGGCGGCCGCCTGGCGATCTGGACGCAGCACACGGTAACGGGCCCCGGCGGCCGGCCCGCGGTGCGGTGGTACGAGATCCTCCCGTCCCTGCGCCGCGTCCGCCAGACCGGGCTGATCGCGGACCCGCGCGCGGCCGTGTTCAACGGCGCGGTCGGCCCGACGCGCGACGGCGACGGGGCCGTCGCCGTCTACTCGGTGAGCAGCCGGAACCAGCTTCCGTCGCTGCGCGTCCGCGCGCGCATCGCCGCCCTGCCGGCAGGCCGCTTCGGCACCGAGCGCACGATCGCCCGCAGCGTCGCCCCGAACGCCACGTGTTCCGCGCCGCCGCGCAACCGGATCTGCCGCTGGGGGGACTACTCCGGCGCCGTGCCGGATCCCGACCGCCGCGGCGTGGTCTGGATCACCGGCCAGGTCATGGGCCCCCGCCGCGCCGATCCCGAGGCCGACCACTGGCGCACGTGGATCGCGGCGATCCGTCCCGTCGCGCGCCGCTGAGCCGGGCGGTCAGCGCCCGGCGGGTTCGATCGGCGCGAGGGCCGGCCGCTTCGGCGTGATCCCGTCCCCGGACGACCGCCCGCGGATCCGCCGGACGATCCACGGGCCGAGGTGGCGGGCGGTCCAGGCGGCCTCGGCGGCCACGACGCGGGGCAGCGCCGGCGTCGGGCCCGGCGGGAGCGGCTCGGTCCAGGAATCGTCGGCGCCCGGCAGCCCCAGGGCCTCGGCGAAGGCCGCGGCGATCCGGGCGTGGCCGTCGGCGTTGGCGTGGAGCCGGTCCGGGCTCCAGAGCCGCGGGTCGGAGGTGAACCCGCGCCCGGCGAAGTCGACCACGAGGGCCCCGTGGCGGGCGGCGACCCTGCGGGTCGCGTCGTTCAGCGCGCCGATCCGGCTGCGGGCGAGCCGGCCCGCCGGCCCGAGCTGGCCGGGGTCGGGCATCGTGAACGTGGCCACGGTGGCGCCGGCACCGCGCAGGCTCCCGATCATCGCGTCGAGGTCGGCCTCCACGCGCGCCGGGTCGAAGCCGGGCCGCAGCGCGTCGTTCAGGCCGGCGACGACGGTGCTGAGGTCCGGCTCGAGCGCGAGGGCCGGCGCGAGCTGCTCGGCCCGAATGGCGCCGGCGAGCCGCCCGCGAATGGCGAGGTTCGCGTACTGGAGCTCCGGCTGCGTCTCCGCGAGCCGCTCGGCCAGCCGGTCGGCCCAGCCGCGGTAGCCCCCGCCGGGCGCGGGATCCTCGAGGCCTTCGGTCGTGCTGTCGCCGATCGCGACGTAGCGGCGGAAGCGGGGCGGGGCAGTCATCGGCGGCGAAACGGTAGTGCCTCGGCGGCCGCGCCGCTGCGCCACCCTTGCCGCGCCGGGGCCGATGCGCGAGGCTGGCGCCATGCCCGATCTCGACCCCGATGTCCGCGCCCTGCTCGAGGCGCCCAACTTCGTCCACGTGGCGACCCTCATGCCCGACGGTTCCCCTCACAGCGTTGCCGTGTGGGCCGGCCTCGAGGCCGGGCGGCCGTACTTCTTCACCCAGCCGTCGTCCCAGAAGGCCCGCAACCTCGGGCGCGATCCGCGAATCGCCCTGTCCGTCGTCGATCGCGAGAACCCGTACCGGACTGCTCGCCTGCGCGGCCGGGTGGGCGGCACCGTCGAGGGGGAGGCGGCACTCGCCCTCATCGACCGCCTGTCCCAGGCCTACACCGGCCACGACTTTCCGATGCGCTCGGGCGTGGTCTTCCTCATCGACGTCGACCGCGCGGCGTTCCTCGAGCTGCCGTTCAGCGACACGCCTGGCTAGCGCGAGCGAGGCGCGGCTCGGGCGGCTGGGGCCGGCGCCGCGGGGCGCACGGGTCGCTTGCCGGGGCCGGCGCGGCCAACCGATCCAGCTTTATCACCTCAGCAGTGCGAAAGCTGGATCGGAAGTGCAGGTGCCGGGCCCCGGCACGCAGCCCGGAGGCGACCACCGCCGGACTGCCCGGCGCCCGCGGCGGCCTGAATCGGCCCCTCGAGGCCCGGCAGGCCCCGGGCCGCAGGCCCGGGCCGACCGCCGCGCCGCCGGCTACGCCGCCGCGCCCGCCGCCAGCCGCGCCGCGGCGAGCCGCGTGAGCGCGGCCCGGTGGCGTCCGGCGCCGCCGAGCAGCGCCACGTCGAGCTGCGCGCGCTTGTAGAGCCAGTGCACGTCGGCCTCCCACGTGAAGCCGATGCCGCCGTGGGCCTGGATCGCGCTGGCCGTGGCTTCCCGGCCGCCCTCGGCAGCGGCCGCCGCGGCGAGGGCGGCGCCCTCGGGCAGGCGCGCCGGGTCGGCGTCGGCGGCCCAGGCGGCGAACAGCGTGGCCGACCGGGCCGACTCGGTGTGCAGGAGCATCTGGGCGCAGCGGTGCGCGACGGCCTGGAACGAGCCGACCGGGACGCCGAACTGCTTGCGGTCCTTCACGTACTCGAGGGTCATGTCCAGCGCGCGCTGCGCCAGTCCCACGAGCTCGGCCGCGACCGCGACGAGCACCCGCTCGGCCGCGCCGTCGCCGAGCGGCTCGCCCTCGCCCTCGACCCGCGCGTAGCGCCGCGTCGGATCGATGGTGTCCGCCGGCGTGATGTCGGCGTCGGAGGCCGGCAGCAGCCGCGCCCCGCTGTCGTGCACGACGACGATGACCGCGGCGCCGGCGGCATCCGCGCCCAGCCCGCCCCGGGCGATGCCGGCCGTCTGCTCGCCCGTCGCCAGGCCGGGCAGCCACTGGGCCCGCTGCGCGTCGGTGCCGCCAGCCTGGATCGCCGCGGCCGCCGCGGCGGTGCCCAGGAACGGCGTGGAGGCACAGGCGTATCCGAGCTCCTCCAGCAGGACCGCCAGCTCGACGGCGCCCAGATCCTGGCCGCCGTGCGCCTCCGCCACCGCGATGCCGGGCCAGCCCAGCTCGCCGAGCTCGGCCGACAGGGCGTCGGCGTAGGCGCCGGCCTCGGCGGCGGCGCGCACCGCCTCCCACGGCGAGCGCGCGGCCAGCAGGTCCTTCGCCGTCCGCTTGATCTCCTTCTGGTCCTCGGTGAGGTCGAAGTCCATGCTGTTCTCCTAACGCGCCTTCGGCAGCCCGAGCACGCGCTCGGCCACGATGTTCTTCAGGATCTCCGTCGTGCCGCCCTCGATCGAGTTGCCGCGGGCGCGCAGCAGCTCATAGGCCCAGCGGTCGCCGGACGCGAGCGTCCAAGGTCCGAACAGGTCGGCGGCGAACTGGGTGAGCTGCTGGTTGGTGTCCGACCACATCCACTTCGTGAGCGACCCCTCCGGGCCCGGCTGGCCGTACTTCTCGATCGCGGTGAGCCCCCGGTAGGCGGTGAGGCGCAGCACCTCGGCCTTGACCGAGAGGTCCCCGAGGCGGTCGGCGACGACCGGATCGTCGAGCAGCCCGCGGGCGGCGGCCTCCTCGATCACGCCGTCCAGCATCTGGCGCAGGCGGACCTGGAGGAAGAACGCCAGGCCGGCCCGCTCGTTCATCAGCGTGGTGAGCGCGACCTTCCAGCCGTTGCCCACGCCGCCGATGACGTTCTCGTCGGGGATCCGGGCGCCCTCGATGAAGAGCTCGTTGAACTCCGCCTCGCCGGTGATCTGCACGAGCGGCCGGACCTGGACCGCCTCCTGCTCCATGTCCATGAGGAAGTACGTGAGGCCCTGGTGCTTCTTCGGCGCCTCGGAATCGGTGCGCGCGACCAGCATGCACCACTTCGCGTACTGCGCCCCGGAGGTCCACACCTTCTGCCCCGTGACAACCCACTCGTCGCCCTCCTTGACCGCCTTGGTCTTCAGCGCGGCGAGGTCCGAGCCGGCCTCGGGCTCGGAGAACCCCTGGCACCAGATCTCGTCGCCGGTGAGGATCGGCGGCAGATAGCGCTCCTTCTGCTCGGGCGTGCCCCAGATCATGAGCGTCGGGCCGCCCAGGAGCAGGCCGAGCACGTTGGCCGGCAGCGGAGAGTTCGCCCGGGCGAGCTCCTCGAAGAAGATCGCGGACTCGGTCATCGTCGCGCCGCGGCCGCCGTACTCGGCCGGCCAGTGCACGCTGGCCCAGCCGCCGTCGGCGAGCTGTCGCTGCCAGTCGCGGCGCCAGGCGTAGTGAGCGTCCTCGTCGGTGGCCGGCTCGGCGCCCGGCTCGTTGGCGGCCAGCCACGCGCGCAGCTCGTCGCGGAAGGCCAGCTCGGACTCGCTGAACGTCAGGTCCATCGTTCCTCCTCGGTCGCGAGCCGCACCGCGCAGCCCACCATCGTGTCTTCCAGTTCCAGGATGTCGCCCCCGGCGCGCAGCGTCGCGGCGGCTAGGTCGCCGACGCCGGCCGCCAGCAGGAACAGCGCGCCGTCGGGCGGCACGGGCCGGCCGGAGCGCGCGAAGCTGCGCCCGTAGCGCCGGGCGAACCGCCAGATCGCGGCGTCGCGCTCGGCGCCGGCGGCGTGGGATTCAGCAAGGTAGACGCGCGCGAACTGCGGCTCGCTAGCCAGCGTCTCGAGGTAGGCCTGCACGCCGGCGCGCAGCTGCTCGCGCCAGTCCTCGTGGGCGCGCGCGGCCGCGTCGACGCGCTCCTCGATGACGTCGACGCCGAGCCGGTAGGCCTCGGCGTAGCAGGACTCCTTGCTGTCGAAGAGCTCGTAGAAGGTGCCGCGCGACACGCGCGCCAGCCGCACGGCGTCGGCGACGGTGGCTGCCTCGTAGCCCTTCTCTGCCACGGCCTGCACCATGGCTTCCAGCAGCTTCGCGCGCTGGGCGCGCTGCGTCAGCAGGGGAGAGACGTCGGGGTGGCTGGCGACCAGCGACGGGTCCACGGCCGGCAGCGTACCTCATGGGTACCTGTCGCGGACTCGACGGGTGCGCGCGACGGGGATGTGTATGGTATGCACATGTTCAGCGAGCGCCTCCAGATCCTGGTCACGCCCGAGCAGCGTCGCCGGCTCGAAGCTGAAGCCCGTCGCCGGGAGACGTCGGTGGCGAGCCTCGTGCGAGACGCGGTCGATGCCCGGTACGCGACCGCGACCCGCGACGAGCGGCTCGCCGCCGCCGGGGAGATCGCACAACTCGAGGGCCGGTTCCTGAAGCCCGCGGAACTCAACCGTCTCGTCGAGGCAGAGCGGGACGCCGCCCTCGGCGAGCCGTGACCTTCTTCGTCGACGCCAACGTCGTGATCTACGCGGCGGTGCCGGGCGAGCACCGTGCCGCCTGCGTCGACGTGCTCGAGGCGATCGCTCGCGGCGAGGCCGACGGCGTCACATCGCCCGCGGTGCTCGGGGAGGTCTGGCACATCGAGCGCTCAGGTCGCGCCGGGCGGCTCGACGGGCTTGCGGAGCGGGCCTACGCCGTCCTGGCCCCGCTGGTCGCGGTCGACGACGAGGCGTTCCGGCGGGCGCTGGCGCTCGAGGCGGCCGGGCTCGGCACCAACGACCGCTTGCACGCCGGCACCTGCCTGGCGCACGGGATCGGGACGGTCCTCACCGCTGACCGCGGATTCGACAGCGTCCGCGGCCTGCGGCGCGCGGACCCGCTCGACCGCCGCGCGGTGCGGCGGCTGATCGGCAACCGGTAGCGCCGCGCCGGGTGGCGATCGAACCCGGCTCGGCGCCGGTCGGAGCCGCGCGGTCCGACCGCCGGTGTCGCGCGCGCCGACCGGGATCAGAACTCGGCGCGGAAGGCGTAGGAGGCGATGCCTGCGGCTGGCGCGCCGACCACGGTGGACTGCATGCTGATCAGCGCCCCGACCGGGACGACGACCGCCGTCCCGCCCGGCGGGGAGCACGACGTCTGGGCCCCGACGACCGCGCACTTGAGCGCCGTGTCGACGCCGTTGATCTGGAACGCGACGATCACCTGATTCGCGCCTCCGGGAGCGACCGTCGTCCTGACCACGAAGCTCTTGGCGGTGTAGGAGCTGCCCGCGGGGATCGGAACCTGGGCGGTGGCGAGGGTGCCGGTGTTGCCGCCGCCCGGCACGGCGAAGTTCGGGAAGCCCATCGTCCCCATGACGATCGAGGGCCCGGCCACCCCGCTTGCACCCGGCGTGCCGTTCGTGCCGCTCGCGCCCGCCGATCCGCCCGGACCCGCTGGGCCCTGCGGCCCGCCGGCCCCCGCCGGCCCCTGCGCACCCGTGGTGCCCGTCAGCCCGCGCAGCCCGCGCGGGCCCCTTGCGCCCTTCAGCGTCGCACGGGCCTTCTTCGAGAGCTTCTTGGCCTCGATCGTGCCGTCCTTGATGCGGCTTCCGTCTATCAGCGACGCGGCGCCTGCGGTCGCGGCGGCGCCAAGCGCCAGCCCGGCGATGGCCACCGCGACATGTGACGTCATCCTGCGCATGTCTGCTCCTCCTGGGCGTCGGGTGCGCCAAACCTAGCGGAGCGCCCGGCCGCGGGTGCCCGGCTGCCGCCGCGCCCTGTCGGATCAGCCCGCGGGCGCCAGCCCGAGCAGATCGGTGGCGATCTCCTCGAGGAGATCGTCCATGGGCGGCCAGGGGAAGCCAGGGCTGGAGCAGCGCAGCGTCACGAGCCCGTGCATCGCGGCCCAGATGACGCACGAGACCGGGAAGGGGTCGCGGGCCGGCGCCTGGCCAGCGTCCATGCACGCCTGCACGAGCCCGACGAGCGCGTCGAACGCGCCATGGCCCTCCGGGAGCTCGTCCTTGCGCTCGACGACGAGGTCGAGCTGGAAGATCGTCCGGTACTCCGCCGGGTGGTCCAGCGCGAACCGGACGTAGGCCTCGCCGGCGGCGCGGAAGCGGCTGGCCGGGTCGCCGTCCGCGGCGGCGCCCTCGAACACGGCGGCCCGGAACGCGTCGAACGCGCGGTCGCAGACGGCCACGAGCAGCGCCTCGCGGTCGTCGAAGTGCAGGTACATCGCCATCGGCGAAACCCCGGCCCGCTTCGTGACGGCGCGGACGGTCAGCGCCGACGCGTCGCCGCTCTCGTCGAGCAGCTCGAGCGCGGCCGCGAGGAGGTGCTCACGCAGGCGCTCGCCTTCGCCGCGGGGGTTGCGCGTCGCGGACCTGCGGGGGGAGGCCTTGGCCGGCGGCACGCGGCGATCGTATCCGGCCGGGCGGCACTTGACAGGCATAAACATACGATTGTATATATACGGTCGTCCACCGATCTGCGCCAGGAGACCATCATGTTTCGCACCCTCGCCGACCGTTCCGCCCGCCACCCCCGCCGCTGGCTCGCCGGCGTCTTCGCCCTTGTCCTCGGTGCTGCCGCGCTCGGCGGTCCGGTCGCGGGCCTGCTCTCGACCACCGGCGACTTCGACGATCCGGGATCGCAGGCCGTCGCCGCGCGGACCCGGATGGAGCAGGCGACCGGGCGCCAGATCAGTCCGGGGGTCGTGGCGCTCGTGCGTCCCGCCGGCGGCCTGCGCAGCCGGTCCGGACGGGCCGAGCTGCGCGCAGTCGCCCGGACTCTCGAGTCGGAACCGGCGGTCGCGACCGTGACCATCGGGCCTGTGAGCTCGGACGGGCGGCGCGGCTACGCGCTCGCGAGCCTGAAGGCCGGCGCCGACGAGGCCGGCGCGGCCCGGCGCATCGACGCCGCGCTCGGGGATCGCGCCGGCGTCGCGCTCGGCGGGCCGATCGTCGTCAACCGCCAGATCTCCGAGCAGATCACCGGGGACCTCGGCCGGGCGGAGCTGCTGGCGTTCCCGCTCCTGGCGCTCCTCTCGCTGCTCTTCTTCCGGCGGTGGCGCGCCGCCCTGCTCCCCCTGATCGTTGGCTTCGCCACGATCCTCGTGACCTTCTTCGCGCTGCGGGTGGTCAACGAGATCTCGAGCCTGTCGATCTTCGCGCTCAACCTCGTGATCGCGCTCGGCCTCGGCCTGGCGGTCGACTACTCGCTCTTCCTCGTCTCGCGGTTCCGGGAGGAGATGGCCGCGCACGGCCCAGGCGTCGACGCGGTCCGGGCGACCGTCGAGGCGGCCGGCCGGACGATCGTGTTCAGCTCGCTGACCGTCGCCGCGGCGATGGCCTCGCTGATCGTCTTCCCGCTCAACTTCCTCAAGTCGATGGGCATCGGCGGCGCGCTCGTGGCCCTCGTCGCGGCGGCGGTCGCGCTCACCGTCGTGCCGGCGCTCCTGACGATCGGCGGGCACAAGCTGGCGGTCAAGGGATCCGGCCGACGTGTCGAGTCCGAGGGGCGCTGGCACCGGCTCGCGCACCTGACGATGCGCCGGCCGGGTGTGGTCGCCGCGGCCACGGCGGCGCTGATGCTCGCGGTCGCGCTGCCCGCGCTCGGCGCCACCTTCAAGGATTCGGACGTCACGACCCTGTCCCGGGCCCACAGTGCCCGCGTCGTGTCGGACGCGCTCGCCGCCGACAGCGGCGGGGACGTGGCCTCCCCGCTCGTCACTGCGGTCGAGGCTCCGGCCGGCGCTGGCCCGCGCCTGGCCGCCTACGCGGCGCGCCTGCGCCCGCTGCCCGGGGTCGAGCGCGTCTCCCAGCCCGCGTACCGGGGGAACGGCCTGTGGCAGGTCGACGTCGCCGCGGCGGGCACGGTGGCCAGCGACCGGACCCAGGCCCTCGTCGACCGGGTGCGCGCGACGCCAGCGCCCGGCGCCACGCTCGTGGGCGGCGTGCCCGCGGACTTCCGGGACAGCAACGGCGCGCTCGCCGGCGGCCTTCCGCTCGCGCTGGGCCTGCTCGTGCTCACCACCCTGCTCGTCCTGTGGCTCATGACCGGCTCGGTCGTCCTCCCGATCAAGGCCGTGCTGATGAACGCGCTCACGGTCGGGGCCACGCTCGGCCTGCTCGTCGTCGTGTTCCAGGACGGCCGGTTCGAGTCCGTCCTGGGCTACGTGAGCAGTGGCGGCATCGTGGCGTCGCAGTTCGTGCTGCTCGCGGCGATCGTGTTCGCGCTCTCCACCGACTACGGCGTGTTCCTGCTCGCCCGGATCAAGGAAGCGCGCGAGGGCGGCTTGGAGGACCGCGAGGCGGTGGCCCGGGGCCTGGCGCAGACCGGCGGGATCGTGACGGCCGCCGCGGTCCTCATGGCGGTGGCCATCGGCGCGTTCGCGACCTCGGAGATCGCCTTCATCAAGCAGATCGGGATCGGCGTCGCGGCCGGAGTGCTCATCGACGCCTTCGTCGTGCGCACGTTCCTGGTCCCGTCGCTGATGGCGCTCCTCGGCCGCTGGAACTGGTGGTCGCCAGCGTGGCTGGCGCGGATCCACGACCGCGCCGGGATCCGAGAGGCTCCGATCCCGCCCCGCGCGGCCATCGCCGCCGAGTGACGGGCTGAACCTCGCCGCGGGCCGCTCAGGCGGCCTGCGGCCGGTCGGCCCAGATGTCGTTGCAGCGCTCGCACACGTCGGCCGGCACGATCCCGGCCTTCATGAGCAGCGCGAAGATCTTGCAGCCGAGGCAGTAGCCGAAGACGGACTCGAGGGTGGCGGCGGCCACGAGCGCCGCGAGCAGCACGTTGGCGGCAGCCTGCTCGCCGAAGCCGATCGCCAGGACGGCTGCAGTCACGGAGAGGGCGGCGCCGATGCCCTGGGCAAACCGCTTCGGGGGCCCGGGCACCGGGCGCTCGGCGACGCCCAGCCGCGGCGTGATGACCTTTGTGACCAGCTGCCCGAGCGGACTCAGGGTCGGCCCGGTGAGCACCCGGGCGACGAAGCCGTAGGCGATCACCGCGATCACCCATGGCTCCTGGGTGGCAAGGGCGATCACGCTGAGGATCACGACGCCGCCGGCCACGAGCCGGGCGGAGACCTCGTTCACCGGGTTCGGGAAGGAGAACAGCCCAGTGCGACGGGGGGCTGCATCGAGGCTGCGCGTCGCCATGGGCAAAAGAGTACTAACCCGACAAGATTAGGGTTGAATCGGCGTCGCCCCTAGGGCCGTGCGGCCATCGCGGCGCACGCGGTGCTGATCCCGAGCGCGATCCCGAGCGCGACCGCCGCGGCCTGCGAGGCCGCCAGCGCGGCTCCCGCGACGCCGCCCGCCGCCATCACCACGACGGGCAGGGCGTGCCGCCACCAGTCCGGCCTGCCGCTCGCGCCCGGCGAGTCCACCGCGAGGCCGACGATCGCCGAGGTCAGCACCACGGTGCTGATGCCGGTCCGGGCGACCCGGCGGGCCGTCGCCGCCTGGATGCCCAGCCCGACGCCGAGCACGGCCGTGATCGCCAGGCGCACCCCCGCGCGGTCGTGGGCGGCGACCCAGAGGCCCAGCGCGGCGAGGAGGAACGCCGACTCGATCAGCAAGGCCCGCACCGCCCCGTCCGGGACGCCCGACGGCAGGATCCGCCCCGGGGCCAGCCGTCCGCCCGCCACGGCGCCGGCGACGAACGCGCAGATCGAGACGATCGATCCGGCGACGCTGGTCGTGCCGGCGCCCGCCGGGAGCGAGATCGCCAGCAGCATCACGTTGCCAGTCTGGTTGGCCACGAACACCTGTCCGAGGCCGAGGAAGGCGACGGCGTCGATCACGCCGCTCGCGGCGGTGAGGAGCAGCAGGATGGTCAGAAGCCGCCGCTCGGAGGAGGCCGGCAGGGCCAGGCGGGATCGCGGTGCGGAGTCCGGCAGGGGGCGCACGGTAGCGCCCGGGGCGGCGGCGGCCGCCGCTCCGCAGGGGAGCGGAGGCCGCCGCCGCACGGCCCGGCGCGGGCTACCGCACCGGGTGGTTCGCGACGATGAGCCCGTCGGGGTCGACGCGCTGGGCCACGGCGCGCAGCTGCTCGAGCGTGCTGGGCCAGAACGCGGGGGCCGCGCCGGCCGCCTCCTCGACGAAGTTGAGGTAGCGGCCGGCGTCATGGTCCGACAGCGCTTCGCTCAGCGCCGCGGTGCGCGCGCCGATCGCCCGCGCCGTTTCCGGCCCGTCCGGGACGCCGATGGCGAAGGAGCAGAACGTTCCGCGCAGGCAGGGCAGGGCCCCGTTGCCCGGCGTCCCGCGCCCGGCCTCGCCGCCGGTGTGGCGCAGCTCGTAGGACAGGAGCGGCGAGCCGGAGCCCGGCCCGGCGAGCCGCACGACCTCGTCGATCGCCGCGGCGGGCAGCTCCCCGAGGAGCTGGTGGCCGCTGAGCGCCGCCGGGACGGGGCCGTCCGGATCCATGTGCAGATAGCCGAGGGCGGAGGGATCGACCATCGAGAACGTGTCGATCTCAGGGCCGAGCTCCCGCAGCGGCGCCAGGGCCTCGGTGCCGGCGGCCTCGTCGAGCAGGCAGGCGGCCTCGACGACCGCGAAGGCCCGGCCCCGGAGGAACTCCGGCACGTCGGGCAGCGGCGGCACCTGGAGGATCCGCCCGACCGACGTGATCTCGTCGGGCACCTCGGCGGTCCACCGGTTCCACGCGTGCAGCACCTCGGCCGCGCGCTCGATCGGGAAGAACAGCGCGCCGGCGAGGAGCTGGCTGACGGGATAGAGCCGGAACTCGAGCGCCGTCACGACGCCGAAGTTCCCGCCGCCGCCGCGCAGCGCCCAGAAGAGCTCGGGATCGTGGTCGGCGTCGACGCGGACCTGCTCCCCCTCGCCGGTCACGAGCTCGATCGCGGTGACGCTGTTGCAGGCGAGGCCGTGCTTGCGCGCCAGCCAGCCGAGTCCGCCGCCGAGCGTGTAGCCGACGACGCCGACATTGCGCGAGGAGCCGGCGAGCGGCGCGAGGCCAACCGGCGCGGCGAGGTCGGCGACCTCGCCCCAGACGACGCCGGCCTCGACGCGCGCCTGTCCGGCGCCGAAGTCGATGTCGACCTCCTTCATGGCGCCAGTGCGCAGCAGGATCACGTCGTCCAGTGATCCGAGCGGGGCCGCGTTGTGGCCGGTGCCCTGCGGGGCGACCCGGAGGCCGCGGGCGCGGGCGTAGCGCACCGTCGCGGCGACGTCCTGGGCGCTGTGCGCGATGACGACGGCGGCGGGGCGCAGGTCGATGGACAGGTTGAAGGCCTGCCGGGACTCGTCGTACCCGACGTCCTCGGGGGTGATGACGTGGCCGTCGAGGCTCGGGGCCAGGCCGGCAACGGCGGCGGCGCGGGTGATCAGCATGGGGTCTCCTCCGGTGGGTTCGGGGTGAGCGGCGCAGGGGCCGCCGCGGCCTCGTCGCGGACCATCGCGTCGAGGGCGGCGATCAGGCCGAGCCAGCCGGAGAAGCGCCGGGTGGCGCCCCCGTCGGTGGCGAGGCCCGTGAGTCCGTCTCCGGACAGTTCGAGATCGAGCCGGATCTGGATGTGCCTGCAGGTCATGGGCGCATCCTGGCCCCCCTGCGGCCCCCTGCCATCGGGGACACCCCTAGACCGGACCCCCCAAGTTTTGCCGTCCCGGCCTCAGCCGGCGACCGTCAGCGCACGACGACGTCGCTGAGCCAGTCGAGCACCACCGCATTGCGGAAGGTCGGCGCCATCGGCTCGCAGTGGTACTGGGCGCCTTCGGCGACCGTGAACTTGACCAGGCGCTTTGGCCGCGACCGGAGGGCCCGGTACATCTGGCCCGGCTGCCCGGGGAAGAACTGCTCGATCTCGTTGTCGATCACGAGGCCGGGCCGCCGGATCCGCGGGATCACGTTGCGGTAGTCGAACTGGACGATTGCCTTGAGCTGGTCGAAGAAGTCCGTGCCCGGGTAGATCTCCAGGCGCTTGGCGAGGTTGAACCGCTCGTTCGCGCTGGCGCCCTTGATGAAGCCGGCCCACTCGGCGTTGAGCTGGGCCCGCTGGCCGTCGCGCAGCTGCTGGAGGAAGAAGGCCGGCAGCGCCGCGGTCCAGGTGGAGGACGGATTCACGACCCCCGGGTCGGCGGAGAAAGCGGCGATCCGCCGCTCGAAGGCCATCGCCCGGGGGACGAGCCCGCCCCCGAAGCTGGATCCGGTGATCGCGATGCGGTCGGGGTCGACGTCCGGGCGCTTGCGCAGCCAGCTCACGATCGGCGTGATCACGCGCTCCCATTGCGGGATGAACGTCTGGTTGCGCTCGAACAGCATCCCGCCCTGGCCGGGCCCGTCGAAGATCAGGACGTTCCAGCCGCGGGCCAGCGCATCGTGGCCGCCAGCGCTCCACAGGTCGATGGCCTGCGCGTCGGAGCCGTTGTTCATGATCAGGGTCGGCCGCGCCTCGCGCCGCGCCGAGGGGCGCAGGAACCAGCCCGGCATCGGCCCGTTGGGCCCGTTCCACGGCAAGGCGACGTTCTGCATCGCCGGATTCATCAGCCGTCCGGCCCGCTGCCAGCGGTCCCGCATCGCCCGGTAGACCTCGCGCTCGTGCGCGCGCGTGGGGCGGCTGGTGGCGAGCACGAAGAAGAGCGCCTGCGCGTAGTACGTGGCGGCGCGCAGATAGGCGCCGCGCGCGGTCGCCCAGTCCTGGCGGCTCTCGGCATCGCGGGCCAGGCCCGTCGTGCGCCGCGCGAGCGCGGCGAACTCGGCGTAGTAGGCGCTGTAGCGCTCGTCCTGGGCCTTGATGCGGTGCACCGCCGTGGCGACTTCGCCGAACTCCGACGCTCCCGACGCCGCGGCGCCGAAGGCGAACAGGCACTGGAACGTCAGGTCGGGGTCGTCGAAGATCGGGACCGGTGCGGGGGGGATGTCGGGGCTCGGACCCGGGGAGGCCGCGCGGGCCGCCGCGCCGAACCCCGGCAGCAGGCCAGCGGCCGCCGCCGTCGTTCCGGCAGCGAGCGCGCTGCCGAGGAGCCGTCGGCGGCTGAACCCGAGGGCGTCGGCGTGGACGGCGAGCGAATCGCGGGTCGGGGCGGGGGCGTCGTCGAGCATGGTGGTCCAGTTCGGAGGGGACGGCTTCCCTCCTCTTTCGGCAGCCGGCGCGCCCGACTTGACGCCGGGGGCAGGGGCCCTGACGGCAGGTCAGCCGTCGTCGGCCAGCAGCTCGAACTCGGCGAAGTCGGCCCGCGGGAACGCCGCCGCCGAGAACGCCTGGCCGCCCGCCTCGACGATCATCGTGCCGACGGCCTTCTCGTCGTCCACCTCGTCGACGTAGAAGCTCGTCTCGGCGTCGATGCGCCA
>WBZU01000433.1_pt1 | contig 36449 bp, 29 predicted proteins | sample 5204311 | NCBI WGS metagenome assembly WBZU01 (sample SAMN12344359, study PRJNA552823) | activated sludge metagenome | biome: Activated sludge suspended growth; feature: Nitrification reactor; material: Wastewater; isolation source: activated sludge from nitrification reactor of wastewater...
CTCCAATGGAAGTGTCCTGCCGAACTGTTTATGCCAGAGCCTTTCGACTTCTTTCAGCATCATCATCAACTCGTTGCACTTCGCACTTAAAACCGCCCCTTTTCTAATCTGCAGATTGGAACTGTCGAGGAAATCCGGAGCGATTCAAGGCGCGTTCTATGCAGATAGCCAGCAGGGCAGTATGCGTCCGCCCATCACTAAATCTAAGCGCCCAAAGATAGTAATATTCGCCCGCCAAAACCTTTGGAAGACCCAGTGATGCCTGAAGCCAAAGAAACGCTGATCGAGGGAACGCGGACTGAGCACATTTGTTATGACAAGAATGTGCATGAAGTTATTCGTGAGGTCCTCACCCGACTCCCTCGCCATGACGGAGCGCGGGAACAGCGCAACCGACAAGTTGAGGAACTGCGTGACACTCTGAGCAGAATGCACCCTGCCGACATCGCTTGTCTCCTCGAAGCGATGCCGCCCGAAGATCGCCTGCTGATCTGGGGGTTGGTCGATCCCGAGGACGAAGGAGAAGTCCTGATCGAGGCTTCCGACGCGATGCGCGAAGGCTTGCTCAACGCCATGCAGCCGGGGGAAATCGTCGCCGCCACGGAAAATCTCGATGCCGACGAGATTGCAGACCTCCTTCCCGATCTTCCGAGCGGTGTCGTTGCAGACGTTTTCCGTTCGCTCGACCCGGAGGAGCGCGAACAACTACGCGCCGTGATGTCTTGCGCTGAAGACGAGGTCGGATCGCTGATGGATTTCGACATGGTGACGGTACGGGAAGATGTCACGCTCGAAACCGTGCTGCGTTATCTGCGTCGCTTTGACCGACTCCCCGATCAGACCGACCAGTTGTTCGTCGTCGACCGTAAGGAGCGTCTACACGGGGTGCTGCCATTCAACCGCCTACTGATCTCTGACCCGGACCTGGAAGTCCGGACGGTTATGGTCGCCGACAGGTTGGTCCTTCGCCCTGATGACAAGGCGACTGCCGCTGCCCAAGCATTCGAGCGTTATGACCTGGTTTCGGCCCCAGTCGTGGACAAGGAAAATCGCCTGGTCGGGCGGGTCACCGTGGACGCGGTGCTCGACTTCATTCGCGATAAGTCTGAAGCCGATCTGCTGAGGCAGGGTGGCCTGAGTCAGGATGAGGACATCTTCGCGCCGGTCCCGGCTGCCTTGAAGAATCGTTGGAAATGGCTGGCGATCAACCTGTGCACCGCCTTTATTGCTTCACGAGTTGTCCATGGTTTTCGCGAGTCGATCATGCAGATTGTCGCCCTGGCTTCACTGATGCCCATCGTCGCGGCGATCGGCGGTAATGCCGGCAACCAGACGGTGACCATGGTTGTGCGCGCGATCGCCCTTGGCCAAGTGACGACCGCCAGCTATGGCCGGCTCGTGCGCAAGGAGTTGAGCGTTGCCGTGGTCAACGGTCTGGTCTGGGGAGGGCTCCTCGGTGCGGTCGCTGGAATGCTTTATCAGGATGTCAATCTCGGCATCGTCATGATGGCCGCGATGACGCTTAACCTGATGCTCGCCGGTTTCATGGGCGTCACAATTCCGATCAGCATGCTCAGGATGGGCCGCGATCCAGCTTTTGGCTCCAGTATGTCGATCACCGCGTGGACTGACAGCGGCGGCTTCTTCATCTTCCTGGCGTTGGCGACTCTTTTTCTGCTCCGCTGAGCCCGTCTTAGAATCCTCGTCGCACGTCAGCCGTCAGCAGGGGCAAATGTGCTCCGGCCAAGCTCCAGGGACCACCATCTCAAAACAGCCCCGACGCAATGTTGATCGTCAGTGCCAGCACGGTGGTATTGAAAAAGAAAGCGAGCACGCAATGAACCAGCCCAATCCGCCGCATTCCTTTTGACATGAAACTCACATCAGCAGTCTGGCCTGACGTTCCGATCACGCAGGAAAAATACAGAAAATCGCCGTAATCAGGAGCTGACTCTCCCGGAAACTCCAAACCCGGAGTCTCCTTGCGTGACAACGCGACGTAGTAGTCATGAGCGTAATGCTGAGCGAACATGACATGGGTAAATGCCCAAGACGACATGATCGTCAGCGCGGCCAGCGCAATATGTGCGTACCGTATCGTTCCGTGCATCTCCTTGACGCCAGCCAATTCCGCAACAATCGCACCCAGCGAAGCGATGACGGCGACGATCACCAAGAGCAGAACAACAATCTTGCCCTCGTCCTGTAAGCGTGCCCGACGGTGGATATTCTGCTGGGTAGACCAGAACATCATGCGGAGCGCCAGCAGCAGGTAAAGCCATGCCCCTGCGTTCCAGCCCACAATCAGTCGCGTGATTTGCTGTCTTGCGAAGGTCTGAGGCAGAAAGGCAATCACCAACAATCCCACCAGGCTGGCGATGAACAGCCGGGGTCTAGCTCGAATCTGACGGATCAGGAGAAAGCGGTGCTGTTGGACCGCAGTATCAGTAACTGGCATGGGGAACCCGTGATCAAATCGGCAAAGTCTAAATGACGGGAGAGGGAGACCGAAGCGCGCCGGCCGCTAGTCGATCTCGATACTCTTGGACTGGTGCGGGTCGACGCCAAACTACGCGCACGGGCATGGGACTCATCCGGTTCAAACGGTCTGGGTCGTCTCCAGAAGATTGGCGGCGAGAACGACGACCAGGCCGTAGCGTTCAGACGATCAACCATTGTGAAAGGGCAGACGGCTATCCGTGCCGTCGCTTGAGGTGGGCAAGCGTTAAATGAACACAGACAGCGACAGTGGCGACCGAAAGCGACTCGAAATAGTCATCGATCTGAATACCGTCACCGAAGATGACATCCCAGAGTAGCGACCCAATGAAGACTCCGATCCAGGTCACAAAGGCGTCCCGGCACCTGATCAGAAGTCCGGATAGACGGGAGGGCACGGCTATTTCCCGACGGCTTCTGAAAGATACGATGGGTTGTTCATTTCCGGTGAATAGAAATAATCAATTGCCCACATCCCCGAGATTGCCATGACAACGAACGTCGAAACCGCTGTCCACAAAACCCAGTGGGAAGCGAGACCGGAACGTTCGTTGGGCTCGGACGGTTCTTGATTCTTGCTCATACGTCGAAGTTCTCCGCCAATTGTTTCATTCTTGCCACGGCTCTGTAGCCCCTGGCGCTTTTTACGCAATTCCGATTTGGCGGTCAACTCCCCCAGTGAATCACTGCAGATGTATCAGATACACAACGAATATCGCGCGGTGGCCAACCGGTCAAGCTTTCGGCGCGCGAATATGCGCCGCTTCACGACCTGATGACCCACCGCAACCAGATCCTTACCCGTACCCAACTCGAGGACAGTCTCTACGCGCTGTCGAACGACCCGAAGGTGATGGGTCCGCCAAAACTTGCCGACAGCCCCTTCGACATAGTCGCCTGTCGCCCCTGAGACCTCAGTCAGCCTCGTCCTCTCCTACTGACGCGGCGCTGTAGCGGTCGACCGGGAAAAGCTGGCATTTTACGGAACAGGTTCGCATAGCGAGGTCCGGTCGACGCCTCTCTTGGCCAGCCAAATGGCCGGGTGTTTTTCGTTGTCGAAGACGAGAAGAGCCGTCAAGTTATAGACTACACGCATCCGCTCCGCTTCAGCCAGTCATGTGACGACAATGTCATATTATCTGAACGGCAGCAATTTGGCGTGGTCCGGACGGCGAAACAGTAAGGAGGTCGGGCTGCCGAATGGCGGCATCTGGCCGAGAGCGCCGAATCCACCGGACACCCCTTAGCGGCCACCCGGGCTTGGCAACACAATCGACTAAGAGACCGTCTCGTAACATGACATACGCCTGACGTAAGATTATTTCCAATTCTTTAGCCGCCCCTATTGTCGCGACCGACTGCTGGCTCTAATTGACACAAAGACCTTTCCTTCTCCGCGTTGAATCAGAAGGGCAACTGGATCTGGCGTATCCGCCGCCACGGAGTGTGCATGTACTACGGATGTGACCGGTTTTCCATTAATTGAAAGCAACACGTCACCCGGTTGTATGCCGGACTCCTTCGAGGGACCACTGACCGCCTCGACCAACAGCCCTGAAGATGCACCGATAGCAAGGCGCTCACCGGGGTGTAATGGCCTGAGTTCCAATCCGAACAAACTCTTCTTGGGCTTTTCTTGATTTGGCATTTGCGGAGCGGTCGCACTTCCGGAGTCACCCAGTTTCGCCATTAGATGCTTCATCCGCCCGTCGCGCCAAACCTCCATCTCCATCTTCTGCCCTGGAACGGCCATTGTGACTAGCGTGGACACGTCACCGGAAAAGTTGATTGGCGTACCATCCACTTTCAGAATGACATCGCTTGGCTGCAACCCGGCGTTGGCAGCCGGACTTCCCGGTCTCACCTCCAAAACGATAGCGCCCATCGGTTTCGGTAGCTTGAATGCATCCGCTAACGACTGATCAACCTCCTGAACAACGACGCCGAGCATGCCGTGTGAGGCGTGTCCCGTTTTTGTGATCTGCTGTTGCACCTTCAACGCCAGATCAATCGGAATCGCAAAACTCAGACCTTGAAACCCTCCTGTACGACTATAAATCTGGGAGTTGATCCCGACTACTTCACCGTGGGCATTGAATAGTGGCCCACCTGAGTTTCCTGGGTTAACGGCTGCATCGGTCTGAATAAACGGCACACCGGTTCCATCCGGCAATGACCTTCCCTTCGCGCTAACCACACCGGCACTGACGCTATTTTCAAAACCATAGGGAGATCCAATGGCGAGCACCCATTGACCCACTTGTAGTTCGGCAGGATTACCGATGGCCACTACTGGCAGATGGCTCGCATCTATCTTGAGTACAGCAATGTCGGTTCTCTGGTCGCTGCCAAGCACTTTGGCATGGAATTCTCGCCGATCGGTCAGTTTGACTAAAACGTCGCGGGCATGGGCTATTACGTGCGCATTGGTGAGGATAAGCCCATCCTCGCTCACAATAAATCCAGATCCCAAACCCCTTACCGGAACTTGCATGCTTCCCCCGGATCCTCCAAATTGCTCCTGGAAACGCCGAAGGAATAGCTGCATTTGGTCGGTATCGGCGGAGTTGCCGTCATTACCATCTGGGCCTCCCGCCCCAGATCCCGCTGAAACCTGTCGCATGCCGCTAATGCTGATGTTTACGATGGAGGCGCCATAACGCTGCGTGATCTGAGAGAAGTCTGGGACACCAACGGTAGGCACTGCGTCTGCAGCATGAGTGATGGCGACATCTGGAGTTCCCGCAATGGCTGCTTGGGTTATACCGCTTACGCCCAGAACAGTAAGCATGGAAAAGATCATTGCTGCTGTCACGTTAGTAATGTGCGCGCGTGGAGAACGAGAATTCATGGTTTGGATCCCGAAAGAATATTTTTCCATGCTAACCGGTTTTGCCTGTTTGGCTCTGCAGGGCAAACCCCACGGCTAATTAGTTCGCAGCTGAGCCTCTGGTTAGTCCCCGAGAAATTGGGCAGCAAAACGAGACTTGAAACAAGTCGGTCACTGAGCGAAACAAAGCATTACCGTTCAACTGACATACGAAGGCCGATAAGCATGAAGTAACGCCCGCTGCCAAGCCTGCTGCAACGCCGGCACCGACCACCAAGTAAATTTCAGTTCTCCACCAAAAAATCCCTCGGCCTTCAGGCCAGGGATTAATGAGATGGTCAGCCGGATCCTCTCCAGCGGCAAGCTGAGTGGGGATTTTTTCTGGAGGCAAGCCACCCTGACCGGCGGGTCATGGCCGGGTCGCGGCAACGCAGGCATCAAATTGCTAGCCGAAAACCGGTCACTCAGGAACGTCAGTTGAGCCCGCAACTATCGAAATAGGATGGCAACCCCGAGCGTCGCCTTTTGGCCCAGACCGTGTAAAAACGCAGCGTGAATTGGGCGTAGGCAATGCGTCGGGGTGCCAACGCGACAAGGAAGTGGCGCAGGCTGAAATGGAGTCCGATATCGTCAGCCTGAGCCCCCCGGTCGTGTTCAGGCCCTCATGGCCTTCATCAGTGCCTCATTGCCCAGAATTCTCATCACCCGCTTCAGGTTGTAGGCCAGGACATGCAGTCCCATTTCCGTACTGACCCGATCCAAGGTCTTGGTCAGGAAATGGGCACTCCCCATCCATAGCTTGAGGGTGCCGAAAGGGTGTTCGGCGGTCTGACGCCGGATACGTATGCTTTCGGGGGCCTGGTCCAATCGGGCTTCCATGGCTTCCAGAACTGCCTCATGCTCCCAGCGGGTAACGCGCCGCTGGGCACTGGGGGTGCATTTCTCCTTGATGGCGCACTGCTGGCAATTTGAGCTCCAATAACGGTGCTGCACCAGGCCTCTTTGGACCGTTGCGAAACGCCAGATCAGTGCTTGCCCGGCTGGGCAGCGATATTCATTTTTCTGGGCATCGTAAATGAAGTCGGCCCGGTCAAAGCGCCCATCGGCTTTGGCGCCAGACCTGGTTGTTTTGGGGACGATAGCCGTAATGCCCGCTTCGTGACAGGCAAGGATTTCCTCACTCTTGAAGTAGCCCCGATCCGCAATGGCCGTAAGATCCTGTGTGCCCATGGCGGCCCGGGCTTGTTTCGCCATCCCGCTCAACTGGTCAATGTCGAGGCCAACGTTGGTGACTTCATGGGCGACGATCAGGTGATGCTTCGTATCCACCGCCGTTTGAACGTTGTACCCCACAATGCCTGTGCCTCGGGTCTTCATGGAGCGGGCATCGGGGTCGGTCAGGGAAATCTGTTTGTCGGGTGTGGCTTCCAACTTGACCTCAATTTCCTTGAGCGCCTTCATCTGTGTTTTCAGGGCTGCAATCTTGTCCTGCAACCTCTCCTTCTTGGCTTCGGCTGCTGCTGGCGCTTGCCGGTCTGCGGTATCCAGGTCGGTTAGGTAGCGGCTGATGCTGGCTTCAATTCCCGCCATCCGCCGCTGCAATTTGGCTTGGGTGAAATTCCGGTCGCGGTTATTGACCGCCTTGAACTTGCTGCCGTCGATGGCGACCAGTGCCTCGGAAAAGAATCCTAGCCGCTGGCAGAGCATCACGAACTGGCGACAGGTACTGCGAATCGCCGGACCATTATCTTTGCGGAAATTGGCGATGGTCTTGAAGTCAGGCATCAGCCGCCCGGTCAGCCACATCAGTTCGACATTGCGTTGGCTTTCCCTCTCCAGGCGCCGACTGGACTGGATGCGATTGAGATAGCCGTAGATGTAGAGCTTCAGGAGCACCGCAGGATGATAGGCCGGCCGCCCCGTGGCAGCCGGATCAACACCCGCAAAGCCTAGTTTGCCAAGATCCAATTCATCGACATAGACGTCGATGACCCGGACCGGATTGGCCTCATCAATGTAGTCGTCGAGCAACTCCGGCAGCAGTGCGCTCTGGGTCCTGCTCTCGCCCTGGATGAACCGCTTCAACTCGCCACTCCTATCGTCCGTGCTGATAGCAAGGACCGGTTGGCGCGCTATTCGTTCACGTTTTTACACAGTCTGGGCCATCAACAGCCATTCGACCGCTGAGGCTGTCCGGCCGGTTCAGGCTGGGAACGGCCATTGGGGCACGACGGCATGGCAAGTCGAGGAATGCCATATGCAAGCTATGGCCACGTTGAAGCGAATGGCAACTTACGAGTGTAGACCGCCCATTGGCTTAAATACCAGGTCGAAAATCTCCTCTAAAGCGCTCTTCGAGTCGCGCAAATGAGATGCCAGCGGCGGCAGACTGTATGAACCTGATCCAGCAGGCGGGTGGCGGAAGCGGCGGCGTTGCGGCATAGGGGCTGGCTAGTCATCGAAAAATTGATCCGCCAAGTGTGCCGTGGGGACACAAGGACTACTACCGGAAAGCCCTTGGCACTCATTCTTGGGGCACGCCACTTCTTCGCTTGACGAATATTGGACATTCTGTTACACGTTTCTGGGCGGGTAAGGCTATTCTTTCAACCCATTGATTTCAAATGAGCGAGCTTGCCCCCGATGGCTGAGACAACGAATATGTCAGCGCTTACTTGATCATGAGCGCCCCAGTGGCGCAGCCATTTTAGGGAGGCGTTGGTCGGTGGCCTTGGCGTGTTTGTCTACAAAGCGATTTCGAAAATGTAGCCAACATGCAGTCGTATGGAGGATTTGCCATGACAGTACCCTTGACTTATCCCGGCGTATACATCGAAGAAGTGCCCAGCGGCGTGCGCACCATCACGGGCGTGGCAACATCGATCGCGCTGTTCATCGGCTGGGCGCCGCGCGGCCCGATTGATCGGGCGGTACGCCTGACCAGCTTCGCAGATTTCGAGCGCACCTACGGCGGGCTCGATTTCCGCTCCATGCTGGGCTACAGCGTGAAGCAGTTCTACGAGAACGGCGGCGCCGACGCCTATGTGCTGCGCATCGCCATGACCAATTCGGCAACTGCCTCTGAAAATGCGGTCGCAGCCTCGACGGCCATCGGCGACCTGACGATCAGCGCCAATTCGCCGGGCGACTGGGCGAATGTCTACAAGGTGCGCTTGACCCGGCGCGCCGACGACGCGACGCGCTTCCGCATTGACGTGCTGTACGAGCCGGCGAACAACGCGGTGGTCGAGTCGTTCGAGAACCTGTCCATGACTGCCAGCGACGCGCGATTTGTCGAAGCGATGGTCAATGGCCGTTCGAATTTCATCAGCGTCGACGCCACCAGCGCGACGCCGCCGGCGACCACGACGGCCGACCTGGACAACCCGTCCAACGAGGGTACGGTGGGCTTAGCGATCGGGCCGTCCAATAGCACTTTCCGCACCACTATGGTGGCGGCGTTTGCGGCCGGCGGCATCGTCGACCGCATCGACCTGTTCAACATCCTGTGCGTGCCGGGCCTCACCGACGCGACGACGATTCAGACCTTGCAGACCCGCTGTCGCGAGCGGCGCGCTTTCATGGTCGTCGATTGCGCCGAGAACGAGACGGTGAGCAATGCCCCGACCGCGCTGGCCAACCTGACCGGAACCGATTCGATCAACTCGGCCTTCTACTTCCCCTGGGTGCGCGCGGCCGATCCGCTCCAGCCGGGCGCGGTGCGCGCCTTCCCGCCGTGCGGTTTCGTCGCCGGCATCTATGCCCGCACCGACAGTTCGCGCGGCGTCTGGAAGGCCCCGGCCGGCATCGAGGCCAGCACCAACGGCGCGGTTGGTTTGACCGTCACCATGAGCGACCAGGAAAACGGCCAGCTGAATCCGCTCGCCATCAACTGCCTGCGTACCATGTCGACCTACGGCAACGTGGTCTGGGGCGCGCGCACCCTGGCCGGCAACAACGACCGCGGCTCGGAATGGAAATACGTGCCGGTGCGACGCATGGCGCTGTTCATCGAGGAGAGTCTGTACCGGGGCACCAAGTGGGCGGTGTTCGAACCGAACGACGAGCCGCTGTGGGCGCAAATCCGGCTTAACGTCGGCGCCTTCATGCAGAACCTGTTCCGCCAGAGTGCCTTCCAGGGCCGTTCGCCGCGCGAGGCCTACTTCGTGAAATGCGACCGCGAGACGACGACCCAGAACGACATCAACCTCGGCATCGTTAACATCCATGTCGGCTTCGCGCCGCTCAAGCCGGCCGAATTCGTGGTCATCAAGATCCAGCAGATGGCTGGCCAAGTCGAAGCTTAGGAGGAACGAACATGGCACAGTTCAGCGTCAACGCACAACGATTCGATCCCTACAAGAATTTCAAATTCCGCGTCAAATGGGATGGCCGCTATGTCGCCGGCGTCTCCAAGGTAGGCGCGCTCAAGCGCTCGACCGAACTGGTCGAGCATCGAGAAGGTGGCGACCCTTCCACCTCGCGCAAGTCGCCTGGGCGTACCAAGTTCGAGGCCATCTCGCTCGAACGCGGCGTCACCCATGACAAGGAGTTCGAGCAATGGGCCAACAAGGTCTGGAACTTCGGCTCCGGCCTGGGCGCCGAGGTTTCGCTGCAGGACTTCCGCAAGGACCTGATCATCGAGGTCTACAACGAAGCCGGCCAGCTCGTCCTGGCCTACAAGGTGTTCCGCTGCTGGGTGTCGGAGTATCAGGCCCTGCCGGATCTCGACGCCAACGCCAACGCAGTGGCGATCCAGACCATCAAGCTGGAAAACGAGGGTTGGGAACGCGACTACGCCGTCAGTGAGCCGAGCGAGCCGCGCTTCACCGAACCCGAGTGAGCATGCGCATCCCGAGCGAAACGGACCTGCTCAGCCTGTGGGAGGAAGGCCAGGTCCGCCACCCCATCGACCGCGCCCTGCTGCTGAGCGCGTGGGTGCGGCCGGACATCGCGGCCGACCGGTTCGCCAGGTTGCCGCTCGGGGTGGTCAACGCCGGCTTGCTGAAAATGCGTGCGGCCCTGTTCGGCCAGCGCGTCGAACTGCAAGTGGAATGCGAACATTGCGGCGAGCTGCTGGAGATTCCACTCGATATTGGTGAACTGACGGCCGGCGCCAGCGAGCAAGAGACGAGCGCCGATATCAAGGTCGACGGGTTCCGGTTCCGCCTGCCCGCCAGTCGCGATCTGGCAGCCATCGCCTACGATCTCGATACCGAAGCCGCCGCCCTGCGTCTGCTCGATGCCTGCTGCCTGGAACGGCCGGACGGCGATGCCGCGACTGCCGAGGTCTTGGCCCGCGCCGACGAACAGCTCGAAGCCGCCGATCCCCTGGCCGACCTGAGGCTTGATGTGGCATGCCCGGCCTGCGGCAGGCACATGGATGCAGTACTCGATCCCGGCGCCTTGCTGTGGGACGACGTGCAGGCCTACGCACGAGGTGTGCTCGGGCAGGTGCATGCCCTGGCACGCGCCTACGGCTGGACTGAACGCGAAGTGCTGTCGCTCTCGCCCCGTCGTCGCGCGGCCTATCTGGAAATGACCGAAGGATGAGGTGCCCGAAATGAGACGAGGCCGGATATGACTCGATTCCTGCAACGTCTCGCCGAGCGGGCGACAGGCGCTGCCCATCCGTTGCGAGCGGTTTCAACTGCGCCCTTTGCGCCGCTCCCGGATTTGCCGGAGGAGATGCCGCAGCCGGTCGAAGTGATGAATGTCGCCAACTCCGATGTTGCTTCGCCAATGCTTGCCGCTGCAAAACTCGCCCAGACTGGGCAGAAGCCTAGCCAGGGCGTCAGCGCCCATCCCAGTCAGCGTAGCGAGGCCATGTCGAGCGCTGCCGAACAGGCTGACTATTCTGCTGCGCTGGCTCGCAGTCCTGCCGCTCTCGAAGCGCGCAGCGAAGCCTCGGTCACTCGGTCGGCAAGCACGCCGCCAACAACGCTCATGCCGCGTAATACAAACGTCGCGTCGAGCCCGGCCGGCGAAGTCGAGACCAGGCCGCCGTCGCTGTCGCAAGCACATCGGGAAACGGTTTCCGGACAACTCGAATCACGCGCCCCGGCTTTGGAAACCCTAGCCAAAATCAAACCGCTGCTGCCGCTGGCGCAACCGGCGCGCGAGCCGTTCCGGCCCGCCGCAAGCGCGAGCAACGGCAACCCGGAACGCCGCCCCGCCGGACAGGTCGAGGAAACCACCGAGGTTCACGTCAGCATCGGTCGTATCGAAGTCACGGCCGTGCATGAACCGGCGCCGTCCAAGCCGGCCGCAGCGCGCCGCAGCGCGCCGATGTCCCTCGACGATTACCTGGCCAAACGCCACGGGAGCCGGACATGACCACCGCCTATGGCATCGCCGCCGTGACGGCCACCCTGCGCGAACTGCTCAACGAAGGCATCGTCGAGCACAACCTCAATGGCATCCTGAGCAGCCTGGTCGGCGTCAGCGCACTGCCGCCGGATCGCGTCGTTCCGGCCAGCGGCGTCGAGCCAACCCAGCTGAACCTGTTCCTGCACCGGGTCAGCGCCAATACCGGCTGGCGCAACGAAGGCCTGCCCGCACGCGATGCCTCCGGTCGTCAGCGGCTGTCCAATGCGCCGCTCGCGCTTGATCTGCACTACCTGCTGTCGGCCTATGGCGCCGGCGAGCTCCATGCCGAAATCCTGCTCGGCTATGCCATGCAGTGGCTGCACGAAAGACCGGTGCTGACGCGTGAAGTGATCCAGGCGGCGCTGACGCCGTCGCCGTTGCCGGGCACGCCGCTCGAACGCGCCTTGGCCGATTCGGGCCTGGCCGATCAGATCGAACTGGTCAAGATCACGCCGGAATATCTCGACACCGAGGAGATGTCCAAGCTGTGGTCGGCCACGCTGAGCAACCTGCGGCCGACCGCGGCCTATCGGGCCACCGTCGTTCTCATCGAAGCCAGCGAGCCGGTGCGTTCGCCCTTGCCGGTGCTGACGCGCGGCCGGCCGATTCCAGGCACGACACACGATGAAGGCGTGCTGGTCCAGCCGAGCATGACCCCCGCACTGCCGACCCTGGAAGCCATTGTCCCGCTGGGCGGACAACTCGTCGCCCGGCTAGGCGAGAACGTCGAACTCACGGGCCACCATCTCGACGGCACGGGCCGCACCGTGCTGTTCTTCAACGATCGTTTCGAAACCGAGCAAAGCCTGGCGGCGCAGGCCGGCGATGAGGCGGGCCGGGTGACGTTCAACATTCCCATCGCACAGGCGGCCAACTTCCCGGCCGGGGTGTATCGGGTCGGCGTCAGCCTGGTGCGCCCGACCGAGATTGACCCGCGCACCAGCAATCGCCTGGCCATGACCCTCGCGCCGGAAATCACCGGACTGCCGATGAACGTCGTGCGCAATGGCGCCGGCACGGCCAGCTTCACGCTGAATTTCAGTCCGGCCTTACTCGCCGGGCAGAGCGTCGCGCTGGTGCTGGGGCAACAGGAGTATGCACCCGTCGCTCCTGCCGGGCCCGGACCGTGGACGTCACTCGATTTCGTGATTCCGGATGTCCCGGTCGAAGCGGCCCCCGGCCATCTGGTTCGCCTGCGCATCGACGGCATCGACAGTCCGATCATTGACCGCGCCGCGACGCCGCCGGTGTTCCTCAACAAACGCATTGTCATCACATGAACGCGCCCGACATACCCCTGCTCAACTGGACCGAAGCCAACCAGCAATACCTGTCGGCGGAGCTGGCGCGGATAAAGGCGCTCCTGCGCGGAGAGCCGGCCGATGCCGCCCAGAAAGAGGTGGAGGCCTGTCGAGTAAAGTTGACCGAACCGGCGGCCATCGACAGCTTGACCGAACGTTTCGGCTTGTCTTCATTTGAGCGCGACGTGCTGCTGCTTGCCGCCGGAGTCGAGATGGATAGCGAGCTTGCCGCGCTGTGCGTCGCTGCGGGAGCGAACGGTCCATGCGCCTGGGCGAGCTTCGGCCTGGCCTTGGCCGTGTTGCCGAACCCGCACTGGAGCGCGCTGACCCCGATCCGGCCGCTGCGCCAGTGGCGTTTGATCGAAATCGCCGAGGAATCGGCCATGAGTACGGCTCGTCTGCGCATCGATGAACGCGTGTTGCATTTCCTTGCAGGCGTGAATTTCATCGATGTGCGTTTGCAGCCGCTCATGCGCCAGGTGGGCGAGCCGGCCGAAATGGCCGACAGCCAGGTCGCCATGGCGCGGGACATCGTCGCCGCACTGGAACAGGCGCGCGCGCCGCTGCCGATCTTCCAGTTGTCCGGCCGGGACGAGCACGGCAAACGCGACATCGCCGCCTGGATCGCCGCGCACCTTGGCTTGAATTTGTACGCGATGGCAGGCGAAGACATCCCCGCTGCGCCGAGCGAACTGGAAGCCCTCGCCGTGCTGTGGGAGCGGGAAACCTCATTGCTCGATGGCGCACTGCTGATAGAGTGCGGCGAAGGCGCAGCGACGCCCGCCGTGCGGCGCTTCGCAGAAAGGATTGGCGGCCTGCTTTTCCTGGCCGCCCGCGAGCCGGCCGCACTGACGCGGCACGACTTGCGCTTCCAGATTGACAAGCCTGAACGCGGCGACCAGTTGCATCTGTGGCAACACGCGCTCGGCTCGCAGGCTGAAGGTTTGGCGGGCGCACTGGATGGTGTTGCTTCCGAGTTCAGACTCAGCGCCCGCGATATCCAGCGCATCGGCGCCGGCTTCGTCCGCAGCAAGTCACCCGATGCCGATCCGGAAATCGCGCTCTGGCAAGCCTGCCGCAGTCAGGAAGCGCGTCGCATCGACGGTCTGGCTCAGCACATCGAACCGGCGTCCGGCTGGGAAGACCTGATCCTGCCCGAACAACAGAAGACCACCCTGCGTCAGATCGCCGCCCACCTGCGCCACCGTCCGACGGTTTATCAGCGTTGGGGTTTCGCTGCCAAGGGCGCACGCGGCCTCGGCATCTCGGTGTTGTTCGCCGGCGAAAGCGGCACCGGCAAGACCATGGCCGCCGAAGTGCTCGCCAACGAACTGCATCTGGACCTGTACCGGATCGACCTCTCCGCCGTGGTCAGCAAATACATCGGTGAAACCGAAAAGAACCTCGCCCGCGTGTTCGACGCCGCCGAGGACAGCGGCGTCATCCTGCTGTTCGATGAAGCCGACGCGCTATTTGGAAAGCGCAGCGAGGTCAAGGACAGCCACGACCGCTACGCCAACATCGAAGTCAGCTACCTGCTGCAACGCATGGAGGCCTATCGCGGCCTGGCCATCCTCACCAGCAACCAGAAAGCCGCGCTCGACACCGCCTTCCATCGTCGCCTGCGCTTCGTAGTGAATTTTCCCTTCCCGGAAGCCGGCGAACGCGAGGCGATCTGGCGCGGCATTTTCCCCGCCGATACACCGACCGAGTGGCTCGACTACGCCAAGCTCGGCCGCCTGCAAATGGCCGGCGGCAACATCCGCAACATCGCCCTCAACGCCGCCTTCCTCGCTGCTGAGCAAGGCCGGCCAGTCGCCATGGCCCACATCCTGCGCGCCGCCCAGTCCGAAGCCGGCAAGCGCGAACGGCCGCTCAGCGATGCCGAAACGCGGGGGTGGCTATGAAGCGCGTTGTGCTGCACATCGATCGGCTGGTGTTGAGCGGGTTCAGTCACGAAAGTGCCGGCACGCTCGCCGAAGACATTCGTCAAGGATTGCTTGAGTGCCTTAGCCAGCCTGAGCTGAGCGAGCGGTTGCCCAATCTGACGAATCAGGCGCGCATTCGGGGGAAGCCATTCCGATTGACCCAGGATAAGCATTCGACACAGTTAGGTTTCCATCTGGCGCACATCTTAATCAATGGAGGAAAGCCATGAGCAAGACAGCCGCAATGAAATCCGAGCAGGCCAAACCTACCGCCCTATCGGCTGGCCGTATCAACTTTACCGGCACGCTGTCATCCAAGAGTGAGCCTGGTCAAAGAGGCTCGAACCTGCAAACCCAGGACGCTGCGATGCAGTCTGTTCTCGGTCGTGGCTATGACCTATCCCGAATGAGCATTCATCCCAGCCGGCCCTTTAGTGCCGTGAGTTCCAGTATGCAGCAAGGCGTGCGCACCGGCGTCGATGAAAGAAGTATCGCCGGCAGCGTCATTCGATCGGGCGGGGTGTTGGCTGGCGCGGCGACCAGCATTTCTACCAGTAATGAAAAGGGACCGGAGTGGGGAAACAACGGCTTTTTCAAGTGGTGGATTAATTGGACGACGGATGGCACGAGTGGCTGGATCGTGCAAAAGATCAAAAATAGTTATTCGGGAACACGGGCTGATGGCACGGCGATCACCAACGCCAGCGTTGGCGCCGTCCCGGAGTATTACGAGGCTTGGGATGTGTCGTCCACCGGCAATATCGGTCCGTTGAATCGGGATCAATGGGAGAGGCCGAATCTTGGCGCATTGGGTTCGCAAGCAACCATGTCGATGCTCGGCACGGTTTATTGGACTTCACAGGACCCGGCCGCATCAGGATTTTCTGCCGGCAAGGTCAGCAATGCGGGGATATTGCTGTCATCGACATCCGCCCCTGCGGGAATCGGCGCACCCTTGCTCTCTCGTGGCGCCTATGGGTCCTGGGCAAGCGATGGAAGCCAGATGCTTCCCGGGTGTTTCACCTCTTAAGTAGGCAAGTTTATGAGCGCGGAAGCGAAGAAACTCCTAAACGCGGCAGCGGCACTGGAACTCTCGACGTATCGCCCCGGCGTGGTCGTGGCGGCGACCAATGCCATGATCCCGCTGGGCAAGGAAATTGCCCTACAACACATCGAGTCATGTTTGACAAACCACAACCACCTTAACGAACCGGCCCAAGGCTTGTTGTGGGTATTGCGCACCTTGTTCGACATGCCGTCCCACATAGGGCGCCATCCTGTGCTTCGGCTTGGAGGGGTGGCTGCTGAACCCAAGGTACCTGAGGAAATGCCGCGTTTTCCTCTCGCGTTGATCGACGATTGGCCACTGCTAATGATTCGTGGATATGTCCTCGGCGGTGTCGCCGAGCCCGTGGAGATTCAGCTTGAGCAATATCGGGCAGCAGGAGTCATTCGTACCGAGCCACTTGTGCCCGTGCCGTCGCCGGACCTAGTGCTGAAACACTTTGCAAGTAATTACCAGCGTGCCTACGGGACATTGTTGCCCGCGGACATCGAGTCCTTGATCAAGTCGCAACTCAGGCCATGACCACCTACCCCAACTCCCCGAAAATCCTCAAGGCCGGCCTGGTCCTCATCGATCCGGAATCGGCCAAGGTGTTGCGCATCATCTCGCTCCAGTACAACCCAGAGAAGCTGACGCGCAGTCTGCAAGTCAGCACAGCCGGCGGGGAGGCCGGCAATCGCAGCGAGGCGATGCGCTTCAAGGGGCCGGCGGTGGAGACGATCCGGCTCGAGGCGGACATCGATGCGGCTGACCAACTGGAGTTTCCGGATCAGAACCGCGTCACGGTCGAGCATGGCATCCAGCCGCAGCTGGCGGTGCTGGAAGCGCTGGCGCATCCGAGCAGCGCGCAGTTGCTGGAGGTGAATCGGCAACTGAATACCGGCACGCTGGAGATCGCGCCGATGGAAGCGCCGTTGATGCTGTTCGTGTGGAGCAAGAGCCGCATCGTGCCGGTGCGACTGACCGAGTTTTCGATCACTGAAGAGGCGTTCGATCCGGTGCTCAATCCCATCGTCGCCAAGGTCAGTCTGGGGCTACGCGTGCTGTCGGTGGATGACCTCGGCTTCGCGCACAAGGGCGGCAGCCTGTTCATGAGTTATCTGCAAGCTAAGGAGCAGCTCGCCGGCAAGGCGCAGGCGGGCAGCTTCGGCGCGCTCGGCATAGGAGGAATCGGCTGATGGACCCCGTACAAGCTTTCATGCAGGCCAACGGCCTGACCGCGCCGCTGTACCCGCCGACCAGCCGTTACTACGGCATCGCCAGCGCGCAACTCACGGGTCCGGACGGCAGCGTGGTGACCTACCTGAAACGCCGCTTCGTGCCGCCGCCGGAGCATTTCGCCACCCTGGCCGAGCATCAGGTGGTTTCTGGCGACCGCATCGACAATCTGGCCGCGCGCTATCTGGGCGATCCGGAACAGTACTGGCGAGTCTGCGACGCGAACGGCGCGATGGACCCGGCCGAGTTGACCGCCACGATCGGCCGCTATGTCCGCATCACCCTGCCCGAAGGCGTGCCGGGGGGCGACGATGCTGGCTAAGGGCATCCAGCTCACTTTGATGATCGGTCCGGTGGTTCCCGTCCCGGCGCCGAGGGTGGTGATGGACGCGCTCGACAAACTCGAGGTGCGCACGTCCGCCGGTGCGGTGGGCGGCTTCACCCTGACGTTCAAGTTCAATTCGAAATCGGAACTGAACACGATCTTCATCATCGCCGGCGCCCAGAACGCCAGCCCGGTCATGCCGGCCTTGCGGGTGATGCTGATCGTGACCATGAACGGCACGCCGCAGCCGCTGTTCGACGGCGTGATGACCAACGTCCAGGTGCAGCCGGGCAGCCACGGCGAGCCCGGCACGGTCACGGTCACCGGCGAGGATCTGACCAAGGTGATGGACACGCAGGACTGGAGCGGTCTGCCGTTCCCGGCCATGCCGATCGAAGCGCGGGTGGCGCTGCTGTGCGCCAAGTACGCGCCGTTCGGCCTGATCCCCCTGGTGATCCCGGCGCTGTTCCCGGACGTGCCGATTCCGGTCGACAAGATTCCTGCGCAACAGGGCACTGATCTCGCCTACATCCGCCAGCTGGCCGAGCAGGTCGGCTATGTCTTCTACATCGAGCCAGGTCCGGCGCCCGGCACTAACATCGCCTACTTCGGGCCGGAGATGAAAGTCGGCATTCCGCAGCCGGCGCTCAATGTCGACATGGATGCGCTGACCAATGTCGACAACCTCAGCTTCAGCTTCGACCCGACCAAGGGCGTGCTGCCGGTCGTCTTCATTCAAAACCAGATGACCCGCGTGCCGATCCCGATTCCCATCCCCAACCTCAACCCGCTGCAACCGCCTCTTGGCTTGCTGTCAACGCCGCCGTCGAACATCACAATGCTCAAGGACACAGCGCGCATGAACCCCATGCAGGCCATCTCGCGCGGCCTCAACGAGGCAAAGCGGTCGCAGGACTCGGTCACCGCCACCGGCAACCTGGACGTGCTGCGCTACGGCCGTCCGTTGCGGGCGCGCGGGCTGGTCGGGGTGCGCGGCGCGGGCGTGGCCTACGACGGCCTTTACTTCGTTTCCAGCGTGAAAAGCACGCTCAAGCGCGGAGAGTTCAAGCAGAGTTTCGATCTCAGCCGCAACGGCCTCATTTCCATTGCGCCGAGGGTGCCGGTATGAGTGGACAACAATTCTTCGGTAAATATCGCGGCATGGTGTTGAACAACATCGACCCCATGCAGCAGGGGCGGCTGCAGGTGCAGGTGCCGGATGTGGCGAACGTGATCCCGCTTACCTGGGCAATGCCCTGCGTGCCCTTCGCCGGCATCCAGAACGGCATGTTTGCGCTGCCCATGATCGGCTCCGGCGTCTGGGTTGAATTCGAGCAGGGCGATCCGGATCATCCGATCTGGTCCGGCTGCTTCTGGGGCAGCGCCGCCGAGATTCCGGCCATGGCCCTGATGACGCCGCCGGGCATGCAGGCGGTCACGCTGCAAACACCGCTGCAAAACGGCCTGACCATCTCCGACCTGCCGGGACCGACCGGCGGCATCATGCTGAAAAGCGCCACCGGCGCGATACTGATCGTCAACGACACCGGCATCTACATCCAGAACGGCAAGGGCGCGGCGATCACGCTGATCGGCCCCACCGTGACGATCAACAACGGCGCTTTGACGGTGATTTGAGGAATAACGAACATGCCTGGACCACTCCTCCATGTTGGCGCTTCTGTCCTCTGCGCCCACGGCGGCACGGCGACGCCCACCGCGCCGAATCCGCGCGTGCTGGTGAGCGGCCAGCCCACCGTGACCCTGGCTGCGCCGTATGTCATTGCCGGCTGCCCGTTCAACGTCAGCGGTTCGCCGGTGCCCTGCGTCACCGGGCAATGGGTGATGGCGGCGACGCGGGTGATGTCTAACGGCCAGCCGCTGGTTTTGATGGACAGCCAGGCCGTGTGTGCGCCCAACGGCACGCCGCTGTTGCCGGTGATGGCGCAAACCCGTGTGATCGGGAGTTAGACATGACTGCAAACAACCTGCGCTGTCCCTACCAGATCGACGGCCGCGGCCGTAGCGCCGAAGCCGGTGAGGAAGACTATATCCGCGGCCTGATCGAACAGGTGTTGTTCACCTCGCCGGGCGAGCGGGTCATGCGGCCCGACTTCGGCAGCGGCGTGATGCAACTGGTGTTCGCACCCAACAGTCCGGAACTGGCCGCCACTACCCAGTTCCTGGTCCAGGGCGCCCTGCAGCAATACCTCGGCAATCTGATTTCACTGGAAGGCGTCGAGATCGAGTCCTACGACTCGACCTTGCGCGTGATCGTCCGCTATGCGATCCGCCGCACTGGTGTCGGGCAAGTGGCCGAGTTCGCCCGGGAAGGGGCGCTGCCATGATCTACCACTGCTGCGACCAATTGCGCCGCAACGCGGTGGACGCCCACGCCACCCTGAACGGCATCGATTATCTGGAAGTCGTCGATAAAGATGCGCCCACGTTCACGTTACGCCAGCTTACCTTGCTGGTCCGTCTGCTCAAGCCGGTACCGGCGTCATTGAACAAGGCGCAGGTGCGCATCGAAGGCGGCGAGCGCGTGCGCGACATCGGCATCGAGTGGATCGCCCCGGCTTCCGCACCACCAGCCAGCGTGTCGGCGGCTGAACTGGCCCTGTACGCGGCCCTGCCGGAACCCGACCATGTCTTGCTGGTGCGGGTATACGCCTACGGCGACCACTCCAGCTACACCTTGCGCCTGGTGCGCTCCGCGCTCGACGACACGCCGCCGCCGGGTTTCGATCCCCGCCTGGCGGAGATCGCCTTTTCGTTCAAGGTTGAATGCCCGAGCGATTTCGACTGCAAGCGTGTGGTCGTCTGCCCGGACGAGCCGACGCCCGCGCCGGTCATCGATTATCTTGCCAAGGACTACGCCAGCTTCCGCCGCCTGATCCTCGACCGCATTACCCAGTTGGTGCCCGGCTGGCGCGAACGCAGCGCCGCCGACCTGGGCGTTACCCTGGCCGAACTGGTCGCCTATGCCGGCGATCAGTTGTCCTACCGCCAGGATGCGGTGGCGACCGAGGCCTATCTCGAAACCGCACGCCGGCGCACCTCGCTACGCCGCCATGCCCTGCTGGTCGACTACCACCTGCACGATGGCTGCAATGCCCGCGTCTGGCTTCACCTCACGGCCGACGCCGCGAATGTCGTCCTGAGCCAGTCGGCAACCCGCTTCTATACCCGGCTGGCGGGTGTCACGCAGCGCCTGACGCCGGTCACACCCGAGGATGAAGCCGCGCTGCGCGCCTGCCCGGTGATCTTCGAGCCGCTGCACGACGCCGTCCTGCATCAGGCCCACAACGAACTGACCTTCTACGCCTGGGGCGACCGGCGCTGCTGCCTGGCCAAAGGCGCCACCCGCGCCACGCTCAGCGGTCATCAGGCCGCATTGTCCGCAGGCGATGTCCTGCTGTTCGAGGAAGTGCTCGGCCCCGCGACCGGCGAGTCTGGCGATGCCGATCCAGCCCATCGCCATGTCGTGCGATTGACCACTGTGCAATTCAACTCGCCGGACGACCCGGCCCAGCCGCTGACCGATCCGCTCACTGGCGACGCGATCACCGAGATTGCCTGGGCGGCCGAAGACGGCCTGCCGTTCCCGCTCTGCATCAGCTCGGTGACCGACAGCGATCACGATGAAAGATACCTTGCCAACGTCAGCGTCGCCCGCGGCAACATGGTGCTGGCCGACCACGGCTACACGCTCCCGACTGACGAGGCGCTTGGCGACGTGCCGCCAGCCCGGCTGGCCTATCCGGCCGACCGCGACGGCAGCCGCTGCGATGGCGGCGCGCCGATGGCCATCCCGCCCCGCTTCAATCCTGGTCTGGCCCAGGGCCCGCTGACCTTCGCCGGCACCGTGCTCAAGCAAGTTTCGCTGGCCGGCGTGACCACCAGTCAGCGACTGGCTTTCGATCCGTCGGCGCCAGCGGCTTCGGCCATGGTCTGGCGCATGCAAGACACCCTGCCGGAGATCGTGCTGGAAAGCACGCTGGGCGTGCTCACTGAGCCTTGGCAACCCAAGCGCGACCTGCTCAACAGCGATGCCGACGCGCGCGAATTCGTGGTCGAGGTGGAACACGATGGCAGCGCCAGGCTGCGCTTCGGCAACGACACCCACGGCCGTCGCCCGGAAACCGGTATGGTCTTCGCTGCCCGCTACCGGGTTGGCAACGGTCGCGCCGGCAATGTTGGCGCCGGCGCGATAGCTCATGTCGTCAACATCGATCCGGACATTCTGGCGGTCCGGAATCCGCTCCCGGCGCAGGGCGGCGTCGATATGGAAGACGCCGCCACGGTGCGCCGCCACGCGCCGCAGGCGTTCCGCCGTCAGGAACGCGCGGTTACGCCGGAGGACTACGCCGAAGTCACCGAACGCCACCCCGGCGTGCAACGTGCGGCGGCCACGCTGCGCTGGACCGGCAGCTGGCACACCGTGTTCGTCACCGTGGACCGCGACGGCGGCCTGCCGGTCGATGCCGGCTTCGAAAGCGAAATCGCCCGTCATGTCGATCGCTACCGCATGGCCGGCCACGACACCGAATTCAACGATCCGGTCTACGTGTCGCTGGAAATCGACCTGCTGGTCTGCGTGCTGCCAAATTATTTCCGTGCCGATGTGAGCGCGGGCCTGTACGAAGTGCTCAGCAACCGGGTGCTGGCGGATGGCCGGCTCGGCCTGTTCCATCCGGACAATCTGTCGTTCGGCCAGACCGTCTATCTCAGCCAGATCTACGCGGCGGTCCGGCAGGTTGCCGGCGTCGCTTCAGTCAACGCAACCCGCTTCCAGCGTCAGGGCATCGCCGACGCACACTATCTCGCCGACGGCTACATGCGCCTCGCGCGTCTGGAAATCCCGCGCCTGGATAACGACGCCAATTTCCAGGAACACGGCGTGCTGCGTCTCAACCTGTTCGGAGGCAAATAGCCATGGCCGACCCGACGCTGAACACCTGCGGCTGCTGCGCTGGCCTCGATGCCGAAACGCCGCTGCGCATCGACAATCCACCCGGACTGGACACGATCAACTACCGCGTCGGCGTCCACGCCCGCTTCAAGGAATCGCTGCTCGCCAAGCTGTCGAGTGCGGGCTTGCCAGCGCTGGCAGGCCTGACCACGCGCGAGGACAACGATTACACGATTGCTTTATGTGATGCCGTGGCCAGCACGCTGGATGTGTTGAGCTTCTATCAGGAACGCATTGCCAACGAGAACTTCCTGCGCACCGCAACCGAGCGGCGCTCCATCCTCGAACTGGCCCGGCTGATCGGCTATGAGCTGGCGCCCGGCGTCGCCGCCTCGACCTGGCTCGCATTCAGCTTGCAGGAAGTTCCGGGCAGTCCGGCGCTGGCGGCCGGCCCGGTCACCATTCCGGTCGGCGTGAAGGTGCAAAGCGTGCCCGGTCAGGACGAGTTGCCGCAGACCTTCGAAACCGTCGAGCCGGTCGAGGCGCGGGTCGAGTGGAACGCCATTCCGGTGCAGACCACGCTGAGCTGGCATCCGAAATTCGGCGACAAATCGCTCTGGCTGGCGGGCGTATCGACAGGCATCCAGCCCGGCGACGCCATTCTCATCGTCGGTCAACATCGCATCGACAATCCGGGCTCGGAACGCTGGGACATCCGGCTGGTGACCACGGTCACGGAAGACAAGGCGTGCCAGCGCACCCGCATTGCATGGGGCGCCGGTCTGGGCAGCGTCATGCCCCACGTTGAGCCGGCCGGGGCTGGCGCGGCCGTCTACGTGTTCCGCCAACGCGCAGCGCTGTTCGGTCATAACGCGCCGGACCCGCGATTGATGGGCAACCAGGGCGGTTCACAACTGACAGCACACCTGGCCGAAGAGGCGACGGATGGCAGTGGACGACAATGGAAGAAGTTCGAGATTGAAGGTTCAGTCATCGATCTCGACAACGCTTACTCGAAGGTACTGCCGGGGAGCTGGTTTGCCCTGGTTTCGAATGAGGCATCGGCCAACCCGAGCGGGCTGGCGGGGTATGTCGAACTGTACCGGGCCAGCGCGGTGAGCTTCCCGTCCCGGCGCGATTACGGGCTGTCCGGCAAGATTACCCGCATCGTCCCCGACACCGACGAGAACCTGGCTGTATTCCGCAAGCGGCTGCGTGAAAACCTGGTGCTGGCGCAATCCGAAGCACTGGCGGTGGCGGAAACACCGCTCGGCTATCCGCTCTATGGCGAGATGCTCAGCCTGTCGAGGCTGGAACCGGATGTGGCGGCTGGCCGAGCGCTGACCGTGAGTGGTCGCCGCGCCCGCATCCAGCTTCGGGCCGGCAAGCCGGACGCGATCCTGAACCTGACCGAGGGCGGCAGTCTCATCGTTTCGGAAGGCGATTCCCTGCGCCTGGCCGGTCCCCCGGAGGAGCAATCCGGCAGCACCTGGAACGTGCTGGCGCCGGCCGTTTTTGCGGCACGCATCAACCAGTCCAGCAGCAAGAAACTGCGCTTGTTATTGCTCGACCGCGAAGGCAGAACGGGCACGCTGGAAATCGCCGCTGCGGCCATCGAGCAGGCGCCGGCCCTGGACGACGACGAAACCGTGCAGGAAATCGCCTTCATCGACGATCTCGCCACGGCGGTCGTGCACGACCGTGATCAGGGCTTCACGCGTTTCACCCTGGCTGCCGCGCTCAAGCATTGCTACGACCGCGAAACCGCGCGGGTCAGCGCCAACGTCGTTCGCGCGACCCACGGCGAAACGGTGGCCGAAGTACTCGGCAGCGGCGACGCCAGGATGGCCAATGCCCGCTTCCCGTTGCGCCAGTCGCCGTTGACCTATGTCAGCGCCGCGACCCCGAGCGGCCGGCGCTCGACGCTGGAACTGCGCGCCAACGACATGCTCTGGGCCGAAACGCCAAGCCTGTATGCGCGCGCGCCGGCCGAGCGGGTTTACGAAGTCCGGAATGCCGACGACGGCAGCAGTTCGGTGCTGTTCGGCGATGGCATCGAAGGTTCGCGTTTGCCTTCCGGCGATCACAACATCCGCGCCATTTACCGGAAAGGCCTGGGCCTGGGCGGCAATGTCGCCGCCGGCAAACTCACCACGCTGCTGTCCCGTCCGCTTGGCGTGAGCGGCGCGACCAACCCGGAAGCCGCCAACGGCGGCGAGGATGCCGAGCGCGAAGAAAAGGCGCGGGAGAACGCGCCGCTGACCGTGCTGACGCTGGAGCGTGCGGTGTCGATCCGTGACTACCAGGACTTCGCGCGCGCCTTCGCCGGCATAGCCAAGGCGCATGCCTTGTGGATACCGAGCGGACCCGGGCGCGGCGTGTTCATCACCGTGGCGGGCGAGAGTGGCGAAGCCATCCTGGATACCAGCGACACCTATCGTTACTTGCAGGATTCCCTGCATCGCTATGGCGACCCATTGATGCCGGTGCGCATCGTCAGCTACCGCGACGCCCGTTTCAAGCTGCGCCTGACTGTCAAGATCGCCGCCGACGCCGATGCCCCGCTTGTGCTGAGCGCGGTCGAGCTTCGGCTGCGTTCGGCATTCGGTTTCGATGCACGGCGATTCGGTCAGGGCGTGTCGGTAGATGAGGTGGCCGCCGAGGCGCACGCCGTCGCCGGCGTCGAAGCGGTCCAGGTGGTCGAGCTGCATCGCAGCGAAGCGCCCCTGCCGGTGTTCGTGCCGCGCCTGTTCGCCGCCTTGCCTGAGGCGGGATTGACCGGGACGCCCCTGGCCGCCGAGCTGCTGGCGCTGGATGCCGCACCCGTTACCCTGGAGTTGATGTCATGAGCTTCGACGCCGACACCCTGTACCGGCTGCTGCCGGCCATCCACCGGATACGCGACGCCGAGCAGTCGCCGCCGGGTGCGCTCAAGGCCTTGCTGAGCGCCATCGCCGACGAGTTCGCGGTGATGGAGGAAAACCTCGATCAGCTCTACGACGACCTGTTCGTCGAAACCTGTGCTGACTGGGCTATTCCCTACATTGGCGACCTGATCGGTTACGAGCCGCTGCACAGTCTCGGCGCGACGCGCGGCCTGGCCCGCGCCGAGGTGGCGCATACCCTCGCGCTGCGCCGGCGCAAAGGCACGGCGGCGGTGCTGGAACAACTGGCGCGCGACGTCACCGGCTGGAATGCCCGCGCCGTCGAATTCTTCCAGTTGCTCGGCGCCACCCAGTACATGAATCATTTGCGCCCGCAAAGTCGCTACGCCCCTGATATGCGCCAGTGGGAGCCGCTGGCGCCCATCGGCGGCGCATTCGATTCGGTCGCTCATACGGTCGATGTACGGCGCATCGAGAACGGTCGCGGGCGATTCAACATCCCCAACATCGGCCTCTTCCTCTGGCGCCTGACGGCCTATCCGCATACGCGCAGCCCGGCCATCCGGGTGGACGACCGGCGTTATCTGATCAGCCCGCTCGGGCATCCGCTGCCCTTGTTCACCAACCCGCAGACCGAGGACGAGATCACCCATCTGGCCGATCCGATCAACGTGCCCGATCCGATCCGTCGACGCGTGATGGCGGATCGGTTGCCGCTCTATTACGGCACCGTTCAGACGGCGCTCGGCCCGGTCGACAACGCCAATCCCAGCGTGGTTCTCTACGTCGATGGCGATGAAGTGCCGCGTGAGGACGTGGTCGTATGCAATCTGGCCGATGAGGGCCCTGGCTGGGCTCACCAGGCGCCAGCCGGGAAATTCGCCATCGACCCGGAATTGGGCCGTATCGCGGTGGCGACCGATCTCGACGTGCCCGAATCGCTCGCAGCCACTTATCACTATGGCTTTTCCGCCGACATGGGCGGAGGCGAATACAGCCGCGCGCGCGCCGATGAGGCCACAGTGGCGACCGTGCTGCGCGTGCCGACCGACCATGCCACGATATCTGCTGCCTTGACTGCGCTGGCTGGCGACGGCGTGGTCGAAATCGCCGACAGCGGCCGCTACGAGGAAACCCTGTCGGTCACCGTAGCGCCCGGCGGCCATGTGATCCTGCGTGCCGCCGAGCAATGTCGGCCGACCCTGATACTGGGCGCCGAGATGACATTGAACGGCGGAACCGACAGCGCCTTCAGCCTCGAAGGCCTGCTGGTCGCCGGCGGACGTTTGCGCGTCGCCGCGGTTGCCGGCAATGAACTGGCCCGCCTGAACATCGCCCACGCCACCTTGGTGCCCGGTCGGGCGCTCGACGCCTTCGGCGACCCGGTTGCGCCGGATGGCGAGAGCCTGGCGGTGGAAATCGCCGATGTGGCCGTCGATATCGACCACGCCATCGTCGGCGCCTTGCGCATTCACGAGGGCGCCAGCGTGACGGCCAACGACAGCATCATCGACGCCACCTCGGCCAACAGCATGGCCTATGCCGCGCCCGATGCTTCTTCACCCGGCGGCAAGCTCTCGCTTGACGCCTGTACGGTCATCGGCCGCCTCCGCGCCGCCGAGGTCGGCACGATTTCCAACAGCCTGTTGCTGGCCCGGCCGGCTGCGGGCGACCCCCGGCCGGCCGTCCAGATGGTGCGCCGGCAGACCGGCTGCGTTCGCTTCAGCTATCTGCCTTTAGATTCGCTGACCCCGCGCCGCTATCGCTGCCAGCCGGAAAGCGAAGCGGGCGAGGTCGATGTGACGCCGCGTTTCACCTCGCTGCGTTATGGCGTGGCCGCGTATTGCCAGCTTGCCCGGGCGACCGCCGATGCGATCCGCCGGGGCGCCGACGATGAGAGCGAAATGGGCGCCTTCCATGCCCTGTTCCCGGCCCAACGGGAAGCCAATTTACAGATCCGGCTGCGCGAATTCCTGCGTGTAGGTCTCGCCGCCGGTATCTTCTACGAAACCTGAGGAGCGTGACATGAGTTTCGATACGAGCCGTTTCAGTTTCCATCCATGGCATGACTATTTCGGCGTGGTGATGCAGCAGGGCCGCGTGCAGCTCGATTCCGACTGGAACGAGTGGGTGGCCGAACTAGGCCGTCGTTTGCAGGCCGGCACGATGGACACAGTCGGTCGCGCCGTGGTGCCGCGTACCACGCCGGAAGGCTTCCACATTCTCGCTCCCGGCGGCGTGCTGAACATCGGCGTCGGGCGCATGTACGTCGACGGCCTGCTGGCCGAGAACCACGGCAAGCCGCCGCTGGCCTGGAACGTCAATCTGGCCGAGTTGACCGGATCGGCGCCGACGCCGTTCCGTGATCAGCCATACCTGCATTTCAACGAGACCAATCAGCCGGCGCCGGCGAACATTTTCAACGCGCCGGCGCTGACCGGCGGGCCGCATCTGGTTTATCTGGATGTCTGGCAACGCGAGCTGACCCATCTGCAAGCGCCGGAGTTGATCGAGAAGGCGGTCGGCGTCGATACCACCGGGCGGCTGCAAACGGTCTGGCAGGTGAAGGTGTTGACCAATGTCGGCAATGCCGATTGCTTCACGCCCGACGGCGAACTGCCCGCCTGGGCGGCGCTGACCCGGCCCTCCGGGGCGCGCCTGAACAATTCCACCGGCCTCGTCACGGGCGACCAGAATCCCTGCCTGGCGCCGCCTTCGGCCGGTTACAAGGGGCTGGAAAACCAGCTCTACCGGGTCGAGATTCATCACGGCGGGCCGCAGGCCAGCGCCACCTTCAAGTGGTCGCGCGACAACGCCACTGTGGCGACCGGCGTTCAGGAAATCCAGGCCGGCAATCGCCTGGTGGTGGACAGCCTGGGCCGCGACGATGTGCTCGGCTTCCATGCCGGCGAGTGGGTCGAGATTCTCGACGACTGGCATGAATTGCACGGTCTGCCCGGACGCCTGCACCGCATTCGTCCGGGCGACGGCGTCGATGCCGCCACGCGCTCGATCATCCTCGAAACAGCCTTGCCGGCCGGCCTGTTCCCGGTCGACGGCCAGGGCAAGACGGACCCGGAACGGCACACCCGCGTACGCCGCTGGGACCAATCCGGCGTGGTACGCCGCGCTGACGGAACCGACTATCACAACATCAACGCGGCAAGCGTTTCCGACGGCCTACCGGTGCCCGCCGCCGGCACGAAACTGACGCTGGAGAACGGCATCCTTATCGATTTCAGCCTGATCGCCGGTAGCCAATTCAAGGCTGGCGACCATTGGGTGTTTGCCGCTCGTACCAGCGATGGCAGCATCGAGCCGCTGGTGCAGGCGCCGCCGCGCGGCATCCATCACCACTATGCGCGTCTGGCCATCGTGACGTTGCCCGGCGAGCCAACCGACTGCCGTGTTTTCTGGCCGCCAGAAGTCAGCGGCGAAAGCTGCGACTGCACGGTGTGCGTGCATGCCGAGGCTCACAACGCCGGCACCGCCACCATCCAGCAGGCCATCGATGCCGTGCGGGCCCGCGGCGGCGGCACTATCTGCCTGGATGTCGGCACCTACCTGTTGCGCGCGCCGTTGAACATGGCCAACGTGCGCTCGCTGCGTATGCGCGGACAGGGCTGGCGCACCGTGCTGCAACCGGCCGAAGCGGGCGGCGCCATCGACATCGCGCGCGGCGTCGGCGTCGCCATCGAGAACCTCTCCATCGCCGGCATCGTCAGCGGCGGCGGCACCTCGGCGATGATCGACATCGTCGACAGCCTCGACGTCCAGCTTGAACACCTGACCATCGTGGCGGGCGCCACTGCCGACGCCACGTCGGCGGCGATAAGCTTTTCCGGACTGATCCTGTCTGCGACGGTGCGGGATTGCGTGCTCGTCGCTGAGCAGGCCATCGTGTCGACTTCTTCTGAGAAGAAATACCTGCTTACCGCCAACCTGCGCATGGTCCACAACGTGCTGATGTGCAGCCAGATCGGCATCAGTCTGACCGGCACCAGCCTGCATTACGGCCAGTTACGCATCGCCGACAACCTGGCGCTGATCTGCGCCCAGGCCGGCATCGCGGTGACCGGCGCGGCACTGCCGGCTGCCAGCGTCACCATCGACGGCAATATCCTGCATGTCACCGGCAACGGGGTCATCGCCGGCACGGATGGGCTGCGTATCGACAACAACGAGATCGTCGCCCTGGCCGGCAAGACCGTGGCGGACGGCATCGTACTCGTGCCCGGATTCGACAAGGGCGCGCTTGATCGCGTTTATTTGACCGGCAACCGCCTGCGCGGCCAGCGCGGCCACGGCATCGTGGTCCAGCAACGTCTCGGCCGGGCGATCTTCAAGTCCAACTCGATAGAGAATACGGTCGGCGGCGCGCTGGTGATGGATGTCGGCGCCTCGGCCGATTATCTGAGTATCGAGGGCAACCAGTTCGCCAACCTGGGCGTCGGTTTTAACAGCGCGGCGCTGCCGTTCTTCGGCGTGCTGCTGATCGCGGTGAAAAGGGCCGACGTGGTCGGCAACCTGTTCGCCAACGTCGCCCGTCAGGCCGTGGTCAGCCCCTTGCGCGTGGCCATCATGGCCATGGCTTCGGGCGAGCTGCGCGTCGCAGGAAACCGGCTATTTGGCATCGGTCCGCTGGCCAGCTTCATCCGCCGCACCATCGGCATCGGCGTCACGCCGGGCTTCACCGACGTGGCGGTGGACGACAACACGGTCGCCCGCGTCGAGACCGACGCCGACAAAGTCAGCGTTGCCGAATGGCAGGCCATCCTGATCATCGGGTCGCTGCGGGGTGATTTGCTGCAGAATTATGCCTCGATAATGGCCGCGCCCGGCCTCGTCATGCTGCCGTTGAAGTCCGGCGTCGCCTACCTGAGTGCCGGGAAAATCGATCTGCTCAATGCCGCGCGCGGCAGCGTCATGGTGCGTGGCAACCGGTTGCATGGCCACACCTCGCAGATCCCTACCGCCGATATCCTAGAGGTGCAGTGCTGCCTCTTCGACCAGAACGATATCCGGGTCACCGACGGCAGCAGCTTTGGCAGATTGGCCGGACGCATCCTCGGCGACCATGCCAGCGTGGCCAACAACCGCTTCGCCGGCTCGGACGACACGGTGATCTTCGAGTTAGTCCGCAAGCCAAAATACTCGGTGCTCGGCAATCTCAGTACCGGGCCCATCCTGGTCAACCTCACGGCCCTGCCGTCGCCTTGGGACGACCTCAACGTATTGATATAACGGGAGCCCATCATGCGACTTACTACACTCAAGAAGAGCGAAGCCGACGTCAGCACCCTTGCGCAGCGGCTCTACCCGAACCTGAGCGAAAGCTCGCGCAAGAAGGTCGAGACGGCCCTGCTCAAGGCCAACCCGCACTTGGCGGAAACCGGCGCCTTTCGCCCCGGCGTGGTTATCACCTTGCCCGACACCCCCGAGTTCAAACCGAAACCCGGCGTGGTCGGCAACGACCCGACCGAGGAAATGCTCGGTCAGTTGAAAGATGCGGTGGGGAGCTATCAGAAAGACCAGGCGAAACGCCTGGACGAAGCCCTGGCCGACGTTGAGGGCCAGGAAGAAGTCCTGAAAAACAAGGAAGTCGCGGCGGCGATCAAGAACTCCTCCGAAGCCTCCGAACTTGCCAAGGAACTGGTCGCATCACTGCGCGAACGCCAGAAATTGCTGGCTGTGGAAAAGAAAGTTCAGGAGGAAGTGTTTTCCAAGATGATGGAAGACCTTGGCACGTTGTTCAAATGATGGTTTGTCGATAGAAAGCATAGGACTTTCAATGCCCTTTTCGAACAGTATCCGGGGCTATTGAATCGTGGTCAATCGTCGAATTGACGAGCGCAGGTCCTGAAAACCTCCTGTTCGGAAGCTGGCAGCATCATGGCTGAGGCCGAGCAAGCGACGATTTGACTCCCTTTCTCGGCGGGCATAAACGGGATTTTGTGTATTCCGTTTGACCGTGAAGGCCGAACAGAACGCAGTTGACAGGGCCCCATGACCGGCAGGTTTGTAATCAGTAAGCCGCCATGGCCCAAGAAAACATCATCAGTCCGTTCAGGGTCGGGTATGTGTGAGTAGGTGTTTTTGACAAGCAGACACCCCAGTTGAAGGACGAAAGTGCCCACCAGAGGCGCTAGTCGAGCGGCTGCAATCCGCCGTGGACCTGCCATTCAAAATGGGCGCGGGCCGATGACGGCGTCCCCGAAATGCTACCCGAACGTCATTGAATCCGAATGGGCGCTATCGCTGCATTGCGGCCGGTGGGGCGCAGAACCCGAACGGCGGTTGAGGGTCGAAAGTTGCCTGCGACCGTATTGCAGAACAGGCGCCCGGCGATGCGCTTTGTTCGTTTTGAACCATGCCGCTTGGCGCTCAGCGCAGTTTCAGTTCCTGCAGGACGGTGGTCGAGATTTCCTCGATTGACTTGGTCGACGAATCGAGCCAGCGGATTCCCTCGCGGCGCATCATCTTTTCGGCTTCGGCAACTTCGTAACGACAGTTGGCCAGTGAGGCATAGTTGCTGCCGGCGCGTCTTTCCTCGCGGATACTGTGCAGGCGCTCGGGCTGGATGGTCAGGCCAAACAGCTTGCCGCGCTGCCTTTCGAGGGTTCCCGGCAGTCGACCGCGATCGAAGTCTTCGGGGATCAGCGGAAAATTGGCCGCCTTGACTCCGAACTGCATGGCCAGGTAGAGCGCGGTCGGCGTCTTGCCGCAGCGCGATACGGCGACCAGGATCACATCGGCTTGTTCCAGATCGAGGTCGGTTATGCCGTCGTCGTGGGCCAGCGTGTAGTTGATCGCCTCGATGCGCTTCTTGTAATCGGAACTGTCGGTCGAGCCGTGCGAGCGCCCGACGGTATGGCTGGACTTGACCCCCAGTTCGGCTTCAAGCGGCGCCAGGAAGCTATCGAAGTAGGACAGACAGAACGCATCGGCCTGGTGGACGATGTCCGCCAGTTCCTGATCGACCAGCGTCGTGAATACGATCGAGCGCATGCCGTCGCCCTCGCTCTGGCTATTGATGCGGGCAACCGCTTCGTCCGCCTTGGCAATGCTGTCGAGGAAGGGAATGCGGATCTGCTGGAACTCGACTTTCTCGAACTGGCTCAGGAGACTGTGCCCGAACGCTTCAGCCGTCAGGCCGGTGCCGTCGGAGACGAAGAAGACGGAACGCTTGATCGAGACCATGCACCCATTTTAACCGCTGTTGCGTAACCCGGAGGCGATGCCGTTGATCGAGAGATGGATGCCGCGGGCGACACGTTCGTCGGTTTCCCCGGCGCGATGGCGCTTCAGCAGTTCGACCTGCAGGTGGTTGAGCGGGTCCATGTAGGGCGAGCGCAACTGCAGCGAACGCTTGAGCAGCGGATTGTCGGCGAGGAAATCGTCCTGTTCGAGAATGGCCAGCAGATATCTGCGGCTCAGTTCCCACTCGGCCTTGATGCGCTGGAAGATGCTGGCGCGCAATTCCGCATCGGCGACGAGTTCGGCGTAGCGCGAGGCGATGGCGAGGTCGGTCTTCGCCAGCACCATATCCATATTGGACAACAGGCTCCGGAAGAAGGGCCAGGCATTGACCATCCGGCGCAAGGTGGCCAGGCCACCGGAATTGGCCTGCAGATAGCCGTCGACCGCGGAACCGAAGCCGTACCAGCCGGGCAGCATCAGGCGGCACTGCGCCCACGAGAAGACCCACGGGATGGCGCGCAGATCCTCGATGCGCTCGGACGGCTTGCGCGAGGCCGGGCGGCTTCCGATGTTGAGAGTCGCGATTTCGGAAACGACTGTCGACTGCCTGAAATAGGTGGTAAACCCTGGCGTTTCATAAACCAGGCCACGGTAGGCGACGAAGGCGCGCTGCGACAGTTCGTCCATCACGCCGTGGAACTGCTCGGCGGGTTCGACGCGGTTCTCGTGGTCGGTCAGGCTGGCTTCCAGCGTTGCCGCCAGCAGCACTTCGAGGTTGCGGCGGCCGGTGTCCGGGTTGCCGTACTTGGTCGAAATGACCTCGCCCTGTTCGGTCAGGCGGATCTGGCCGGAGACGGCGCCGGCGGGCTGGGCGAGTATGGCGTGATAGCTCGGGCCGCCGCCGCGCCCGACCGACCCGCCTCGACCGTGGAACAGGCGCAGCTGGACGCCATGCCTGCGGCAGACGCGGGTCAGTTCGATTTCGGTCTTGTATAGTTCCCAGCCCGAGGTCAGGAAGCCGCCGTCCTTGTTGCTGTCGGAATAGCCGAGCATCACTTCCTGCTCGTCGCCACGCCCGCCGATCAGCGTGCGGTAGGCGGGAACGCCAAAGATGCCGTCCATCGTCGCCGCGCTCTTTCGCAAGTCCTCGATAGTTTCGAAGAGCGGGATGATGTTCATGTCGAGTTGCGCTTGCGAACCCGGGCGCAGCAGGCCCGATTCCTTGAGCAGCAGCGCCAGTTCGAGCAGGTCGGAGACGCCGTCGGTCTTCGAGATGATGCAGTTGGGTAGCGCGGCGGCACCGTAGCGCTGGCGCAGTTCGCGGGCTGCAAAGAAGATGGCCAGTTCGCCGCGGGTCTCCCCGGAATAGTCAAGGTAGGGCGAGTAGAGCGGGCGCGGCGTGGCGATTTCCTCGACCAGCAGGCTGATGCGGTCGACCTCGGAAAGTGCCTCGTAATCGGGACAGCGGCCGGCCCCGGCGAGCAGTTCGGCGACGCTGCGGGCGTGGACTTCGGAGTTCTGCCGGAGGTCGATCGGCGCGAGATGGAAGCCAAAGACCTGTACCGCGCGCAACAGGCGGCGCAGGCGGCCACCGGCGAGACTGGCACTGCCATTCAGCTTGAGCGAGGCGGACAGCAGCTTGAGGTCGGCGCGCAGATCGGCCGGGGTGGCGTACGGTTCGGCCTGGCCGATTTCGTGGCGTACCGGCTCGACGTGGTCGAGCGTGCGGGCGGTTGCCGCGACCCGGGCGTAGATGCCGGACAGGGCACGACGGTAGGGCTCGTCGGCCCGCTGCGGCGAGTGGTCGGTGGAGTGTGCCGCCAGGTAGTCCAGTTCCGGCGTGGTCCTGACCAGCAGGCTGGAGAGCGGCAGTTCGCCACCGAGTTCGTGAATTTCGTCGAGATAGTGATTGAGCGCCGCCGCCGATTGCAGGCGCAGCGTTTCCCGCAGGATCTCGGCGGTGACGAAGGGGTTGCCATCGCGGTCGCCACCGATCCAGGTGCCGATGCGGAAGAACGGCGGCAGCGCCCAGATCTGCTCGGGATAACGAGTGTGCAACTGCTGTGCGGCCTGAATGTAGAGGCGCGGCAGTTCGTTGAAAAAGGTTTCCTTGAAGTAGGTGATGCCGCTCTTGACCTCGTCGAGCACCTTGAGGCGGACCGGGCGCAGCATGCGCGACTGCCACAGGGTCAGGATGGCGTTGGCGAGGCCGAGTTCGTTCTCGACTTCCTCTTCCGGCGTCATCCGCAGGCGTTCGCGCTGGTCGAGCAGATGGGCGAGGTCGCGGTGGTTGCGGATCAGGCTCTGGCGTTGAACCTCGGTCGGATGCGCGGTGAGGACCGGTGCGACGAGGGCGCGGGCGAAGAAGTCGGCGACCGCCTCGGGCGCGACCGCGCTCTCGGCCAGCCGGTCGAGGGCGTGGACGAGGCTGCCTTCGCGCGGCGGCGAACCCGCCAGATCATGAGCACGCCGACGCCTGACATGGTGCTCGTCCTCGGCGATGTTGGCCAGTTGCAGGAAGTAGCTGAAGGCGCGGACGACGATCTGCGTCGTGTCGCGGGACAACGGGTCGAGGAGGGCGGCGAGTTCGGCGCGGGCGGCGGGGTCGCCGTCGCGGGCGAAGCGCACGGCGGTCTGGCGGACGCGCTCGACAATCTCGAAGACTGCGCTCCCTTCCTGCTCGCGCACGGTGTTGCCGAGAACCCGGCCGAGAAGCCGGATGTCGCCCCGCAACGGCTCCTCCTTGTCGTCGTCGGGCATGTCGTCGACTGGCATCAGTGCTTGCGGACGAGAAGGACGGAGGCGTCGGACAGTCTGGCGACCTGCTCGGCGACCGAGCCGAGGAGGAGCAGGGCGAGACCGCGCTGGCCGTGACGACCGATGACGATCAGGTCGCAGCCGAGTTCACGTGCCTTGTCGACGAGAACTTCCGACACCCGGCGCTTCATCGTCTCGAGCAGGATGGTTTCCGCCTCGACACCCGCCGCGCTGGCGGTGGCACGGGCTACTGCGAGTATCTTGACGCCGGCATCGCGGATCGCCGTCATGGCGTGATCGAAATCGAGCGTCGTGCTCACGGCGCGATGATGCATGCCCAGCAGCACTTCATCGGCGACATGGGCGATATGGAGCCGGGCGTTGGTGGCCCTGGCGATATTGACAGCCTCGGTAAGGGCGCAACGGGAGGTTTCGCTGTCGTCTACGGCGACGATAATGTTCCTGTACATGGTTTTCCCGTGTAATGGTTCTTGAATGGCAATTAGATCAACAAGCGGTCCTTGCGACCCGGAAAGCGCGAGGCGGGAGGGGCGTGGCCCCTCCCGGAACGGCACTGCGGGTTGGAACGAACCACCCGGCGCTTAATGGAAATGAACTTCGTCGCGTCCTTCGGCCGGAGCAAGCAGATCGGCACCCAGCACACGGGACAGGAAAGTGACGACAGCGATGATGCCGACGAATATCCCCAACCACATCAAACCATCCGGATTGATCACGATCTGCGCGGCGGCGCCGGAAACGGCAGCGGCTGCCGCAGCGACGGGCTTGACGTAACTCGGGACGATGCCGGGGAAGACATAAGCCCACAGAAGGTGAAGGATACCGACGATGACGGCCAGGAAGATCGAGTGTTTGAAGGTGAACCGGAAGATTTCCGATTCGCGACCGACCATGCCGGTGGCACCGGTGGCCACGGAAATGGACTGGGGAGAGATCATCTTGCCGCAAACGCCGCCGCTGGTATTGGCTGACATCGCGATGACCGGGTCGATACCGAGTTTCTCGGCGGTCACCGCCTGCAGTTTGCCGAACAATGCGTTGGTCGAGGTGTCGGAACCGGTCATGAAAACGCCCAGCCAGCCGAGAATGGCGGCAAAGAAGGGGAAGGCGACACCCGTTGTGGCCACTGCGTAAC
>WBZU01000435.1_pt1 | contig 36362 bp, 23 predicted proteins | sample 5204311 | NCBI WGS metagenome assembly WBZU01 (sample SAMN12344359, study PRJNA552823) | activated sludge metagenome | biome: Activated sludge suspended growth; feature: Nitrification reactor; material: Wastewater; isolation source: activated sludge from nitrification reactor of wastewater...
CCCCCCAAACCACCGGCGAGGACCATCCGCGCCCCGGAATCTCCGCCTTCCACTCCACATGCTCCGTGGCCGACCAACGGTCGGGAAGTCTCGTGTTGGTGGAAACACCCCGCGCATCCGCTCCGCGAAACTGCGGCCAGTTTTCAGCGGCGTGAGGGTGAACCACAGAGGCACTGAGCACACAGAGGATGAGAATGGCGGTGTGGACTTTTAGAGTCATGGTCCAGTGTGGTTCATGAACCGGAAAGGATGGAGTAGGTGCCTTCACGAGGTGGCATGGTGCAGCGAAGCGTGGCTGCGGAGACCGTCGTGGGAAGCCTTTGGTCGTTGGAATCTTTGACCACGACCTTGGAGGCATCCCAGGCAGCAGGAACGGTGATTTCGAGGGTTAGCGGCTGGTCGTAAAGAGTGACGTTGGTCGTGCTGTTGAGCTGAAAGGTGAGGCTTTTCGCATCGGACTTCACCAGCGTAATCTTGGCGGCGTTGCGCTCGGTTTGATATTTGAAGATGTCGGCCATGCCAGCGATCCAGAGCTTGTCCTGGTGCTGCTTGGCGATGTCGAGCGCGGCGCGGAAGTGGGCCTCGCTGCTGCTGAGACCTTCGCCGATGTAATGATAATGGATGCGACACCACAGGCCGCGAGCGAGGTGCGTTTCGAGCGCCTTGCGGAAGGCTTCCACGCGTCCGCCGTAGCTGTCATCCATGCCCAGCGATCCGCTGGAGGCATCGAACTGGTGATACTTCTCGAGGTAGGAACGCAGCGTGCGGCTGGTCTCCCAGCGGGTGCCGCCACCGAGATTGAGGGCCATGAGCTTGCTCTTGCCGGGGGTGAGTTTCCAAATGGCCTCGGCGGCCGTGCCGATCTCGGCATCCATGTCGGCATCGCCCTTCGCACCGCGATGATGAGCGGAGTGATTGGCCAGCTCCATGTCGCCCTGTTTCATCACGGCCTCCCATTCGGCGTGCTGGGTCTGGAAGGAGTAGTTCTGGCGGCTGCCGGGCTCCTTGGGGCCGGGATTGACCATGAAGGTGCCTTTGAAGCCGTATTCACGCAGGATGGGGATGGCTTTGCTCAGATGCGTGGGATGCGAGTCGTCAAAACGGATGCTCAGCGCCGCCGTGCGCCCCTCGGGCCAGTTGGCGATGCGCACTTGGGCACCACTCGTGGCATCTGTGATGACACGCTCCTTTTCCGAAGTCGTCCTCGGCCAGCCGCCGGGCGGCTCCACGGCTTGGACAACGCACGAGTTGACTCCCTCCGGCAGTGCGATGAGTAGCTTTTCCCACTCAATGCCCGAGCGCTGCACCAGCAAAGCTCGGTCCTCGGCATCACGCACTTCCACATCGGCTGCCGGCCAGGTGGCCGGACCCGTCGCCGGGAGTTCGACCCGCACATTCAGCGGTTGCGTCTCCCCATTCCGCTCCACCTGGAACTGAAGTTTGAACTTGTCCACGCTGCTGGCGGAAACCGTCGCGGAACCCTGATAGCGATCGAGTGCGACAGTCACGCCGCCGACTCTGATGTTCACGGGTGCCGCAGCGGAGAGTGAAGTGCTGACGATGGCGAGAAGCAGCGCGGCGATGGCGGCGTGGAGTTTTGGATTCATGGGGTGACGGTGGAAGTCTTCGGCTTCGTTGGCGCGTCCTTGGCCTGCTCGTAGGCGCTGAGTTCATCGGCGGTGACGATGCCGTCCTTGTTTGCATCCATGCGTTCAAAGAGGAAGGGATTGGCGCTCATCTCGTCCTTGGTGATGCGACCGTCTTTGTTCTTGTCGAACTGCATCATCAGCACGCGGAGGCGGTAGGCTTCGAGCTGCTTCGCGGCGGCGGTGGCAGCCTCGCCCGCAGGTTTGAGCACACGCTCGCTGCCGAGTCCGGCGATGGCTTGACCACTGCGCACGCCTTCGATAAACTCCAGCACCGTCGCGCTCACCGGATCGCCCTCCGCGCCGAACTCGGTCATGAGCGATTGATGCTCGCGGAAAGACGAGGCATCGACGACCTCGGCCCGCGTGCCGTTTTTGCGCAACGCGGTGGCAAACGCATCCACGCCGGCCTTTTTGTTCGCGATGGCCGGGCCGTAGGCGACCACGATTTGAAAAGGCGGCAGCGACTTCGCGCTCTCGGCATAAACGATGGGCGAGGCATCGGCCCAGGCCGCCGGGTCATCGCCGAAGGCCGCACGGTAGGGACTGTCGGTGCGGCGGTCGTTCGCGGCCACGCTGCGGATGTCCATCGCCGCCGAGTCGAGCGGGATGACACCGCGCAGGATGGAGAGTGGCTTGCCATGCTCGCCGAGGCGCTTCGCATCCGTGCCGAGCAAGGCCACAAGTTGCGCCCCCGCCGAGTGTCCGGTGAGAAAAAGCTGCGCCGCATCGCCGCCATGTGCCGCGATGTGGTCATGCACCCACGCCACCGCCCGCGACACGTCCTGGATGAGCACCGGATGCTTCACCGCAGGCGCGAGGCGGTAGTTCAGCGTCACGAAGACAAAGCCGCGACGACAGAAAAACTCCGGCAGGTGGCCCTTCTGCGCTTTGTCGCCCGCCTTCCAATAGCCGCCATGCACATACATCACCACCGGCAGGCCCTTCGCGTCCTTCGGCGCATGGATGTCGAGCGAGAGCAGATTCGGCTCCACGCCCGCGATGGCCGCGTAAGGCACGTTGAGCGTCTCGACGATTTCGACGCTCGCAGCGGGCGGTGGTGCCGGATTCGACGGCATAGCGGGTGGCGTCGTCGTGCCCGACTGCTGCTTGCGGAAGTAGGCGGCGATTTCCTCCCGCGTGAGCAAGCCATCCTTGTCCGCGTCCGCGCCATCGAAAATCTTTACCGCCGGGAACTCCTCGCGTGTCAGCTTGCCATCGCCGTTCTTGTCGAATTGCGGGAAGCGGTCGAGCGCGGTTTGGGCGTGGGCTTGAACCACAGAGGCGCAGAGCACACAGAGGAACAGCGGAATGATGGAGTGGTGGAGTTTTGCAGTCATGGTTTAAAAAGTCTTGTTCCGTGGGTTGTCCCAAGAAGGTCGCTCACCACCTGCCAAACTTCTCCAGCAGCCGCGTGTGAATCTGCCGCAGGCTCTCCGCCCACTCTTTTCGCAGCTCGCCGCTGACGGTGCGGAGGCCTTGCTTGAGCTGGCCGCTGGGCAGGATGGCGTCGCGGTATTGGCATTTGTAGTAGCCGAGGATGTAGGGCTTGGCGAAGGCGCTGGTGAGATAGGCTTCGTAGGCGGTGGCGGCTTCGGCGGGCGTGGGAAACTGCGGCCACATGGTGTTGGTGTGACCTTCGACGGGGAAACTGAGGCTCCAATCGGACAGAATGACGGGCTTGCCGGTCATGGCGTGGACTTGGTCGAGGATATCGCCTTTCAGCGTCTTCTCGTAGGGCTGGAAGGAGATGACATCCACGACCTTGCCGGCCTCGGCGATGATCTCCAGCGGCGCGCCGGGGATGGTGTTGTAGCGTTCACTGAAGAGGAGTTTGCCGGGAGCATACTCGCGATACGCGGCGGCCGTAACGCGATAAAGCTCGCGGGCGATGAGGAGGTGAAAGGCGTCGTCCTTCGCAGCAGCGTTTTCCTTTTTCCACGACTCGTAACGCACTCGACCCGGTGCGCCTTCGGGCAGGCTGCGGATGAACTCGACATAGCTGAGGCCGAACTTCTTCTTCTGCTGGCTGGGATTCCACACGGGGATGTCCGTCCACCAATAGCCGATGCAGCGGGCATCCTGCGCGGTCTTGCTGGCGATGCCTTGGATGTGCTTTCGCAGCCGCGTGTGAAAGGCGGGATCGAAAACGTCCTCGTAAAGATGCTTGCGCCGCTGGCCCGTGACGGTGCCGGGAGAGCCGGGCAGGCGGTCGGCGTTGTGGATGTAGTGGAACTCGCCGATGACCTCCGGGACGTAGCCGACAGCGTTGAACTTCATCTCGCGCAAATCGGTCCGCAGATGCTCCAGCGCTTGTTGTTTGGCCGGGCCGAGCAAACCCTGCCAGGCCCCGCTGGCGTGCGAGAGGCCGAGGATGAGGAAGGGCTTGCCGTCCGGGGTGACGAGGTGCTGATGGCCCTCCGTCGTGCCGAGGGTCCAATTGGTCGTTTCAGCATGGATTTGAACCACAGAGGCGCAGAGGACACAGAGGAGCAGCGCAGTGAGGGACTGATGGAGTCTTGGTGTCGTAGATGGCGTGACTTCAGTTCGGCTTCCGCAGCGCCGTCAGCTCCGCCTCGGTGACAAAGCCGTCCTTGTCCGCATCCAACCGGTCAAAGAGCGCGGCGGGGAGTTCGTCTTTGCCGAGTTTGCCGTCGCAGTTTTTGTCGCGTTGCTTGAAGAGGGCGCTTGGGCCGCTTCCGCCGCCCTGACCAAGTCCGCCATTGCCGCCTTTACCTGCGATGTCGGCGGACTCGTTGACGAGTTGCTTGAAGACGTTGTAGGTCGGAGCGCGGTAGCGCTGGGTCTGCACCATGAAGATGCCGAAGAGCTGGTTCGTGCGGTCGAGCCAGAACTGGGTGCCGTTCGCGCCGCCCCAGGCGTAGCCGCCTTCGCCATCGACCGCGCCGCCGAGGCCGTATTTCTGGCCGACATCGGGTTTGAGATGGTTTTGGAACATCATGTCCACGCTTTCGGCTTTCAGCACGCGCACGCCGTCGAGTTCGCCGCGATTCATCATCATGCGGCAGAAGCGCTCGTAGTCCTCGGTGCTGCTGATCAGGCCCTGACCGCCGAGGAAGAGGGTGGGCTTCTCGGTGAGCTGGCTGGCCTCGCGCCCGCGCTGGAGCACGCCGGGCTGGGGCTGTGTGTAGATCTGGCAGATGCGTGAGGCGTTCTCGGGATGCACCCAGAAGTCGGTGCTGGTCATTTTCAGCGGGCCGAGAATACGCTCGCGGAGCACTTCGTCGAGCGGCTTGCCCGCGACGGCCTCAATGTAGCGGCCCAGCACGTCAATGCTGTGGCCGTATTGCCAGCCGGTGCCGGGATGGAACTTCAGCGGTGCTTTGGCGAGGCCTTCGGAGAAGGATTTCAGCGTCGTTTTCGCATCGCGGCTCGTGGTGGCGACGGGGGTGAACTTCGCGCCTTCGTTGCCTTCCTTACTCAACGCGCCTTTTTCGATGTCGCCGTAATACAGGCCGCTGCTGTGGCTCATCAACATGCGCGGCGTGATGGCGAACTTCGCGGGCACAAGCTGGCCATTTTCCAACACCTTCGGCTCGGCCCACTCGGGGCAGTGCTTGGAAATCGGCTCGTCGAGCGTGAACAGGCCTTCATCGAAGAGCGACATCGCGCAGGCGGCGATGACCGGTTTCGTCATGCTCTGGAGGCGAAAGAGCGCATCCTTCGCCAGCGGCTTCTGAGCCTCGATGTCCTGCCAGCCGAAGGCCTCGAAGTAACCGCGCTCGCCCTTGTGATGGATGAGGCCGATGACACCGGAGACTTCCTTGTTCGCCACGGCCTGTTGCAGCGCGATGTCGAGCTTCCCGAGCACCTCGGGCTTCAATCCGGCCTTCGTGGCTTCCTCGCCGTGCGGGCGGGGTTTGAAGTCGGATGCGGCAGCCGGAGCAGCGGTTGGTGGCGTTGTTGTGGTGCTTTTCTTTCCGCCAGCGGCCTTGATCTCCGCCGCTTCCTCACGAGAGAGCATGCCATCGCCGTCCTTGTCGTGTTTTTTGAAGAAGAACGGATACGGAAACTCCTCCTGCGTCAGCTTGCCGTCGCTGTTTTTGTCGAGCTGCTGGAAGCGATCCGGTGCGGCGGTTTGGGCGAAAGCGGATGACGCGATAATGCAGAGAAGGGAGAGATGGGTTCTCATGGAGTGGCACTGACGGAGGTTCACTGCATCGCCACCTTCGCGCTGAGCGGGACGAAGTATTCAAAGTAGCCGAGCATCATTTCGTCCACGGTCTGGCTGCCCCATTTAACGAGCTTGGTCGGGTCGGGGTTCGCCTTGTTTTCGGCGCTGTTGTCATACACGGCGGTGATGGTCAGGGTGCTGCCGCGTGGGATGAGCTTGGGCTGTTTGTAGTCATAGCGGAGCTGCCAGTTGAAGTCGTAGCGGGGGATGTCGAGCAGGGTTTCGGTTTTGCCGTCGGCGTAGGTGACTTCGTATTTGAAGGCCTTTCCGCGAATGTGCAGGTGCGCCATGTAGCTGGTGATGGGGATGTCGAAGGGCACGCGGCGGCTCTGCGTTTCGACGTGATGCGAGGCTCCGGGTGGGATGGAGATTTTTGGATTGGAGACGGCGAGGGTCTTCACTTCATACTGTGGCGCGGTTCTGGCGAAGACGAGTCCCATGCGGAGGCGTTCCTTCTTGGCCTTGCCGCTGGGAGTGTAATGAATCTGGAAGCTGACGCGTGCCCCAGCGGGGATTTTGCGAGCAAAGCCTTCGGGATAGACGCAGGAGCCGTTGCCGGGCACATACACGGCCCAGTAACCACCCGCGCCTTCCTCGCGATCGCGGGCGTCGGCACCCTTTTCATGCACCTGCACGATGACGTGATGCACCACGTCGCGTGCGCTGGGCAGGATTTCATACGCGGTGACCCATTTGTCTTCGGGGATGTGGGTATCGACGACATCGAAGGCGTAAGGCATGAAGCCGGTCGCCTTGATGTCATAAGCGCGGCTGAGAGGGATGACGAGGTCGGGCGTGCCGATGCTCCACTCGGCAGGGTAGCTGCGTTTCGCCGGTGCCTCGGCCACGTTGCCGAGCGGTCGGTCACTGGAGTCGAGCCAGGCGAAGAGGTCGGCTTTGTCCTTCGCGGAGAGGCTGCAATCATTGGCCCAAGGGTTCTTTTCGGCGTCTTTCTCGACGGCGGCGAACCACGGCGGCATGGTGCCTTCGCTGACGACACGTTTGATGACCTTGGCTCGGTCTTTGACCTCCTCGATGTCATCCAGCGCAAACGGCGCGATGCCGCCATCGCGATGGCAGGTGACGCAGTTTTGCTGAAGGATGCGGGCAACATCGCGGTGGTAGGTCACGGGCGATGCTGAGGCCGATGCGTGGGCTTTCTCAGGCAAATCAAGCTCGCAACCCGGTGCGGCGGTGGCCTGGATGGTGGGCTTTTCGTTTTTTAGGAAAGCGGTGATCGCATCGTGCAGGTAGCGATGCTTCGGCGCTTCGAGGTTGTAGTTAATGCCGTATTGATCATCGAAGGCACCGCGATAGACGAGCGTGCGTGCCGCATCGAGCAGGAAGACCTCGGTGGTGGTGCGGGCCTGGAGCGTGATGGCGAGTTTCTTCTCGGTGTCATGCACATAGGGCGCGGTGACGCCCGCTTCGGTGAGCTGGGCCTTGATCTCATCCGCTGTTTCGCTGGCAAAAGGGTTCACGAGCAGCAGCGCGACGTTTTGCGCCGCGAGTTCCTTTTCCAGCTTCGCCACGCTGGGGATGTAGCGCTTGCTCACCGGGCAGGTGGCGCTGGTCATGATGACGACGAGAGCCTTTTTGCCCTGCATGTCGCCAAGACGCCGGTTTTGACCGTCGAGCGAGGTGAAGCTGATGTCCTCGATCATGCGTCCGATGCCCACCTCGCCCGGTTTGAGCACTTCGGGGCCGCTGGTGACTTTCTGCACGTCCTCGGGTGTGATCGTCGGCCCGTTCGTCGGCATGCCGCGGCCGCCATTGCCATTGCCGCCGCCGCGCTGGGCGACGATGCGGCGCATCATCGCCAACTCCTCGGCACTGATGATGCCATTCGCATCCTGATCGAGCCGCGCAAACCATGGGGCATCGCCCGCCTCTTCCTTCGTGATCTGTCCGTCGGCGTTCTTGTCCACCGCCTTGATCATGTTCTCAATCTGTGCCGCCATGCCGCCGCCAGCCGCGCTCGGCGTGGCGGGCGTGCCCGGAGTCGTTGGCGCGGTCTTGCCGCTCACCTTGTTATACTCCGCCAGCGAGATCGCGCCGTCCTTGTCGAGATCGTATCGCTCAAACGCCTTTGGATTCGCCAGCTCATCCGGCGTGACTTTGCCATCGCCGTTCTTGTCGTAGCCGGAGAAAACGGCATCTGCAGGCGCGGTGGGCGATTCGGTGGGCGTCGTCGGCTTGGGAGTGTTGCTCGTGCCGCCACCCGCCTGCTGCATGAACTGCTTCAGACGCTCCAGCTCTGCGGCATCCACCACGCCATCGGCGTTTTGGTCGAGGCGGTCGAACCACTTCGCCCCTGCGGCCTCCTCGCGGGTGATGCTGCCGTTTCCATCCTTGTCATACTGGGCCACGATGCCCGCGAACTGCCCGCTACCGCTCATCTTCTGCGCGAAGCCGCTCACACGCTGCATTTCCGCTTCATCGAGCACGCCATCTCCATTCTGGTCCGCTTGGGTGAACCATTGCGCAGCGTTCGAGTCCTCCTTGGTGATCTTGCCATCGCCATTGGTGTCGAAACTCTTCAAGACCGCCGCAACCTCCGGCTTTGCACCCGGCGCGCCTGGAGCCTCGCCCGGCTTGGCAGGCGGTGTGGGAGGCGTCGTCGGTTTCGGTGTCGTGCCACCCGTGACGGCGTTGTATTCTTCCAGCGTGATGCTGCCGTCCTTGTTCGTGTCGAAACGATCAAAGGCCTGCTGATTCGGCAGTTCATCAGGCGTCACCTTGCCATCGCTGTTCTTGTCGAACTTCTGGAAAACGCCTCCTCCAGATGATTGAGCGGAGGAGATGGATAGGCCCGCAAGGGCAATGAGGAGAGTGCGGGTCGTTTTCATTACTTGGCTTGAGAGTTGGAGTTCGCAGAGCGACGGCTGACACGTTCTTGATTGGTCTGGCGGAGGATTTCGCGCTGCTGAGGGGTGAGGTTGCGCCACATGTCGGTGCCGTGGCGTTTGAAGGCTTCGGTGACTTTGGCGGAGGCTTCGGCCTGGATGGCGTTGAAGTCGGAAAGCAGGCGGTCATAGCTTTGGCGCAGCACGGCTTGCTGCTCCGGCGTGGCATCGAGGCGGGCGAAGTCCTGCATCATGCGATGCTCGATCCAACGGCGGGTCCATTCCTCACTGCGAGTCCAGGCCGGACGCCCGGAATGAATGCGGGCGGACATGGCGTAGCCGCACAGGCCGCCGAGGCCGAAGAGCACGATGAGCGTGACGAGGATCTGCGTGATGAGTTTCGTTTTCATGGGGCGTCAGGGAGCTGGGTTTCAAGCATGAGCTGGGCGATGAGGGCTGGCTCGGCGGCGGTTTCGGCGGCGATCTCCTCCCGCTGCGGCCAGGCGAGCCATGTGGTGGTGATCAAACCGACCGCGAGGGCCGCGAACGAGGTCCGCGCCCAGAGTTGCAGCGCACCGAGGCCTGCTTCTTCATCGCGGCCAGCCTGCGGAGCAAAGCGCGTGAGCCATCCCGCGAAGGCGCCACGCAGTCTCGCCATGAGCGATGGCTGCGGCGTGCGCACGATCACGGAGGAAGCCGCGAGAGCCTGCGGAAGCGCGGCTTCGAGGAACCAATCGCGCCGCAAAGCTGCCCGTGCTTCCGGTGTGGCGAGATGAGCCGTCAGCGTGCGCATTTCATCTGCTGTGAGCGAGCCTTCGTGCCAGCGATGCAGCAGGTTTTGGAGTTCGGGGTTCATAGAATCAGATCGTTTGGGAAAGTTTGCGCTCCACGCAGTCGGTGAGTGCCTGGCGGAGTCGATAGAGGGCCTTCGTCACGCCGTCGAAAGTCTGCCCGGTGGCCTTCGCGACCTCCTCGACCGACTTCCGCGCCTCGTAGCGCAGCGAGAGCATGCGACGCGATTTTTCCGGCAGCGCGGCCACGCAATCATCCAGCGCCTGCTGCCGCCGCTGCCATACATCAGCCTCATCGGTATCGCTCTCGGAAAACGCCTGCTCCACCTGCGCCAGAAACGCCTCCATCACCTCGCTATCCGCCACGACCTTCGCCGTCTGCTGCGTGCGCCAATGCTTCAAAATCAGATTCCGCGCCACACCGCGACACCACGCCGGTTGGTTTTCGATGACGGTGCCTTTTTCAATCTCCGCCGCCAGCCGCACCCAAACCTCCTGAATCACATCCTCCGCCGCATGAGCGTCGCGGAGCAGCCCGCCCACAAACGCCCCCAGCCGATGCCGGTCATGGATAAACTCGGCAGCAGCACGCTGGATGATTTCGGATTCGCGGGACATTCAAAGGGTTGTTCCCTGAACCCGCGAAAGGTGGACAAAGTTTTTTCCTCCGTGTCAGCGTCACGGATTCCACGCCTGCTTGGTTTTCGTCTCCTCAAATTGGCGCTTCGCATCAAAGTGCGGATTTTCGCCCGGGATCGGCGTGGGGATGGATTCGAGCCAGGTGTGCAGATTGGCGCTCATCGCCTCGGCGCGGGCTTTTTCGGTGGTGGCGAGGTTTTGCGACTCGCTGAGGTCTTCGCGGAGATTGAAGAGCTCGACTTTGCGGCCGGGTTGGTAGTGCAGCTTTTCGTCGAAGGAGTCGCCGAAGTGCTCGATGAGCTTCCAATCGCCCTCGCGGATCACCGCGCAGGGCGTGGCGGCCCAACGAAGGTCGTAAAGCGGCATGTGGAAGTAGAGCGGACGCTCGGGGAGGGTTTCGCCACGGAGCAGCGGGAGGAGATTGATGCCATCAAACGTAGAGCGGGTTTTCAACCCGCTTTCCACGGGTTGAAAACCCGTGCTACGACCTGCCGCGGCGAGCAGCGTGGGCATCCAATCGGTCACATGAACGGGCGTGGAGCACACCTGGCCGGCTTTCACGCTCGTAGGCCAGCGGACGAGGCATGGCACGCGGATGCCGCCTTCGTAGGGCGAGCCTTTGCCAGCGCGGAGCGGCGCGTTGTCGAACTCCTGCGTTTTGATCGTGAGCTGGCCGGTGGTGTTGGTGTTGTAGTTCGTGTCGAGGCCGCCGTTGTCGGAGAGGAAGACGATCAGCGTGTTCTCGCGCTGCTTCGTTTCATCGAGCGCGGCCATGAGGCGGCCGATGCTCGTGTCGAGGTGCTCGATGGCGGCGAGGTAGGTGGCGTTAAACATGCCAGTCTCCGGCGCACCGGCTTCGCGATGCGTATTCACCAACTCTGGCGGCGCGGAGACGACGCCATGCAGCGTGTGATGCGCGAGATAAAAGAACCACGGCTTGTCCTTGCCCTCGCGAATGAACCCGATGGCCGAATCGGTGAGATGATCGACCCATTTGTCGCCCTCGTTCTGCGTGCCCGCGCCTCGTGGCGCGACGTAGTCAAAGCCGTGCGCATCGCCTGCTCGCAGATGCGTGTAGTCGCCATCCGCACCCGTGGTGAGATGCCACTTGCCCGCCATGCCGGTGCGATAGCCAGCTTTGCGGAGCTCCTTCGGCAGCGTCGGCCACTCACGCGGCAATTGCTCGCGAAACGCCGGCTCCTGCATCCTCGACCACGGCAGCCCATACCACGGAATGACATGCCACATGCCGTTCCGCGCCGTATGCTGGCCCGTGAGCAACGCCGCGCGTGTCGGCGTGCATTGCGGCATCACATAAGCGTCCGTGAACCTCACACCCTCCGCCGCGAGACGATCCAGATTCGGCGTGGGCACCTTTTTCGAGCCGTAGCATCCGAGCGTGGCCCAGCCCTGGTCATCGGTGAGGATGAAGAGGATGTTCGGCGGAGCCGCGCCCAATGACGAAACCAGAGCCGAGCAAAGCGAGACAGCCAGCATCGCGAAGCGCATGCTGCCCCGAAGGGGTGAGCGAAGCGAAGCAATGACGAATGACGAAAGGAGGAGAGCGATGCGCATGGCGGATGTTACGGAGCCACCAGCCCAAACGCGCCATCACGGAGTCCTTGGACGCCGCCTTTGATGTCGGGCGGAGTGTAGGTGTGGACTTCGGTCCAGGTCTTGCCGCTGTCGGTGCTGCGGAGGATGTTGAAGCGTTGCTGGTGGATGCTCACGAGCGTGCCTTGGTCGCTGGCGATGACGAGGCCTTCGGGGACGGCGGCGGGGAGGTCGCGCCAGGTTTTTCCATCGGCGCTGGCGCGGGATTTTTTGCCGCAGAGCCAGAATTCACCGCCCACGACGCTCAAGGTGGCTCGCTGTGTGCCGGTGGCGTGCGGGCCGTCCCAGGTCTCGCCGTTGTCGGTGCTCGTCCAGGCATTCGCGGCGTCTTTGTCGGTCATCACGAGCAGCTTGCCGTTGCACTCGAGCGTGCCGCGACCGGTGGAGGCATCGAGGCCTTTCGGCGTGAGCCATTTCCACGTCTTGCCCGCATCATCGCTAGCGAAGAGATTGCCAAACTTCGCGCCGGAGTCGCCGCGATTGTCACCGAGCGCGAGAAAGCGTCCGCTGGCATCGCCGCAATACACCGCGCCGACGTGATGCGTGCTCAACTTGCCCCGTGGATCGTCTTTGAACTTCCCCCACATGCCGAAGGCATCAAAGGTCTTCCCGAAGTCGGACGTGGCCGCGAAGGTCATGTAGCCTGCGGTGACGAAGGTGCCCTTTCCACCTGCGATGCCCCAAGCGCCGGGCATCACGCGTGCATTGCCCTTGCCCTCCGGCAGCTTCGATGCGCCGCTGGTGAGGTGACGCCAGTTCAGCGCATCATCCGAGGCCAGATAGATCGTCGAGGCACCCCAACCGACCGGCACCGCGAAGACACCATTCGTGTAAGCAACCGCCTTCGTGGCCCAAGGCCCATGATCTGCACCCGGCGCGGCGAAGAAGGTCTGCTTCCACGTCTTGCCATCGTCCTTCGAGGACAAAATGCGAGCACCATGCCCCACGACGACAAACGCACCGACCTTCGGTTGCGGTTTGAAATCACCACCGAATGGAATGGCCTCGCGGATCTTGATGTCCTCCGGCGATTCATTGGCGGCGAAGGCAATCGAAGAGAGAAGGAGAAGAAGAGGGCAGACTCGGATCATGGCCTCTGGAACGCATGAGCAACCTCGGGTCTGACACGCAATCCCAACGGCAGATGACGACTCACTTCCCCTTCAAATACTTGTCGAAGAACCCAAGCACGAGCGGCCGCAGGTCTCGCTGCTTCGGCTGCAGATGAAAGGTGTGTGGCGCGCCTTCGATGAGTTCGAGCTGGTAGTTCGCACCAACGGCTTTCATTGTAGCGGCGAGGGCCTGGGAGTCTGCATAGTTTACGGTGGTGTCGGCGGTGCCATGGAGAATGAGCAGCGGCGGGTCATTCTTATCAATGTGCGTGCGCGGGTCGGCCTGCTTGTAGAGATCGGGCGCCTCGGCGCGGGATTTGCGGAACATGGAAATGTCGCGCTGCTCAAACCACAGCACCGGGCCGTAGAGATCGACGGCGCATTGCACACGCGTGCTGCCTTCGCCGGGCGGATCGAGTTCGCCACCGCAGAGTCCGACCATCGCTGCGAGATGTCCGCCCGCGCTGCCGCCGATGACACCGATGTGCTCCGCATCGATCTGCAAGCGCTCGGCATTCGCGCGCAGCCAGCGCACCGCTGTTTTGCAATCGTAGAGGTTCTGCGGCCATGTGGGTTCCTTGCCCTCCTTGTAGGCGAGCTTGTAATCGATGCTCATGCCGACGTAACCATTCAGCGCGAGCGTGGTGCCGATGTTGATCTCGCGCGCCGCACGCTTTTCACCACCTGACCAACCGCCGCCATGAATGATCAGAACGGCGGGGAACTTCTGCCCGGGCTTCGGGTTCGCTGGCAAATACAAGTCCGCCTTCTCTTTGCGACCGCCGCCAAGGTAATCAACGTCGTGCTCAGTGCGGATGTCACCTGCCGCGATGGCAGCAGTGACGAGAAGGAGGAACAGGATGGATTTCATGGATCTTGAGTGATGGCAGCAACCAACGTGGGAAGGCGGATGAATCTGTGCGGTGGCAGCCGCGATGAGGCCGGCGCATTCGGAGTCTTCAAGGATTGACGGCAGAGAGCAAGGACTGTCCCGTTCTCACTTGACCGGCCTGCCGGCTGCGATGGGGCACAGGATGATCTTGCCCTTCGGTGTCCAGCGATAGCCGGTGAAGGCGCCGGTGCTCGGATCAGCGGTGAAAGCCATCACGCCATGACCCAGACCGCTGCGGTGTCCGGTGGTCTCGAAGATCTGTGCGCGCGCATCATCCGGGCGCGAGTCCTCGGCGTGCGGTGTGGAGGTCGCGTCATAGACCTTCACTGCCCAGCTTCCGTCCTTCGACTGCTTTGGAGCCTCCGCGATGATCACGGCATGGCCGCTCGCGCGCTCGGTCTTGTAGTCCCAAGACACCACATCGCCCGCGCGCAGGTCCGCCACGCGTGGCACGGCCGCCCAGCCCTTCACTGGTTTCGCGATCAATCCCCCGAAGAACTTCTGATAGCTTGGCGGGCTCGGTGTCCTGCCCTTGGCAATGCCGCGCTCACGCATGACCGCCTCCAGGGCTTCTGGCGCGGCCTGCTTCATCGCATACGACACGAAGCGCACGCAGTCATACTTGTAGCTGCCCGCATCGCGATCCACCTCCGTCTTGTGCTGGTAAAGCGTGACCTTCATCTCTGTGAATTCGTGCACGGCCTCGTGATACAATGGTCCGGCGGTCGGCTCTGCGGCGAAGAGGGGAAGAGTCGCTAACGCCGTGATGATGAGCGTGAAGCCGGGGCGATGAATGTGGTGCATGGTGGGGATCAAAGAGTGCGGGCTGTAACGCGGCGGCTCACCTAACCTGTCGCGCAGCTTTCCTTCGCAGAATCAGGTTGATCGAGAAGAATTAGGAATCTGCTGGAAATCCCAATTGCCGAGGACGCGTGGCATATCAAGTTCAGCCCCGCCGCCCAATCGGAACCCCTGCTCATGGCACGAGACTGCCCAAGTAGTGCTCCAGGTTCGTGTAACCATCCGGCTGCGTGCCGTTGCGGTCTTCGGGATCGTTTGCGTTCAAACCGTGAGCCTGTTCCCACTCGTCGCTCATTCCGTCGCGATCGGTGTCCTTTGGCGCGGTGCCGGACTTGAGCACGGGCCAGCCACCGACTTCCTTGGGGCTGTCGATGCGGCGATGCTTGCGGTCGCGGATGCCCTGCACCACGCGCAAGTCAGCGGCGTCCCGCGCCTTGGACGCACCGGCTTTCGCGAGCACGGACTCGTAGGCATCGGCAGCGGGCTGCGTGCTCGCACGATCCGCTTCGGCCACTCGTTCGTCTGGTTGTTCAAACTTCCCGCGCGGCACATCGGCATCGTATTTGCCGCCGCGCGTTCCCCATTGCACGGCGGCGTAGTTGTCCTGGGTCCAGGCATCGTTGCCATCGAAGACGTTGCCCTTGAGGAAGCCAATGGTGCAATCGGGCTTCTCTGATTTCGGCGCGATGGGCAGCGTCTTCGGATCGGTGTTGGGTCCGGGACGCCAGATGTTGTTGATCAGATTGAACTGACCGTGACCGAGATTGCACGGACCGTTCCAGTTGTAGATCACGTTGTTGCGGAAATCGAAGATCGCCGTAGGATTGAACGGTTCGGGGCCGCCGCCCAGCGTGGGATGACGGTCGCGGCTGCTGAAAAGCAGGTTGTGATGCAGGCTCACATTGCCCTGGGTCTTGCGGATCGACATCAGCATCGCGTGCGGACCCTTCTCGTGAATCGAGTCGTGCAGGGCTTCGCCAAAGAGGCACCACTGCATGGTAAAGTTGCCGGCGAAGTAAACGTCCATCGTGCCGTCCACGCCCCACGTCGCGGTGAGGTGATCGAAGATGACGTTCTTCGCCGGCTTCTTCATTTCTCCGAGGTCAATGCAATCCGCTGCGCCCTTGCGCTCGTCACCGAGCCGCACGCGGAGGTAGCGAACGATCAAGTCCGAGACGTCGAAGAAGCGCAGCGGCTGATTCTTTAATGTGATGCCATCACCCGGTGCGGTCTGCCCTGCGATGGTGAGGAACGACTGTCCTTCCACGCGCAGCTCCTTCGCCAGCTCGATGGTTCCGCCCATATCAAACACGATGGTGCGCGGCTGCGTCGGCGGCTTCGTTTTGAGCCCCTCGCGCAAGCTGCCTTCGCCGCTGTCCTTGAGGTTCGTCACATGATACACATCACCGCCGCGCCCGCCCTTGGCGAAGCGACCGTAACCTTCCGCGCCGGGAAAGGCGATGAGGCGGTCTGCGGCTGACAGAGTCGAGGCCGAGAGAGAACCACAGAGGAGCAGAGTGCGAAGAGTGAAGTTCATGCAGGGCAGCCAAAATAACTGAGAGCAATGCAGTGACAAATGCCGAGTCAGCGGCGCGCACCGGTGTTCGGCTTCGACCAAAGAATGTGCGCCACCAAGATCGCGCCCTTGGCTCCGCGTTTGGAGGAGTTCTTCATGAACATGCCTTCGGAGACCGTGATCCACGATTCGCTCTCGTTGATCACACACGTGCCGAAGTTGCCCATCTCCGCGCCTCGGTCGGGAATGATGACCTTCTCGCTGCTACAGTGGGCAACGGGGAGAGTTAGTCCTGCATCGTATGATGCTACGGCTCCAGCGATCGCCGCGCCACCTCGATAGAACCTTCTCGCCCCGGGTGGATCGCCGAGGTTCGTCGTGGTGCTTTTGGTGATGAAGCCTCCGAACCAGCCCTTCGCCTGGGATGCCATCACCAAATCACCGCGCGATAAAACCGTCGCGTCTGTCCGGCAATGCCGTCGTCTTCGAGGTCGATGAAGCCGCCGTTGGGCATGTAGAACGATGCACCGAGATCGTGCCAGTCGTTGCCAGCGAGGTCGAGCGACCACTGGATTTGGTGGCGTCGGCCCGGGGTGCCGTTCATGCGGAAAGTGAACTTGCCCTGGTCGATGCGCACTTCACTTGGGCTGAGCACGCTGGGGCCGGGTGGAATGTTGGGTCCGCTGTTAGGATCGGTTGGGTCGGTGTGGTGGTCGAATTCGAACTGGTTGTTCAGCCCGTCGTTGTCAGCGTCGCCATTGGGGTCGGAGAGGCCGAAGTAGTTTTCCCATTCGTCGGCAAGGCCGTTGTTGTTAGCGTCGGGGCTGCTTGCGGGGCGCAGAGGATCGGTGCCAAAGGTGTAACGTCCGATGGTGACGGGGCTTTTGCCGCCGGAGGTGAGCGAATACGCGAGCAGCGTGGTGTTGGCGCTCAGCGAAAGGGGCGAGGTGTAGTTCGCCCACGATCCACCGGACGTGGTGCGGTAGTAGATGAGCGGATTGAGCCCGGTGGTGCTGATGCTGACGGAAACGGGGTTGATGAACTTGCCGGGTGTGGGCGAGAAGGTCAGGTCGATCACCGTGCTGCCTCGGGGGGCGGCGTAGCTGATAATGGAAAGATCAGCCGCGTATTGATTCGTGAGTGCGAAATTCGCATCGACGGGCGAGCCACCGAGTGCAACGACCTGCGGCGAGCGAAGGCCATTGCCACTGCCCTCGAACGCCTCGGCGGTCACGTTGAGCGCGCCGGGAATGCCTGAAGCGTTGGAGGTCCAGTCGCGTGCATTGAGCACGGAGACGAACTGGGCATTCGCAGCAACGAAGGGCTCCTGCGTGAAGAGCAACACATTCGCGCGCGTGGCATTGATGCCAGGAATCGCGGGCATCGGAATCGCGGGATCGGCGACGTAGCTGCCGTCGGCCTGCCTGCGCCAGCGGCGCGCGGTGTCGCTCGTCATGCCGTTGGAGGTGCCGGAGAACATGACAAAATCTCCATTCAGCGCATGGGCGTGACGGAAACTCTTGCCGGACTCTGGCGTCAGTGTTCGAGCCAGCACCGGTGCATTCACACCATCGAAATCAAACACGCCCGCGCTCGCGCCTTGATCGAAGATGACGAGCATACGCGGTGGGTCGGTGGCGTTGGGTTTGTCGATGACCGTGACGTTGAAGATGTTGCCGCTCATCGTAAAGTTCGTCGCTGCGCCGAACTGCGGAATGCCACCGGGCCGTGTGAGCGGATGCAGGCGCAGTGCTGGCTGGTCCATCACCCAGAACAAAAACGATGTGCCAGCCGCAGGCGCGAAGTCGCCATAAGCCCAGTCGCCATTCAGCGGCAGCGACGGTGTGCTGGCGAGGACATCGAGGTGATAAAAGAGACGGAAGACGTCACTGCCTGCTGTGTTGGGATTGCGCGCGATCATGCCATACTCGCCTGCTGTGCCGATCTCGTTGCCGCGATCCATCAAGCCGGCGACCGCAACCGGGATAGGGATGCGCACACTCTCGATCAAGTGCTCGTCCGGCGCGTCATTGAGTTCGCTCGCGACGACGAGATCACCACCGAGCGCACCTGGTCCGCCTTTGACCGTGACGAGTGCGCCAGGCCCAACGCCTTGAATTTGCAGAGGCTCCGGCTGTGCGTTGTCGAAGCGCATGAGATTGACCCGATTCAAAGTTGGTGTCGTGATCGCGAGTGCGTTGCTCGCATTAAACTGACCGAAGGAGATCGCCGTCGCGTCGAGCACACCGGTGGAGACGGGCGTGAGCCAGATGTAACTGCCCGCATTGTCGCCGAGAGCTACGCGCAACACGCCGCTCGCACGATCGAGCACGAAGAGATCTTTGTTTCCATCACCATCCCAGTCGCCAGTGGTTGCGAGTTCAGCGGATGTCTCTTCTACCCAGGATGCTGAGCTGAATGACGAATGCAGAACGATGAATGCCGAGAGGATGAGAGTGAGCTTGGTATTCATGGTCATTCACGCACCTCCAGGTTGGCTGGGAACACGCACTCGGGTTCGCCCGTGGTTTCAGAGAAGCAGACGAGAAAGTAGGTGTAGGCTGCTCCGGCAAGACGCGGCGTTGTGTCGAGGAGATAAAGGCTCACCGAACTGACAGGCAGTTCGCCATCGGGCACTCCGACAACGGTTGCCTTGTCGATGCTCGCGGCGATGAATGGATCTTTAAGCACCCATGTGTTGCCATCATCTTCGATCTTCATGGCGATGTTGCTCACGAGTGGCGTCACCTGAATTGTTTCACCGCTGACGTTCGGCCACGCCTCGTTGGGAGTTTGGCGTCGATACAGCACGGCCGGCAGCCGCGTTGGCCCCCTAAAGCCGTAACGCTGATCGACATACGAATCGAAGCCAAATCTGAGCCGGGTGGCAATCGGCTGCACGAAGAACGCATACCGCCCGTCGTTATCGAGGTCGCCGAAAAACTCGGAGAGGCTGTCTCTCGGAATCGTGCCGATCTTGAAGCCCGCTTGCTCACCTTCGTTCGGGTCGGGCCAGACGAGATCCGTCAACGGCAACGACGGCAGATTCTTCATCGTGCCGAGACCACCGAGCGGAGGCAGATGACGGAACGGCCACGGGATCTGGTGCTCGACCTGTGGTGGCGGTGGCGACTTCCAGGTGAACTCATACATCGTCGTCGTCGGTCCCGTCACGGCGCGATTGCGGGCGCGCATTGACACTTTGTATTTCACATTCGGCAGCACGGGCAGTTCCATTTCAAACTGCGGTCCATCACCGAGGGTAACGGAACCGATGCGCGGTGTGAGCAGTCCTTCGCTGAGCTTCTCCGAGAAAGTCGTGAGCGATGTCGCGCTCTTGATTTTCTTCGTCGTGTTGTAACTCACGGGCGTCGGCACGAACCACTGCGAGAACTGCGCGTTGAGGCTGCTGTAGGTGCCGCCTGTGCTCGTCGTGATGAAGAACTCGAAGCGCTCCGCGCCTTCGGTGGGGCAGGTCCAGCTTAGCTTCATCGTCGGCAGCAAAGCATTGCCAGTCGCGCGAGGTGGCGCGAGCACGGGCAGCGGCGGTTTGGGCGTGATGGTCTGTGTGCCGGCGAGGAACATCGGACTGGTCACACCATTCCTGCCAACGACTTGCGCGTAGTGGCTCACACGTCCGCCAGCAGCGGGAATGCCGAAGTCATACACGCACGTCTGCGTGTTCGCGGGCGTGACTTTGCCGGAGGTGACGAGCGCGGGCGCGCCTTCATCAATGCGGCGATACACGCGATACTCGACGGCCTCCGGTGGCGAGTTGACGCAGATGCGCACGGGAACGGTGCGGCCCGTGCCATCGACAGGTGCAGCACCGACGTTGGTGATGCAGTCGGGCATCGAGAGCGGAAAGACCAGATAGTCCGACGCATCCGCCGCCGGTCCGCCAGGTGTGGGATCAATGAACGTGAGACTGATAAACCCGCCGGTAAGCGCGGGGCCGAGTCCCACGAGTTCACCGTTGATCACACGCGCGACATAGTTGCCGCGGTAGCTCAGCGTCGGTGTGTAAGCGATGCCCGAGATCAGATTCGTCGCCGGATCGATCACGGTAAAGCTCGACAGGGTCGTGGCATTGACCCGATCAAGGAAGGTCTCCGAGAACGGTTCGCCAACCTTGATGTTGGCGAGCGACAAGCTGCCGCTGAGATAGTTCAGCACCCGCGTGCCAGTGAGTGGCAGTGTTTCGTCTCGATAGTCCTGCACCTGATCGGCGGGATTGCTGATCACCGTGTAGGGATTGCCCACGCGGCAGGAGAAACGCAAGTGCGACGGGGAAACGAAATTGATCGTGAACCTGGATTTGCCGAAGGCTTGAGGCTGAGGCTGAGGGGTGAGGTCACTGCCGTTAAGGTAGCTGCTCGGCAAGGTGAAATCGACGCTCGCGATGTCGTCTTCTCCAAAATCGAAGCGCCCCAGCTCAATCTTGTGCTGTGCCACTGTGGCGTCCGCGATGGTCACGCTGAACTCCGCCCAGTCCACGTTCGGATCCCGTCGCCTGCAGCTCATGCGGAAGTGGTTCAAGCCATCGTCCGCGACGGGCGCGGTGTCCGTCGTTTCATCGACATATACCACCGCTGGCATCAAACACTGCGGCGTGGCCGTGGCATACGGAGCGGGCGGCGGCGTTTCATTGGCCAGCGCCGCATACACCGGTGCGCTTAGCGCGGAGACGATGTCGCCGCCCGCACCTGCATACACCGCCCGCACGGTGATGCCGTAGCTGCGCTCCTGAACGAGAGCGCCGTTCGTGTCATCGATGGTGCGTGTGCCGAAGCCGACTTGATGCAAGGGTTGGCCGACGATCGCACCAGCAGGCTGGCCATTGGCATCGAGGACTTGCCCATCGCTGCGGAAGATTTCATATCGCGTGGTCGGCACCGAAGCGTCATCAGCGTTTTGTTTCCAGGTGATCCGGAAGAATTGCGTGGACGGATTGACTCCTCGCACGACTTCCACCTTTAATCCCGTCGGCATCGCCGGCGGCAGTGTGCGCCGGGCCTGCGCGTATCCGGCGAGTGACGGCGTGCCATCGCGGCCCAGCAGATCACGCGGCGTGACGATGTAACCAAACTCCGCGCCGTCCGCGAACGGCGTGGGCGCGGCTGGGTTCGCGTTGCGATGATTGTCGTCGTTCAGGTGAACGGCTTTGTTGTTGATCACATCAAGCGCCTCAGCGTCACTGAGAATCGTCTGCGTGTAGAGCGGCGCGTCGTTCACCCTGATCGCCTGACCGCTGGCGATGCGCGCCTGCAACTGCGCGGGCGTGATCGGCGTCGCGGCCCAGCCCTGCGCCTGCACAAGCGACCACGCGATGCGATACACATGGAAGCCCTGATGCAGAAACACACGCCGCCGAAGCGCATCCGGCGTGGCCCATCGAAGCTTGATACTGAGGTCGCCGTTCGCCGTCGTGTCGGGAAGTTGCACCGGCTTGCCCGCCGCAGGCAATGCAACGGGAGCGCCTCCGGTGAGAGTCACGCGGCCGATCACCGCGAGGTCCGAATTCGTTACCGAATCAAACTCCCGCAGCTCATACGTCATCGTCGCTCCCGTCGGCATCGGTCCCGTCCATGCGAGCCCGAGGCACAGCGCGAGCGAGGGCTGCGCGACGCACACACCACGCAGCGAAGCGCTCAGCGACGGATCCGTGTAAGCCTTCCGCAACACCATCGCCGTCCGCGCCGCACGATCTGCAGGCAGCGACGCCACATTCAGCTCAGCCGCCTGCGCGATGCCCGTGAGCGCACCATCGAGCGCACTCAGATCCATGCCCAGCGTCTCCGCGCGAGTGATGATGCCGCCAAGGACGCCGGCGTCCACGCTCGATTGCACGATGGCCTCTCGGTGGAACAGCGCGCCGGAACTCGCATCGCCCGTCTTCGCGTAGATGGCGATCGCCTTGTTCGCGATCAAGTCCGCTGCCGGAGCCTGCCAGAGCAGGTAAGCCCAATCGCGGCCCGATGCATCGCGCACGGTGGTGCCAGCGCTGAAAAGCAGCGTCGATGGAATGGAGCGAATGTCGGCGCTGTGAGCGAGGATGGGAAACGCGAGGGCCAGGAGAAGTCTTTTCATGGCGTTACCAAGTCAGATGAGGTTGCAACACGAGGGGGCTGGGCGCTGTGCCTGTCACTTCCAAGTTCACAGCCGGAGCACCGAGACTGAACGGGCCAAGCTTGACCTGCGGTCCCTGGAATCGTGCGCCGCCAAACACGGCAAATGAGAGAGGATCATGCCTTGCCGCGAAGGACACAGTGGCTGAGCCTGCGATCCCGACCTGGACATCAGCGATGTTCACCACATCGAGCACCCGCGCCGTCGCAGTGCCATAGATCGATTCGGCGGCGATGAAACTCGGCCCGGGTCCGACCAATCGCAGGCTGCTCTGTCCCCGCGTGATGCCGACGTCGATGATCTTTCTCGATGCTTCGAGGCGCAGGATCTTGCTCAGCGAGACTTCACCCACGACATTAAACACCGTGCCGAAAACATCCGCTGACTGTGACGTGCCCGCGAAGCCGTTGGCTTGCAGCGCACGACCGAGATAGGGATCCCACACACCGAGCCGACCGAGATCGCAGGTGTGGCCGATGAAGAGCTTCGCATCCGCGTCGATGAGCTGGATGATCTTCCCCTTCACACCCGCCACCATGAACTGGTTGTTCTCGCTGATGTTCGTCGCGAGGCTTGCGTGATTGATGGTGACGAGTCCGAAGTCGAGATTGCCATCGAACTCCGTGTTGCCTGCGAAGCCCAGCGGCATGCCATGGTCGTTGAAGACAAAGCGATACTCCGCCGAGAGATGCAGCCCGTCGAGAAAGCCGCCGCCTTTGCTCTTGCTGCCAAACGCAGTGCCAGCCGTGATGTCGAGTGCCGCGTCGGGATTCGATCCGACATCAAGGCAATCCGGCACCGGGCCGAGCAGTTCCCGGTTCTTGTAGGTGATCCAGCCTTTGAACTCGAGCGGCGCATCGATTCCACTTGGCTTCACACCGAGTCCGCCATCGAGTCGAATCTCAGCGAGTGAGTCACCGACGATGCGCGCGTGACCCCGAAGTCCGATCCCGGAAAACACGTCATTGAAGGCACCGAGCATGTGGTTGGCCTCAGCCACATAACCATTGAATGGATTGGCACCATTGAGCGGCGCTTTCAGCAAAGCCTCGCTCAGACTGGTGGTGATCTGGGCGATGAGCTTATCGAGTTGATCACGCAGGAGCGCGCGCTTCTCGGTGAAGACGTTGCGCAGTTGCTCGTGCAGCTTTGCAGCGGTGGTGGATGCGAGAAAGGCATCGCGAAGCGCGCGTGCGACCTTGTCCTTGAGCACGTCGGTCTTAAAGTCGCTGAGGGTGGAGAGATCATCGGGCAGCAGTGCTTCGATCTCGTTGTTCACCGCCTGAAACATCGCGGCGCGCAGCCCAGGGATGGCACCGGGTTCATTCGTGATGAAGTCGTTGACCGGGCTGGTGATCTGATCCTGCACCTTGGTGATATCGCCAATCAAACCGTTGAGATCGCCCTTGAGGCTCAGCAGGCTGGCTTCGAGTTCATCAAAGAACGGCTGGTCCTCCAGCTCGATGAGTTCCTGATCGAGCAGATCGCCACCAGCGCCCAGCAAGTCGGCGGCAGCATGGTTCTCGTTTTGCATCAACCGGCGAGCGAGTTCCTTGAAGATGATGTGCCGGCTGTTGGGATCGTTTGGGTTCTCGCGCTTCAGGATGTCGATGGCGGAATCGAGCCCGGTGCGCACCTGGGCGAGCGTCTGCTGCACTTGGTGATCAATGCCAGCGATAGGGCCGCCATTGCCGTGCAGCAGATTCGCCACCGAGGTTGTAGGATCAGGGAAGTTTGCGTTCTCCTGAACGAACTGCTTGAACTGGGCAACGCTTCCATTTGCTGCGCCAAGCGCCGCATTCACATACTGGTCCGCGAGCAACGACATCGCTGGTGTGATCGAGTCCGCCGCGAGCGACTCGATGCGATCAGGAACCAGCTTGTCCATCGCCTTCAACCCATCGGTGAGCTGGGTGGCATGATCGACCGCGTCGCCGATAGCCCCGTTGAGCGAGTTCTGAAACTTCGTGAAGGCACCGCCGCTGACTTTGTCCACGGCGTCGATGATGAGCCGCTGCGCGTTGAGCTGCGGCAGGCCGTTGAGTTCCGCGCCGAAATCGATCTCCGCTCCCGTGCCGCTCAGGGATTTCAAATGATGCTTCAGATCGAAGATGAGGAAGTTTCTCGTCTGATCCTGACCCGTCGGATCGAAGTGCTTGTCCGTGGCGTTCCAGCGCATCGGCAGATCGAAGTGGACGAGACCGAGCCACTGCCTGCGCGCTGTGGGGAAGTAGAGACTGTCGTTGCGATACGCATCCGCGCTGAGATTGCCCGGCACGCCGCGATGATCTGGATCAGCGAAGTCCGTCCGCGCCATCACATGAATCGCACCCGTGCCCGGCAGCAGATGCACATGCACTGGCTGCGCATCGAAGAATGGAACCACGAGATCGCCCGCGATGGACACGAATCCTGTGTGTTCCGACGGTGCGGGAGTGCCGGGATTATTGAAGAAGCCTTTCGCCGTCGTGTGCAGTTGATAGCTGCCGCCAGAGGGCACGGTGATGTTGAGATCAGAGGGCAGTGTGAGTTCAGAGCTGGCAATGGCTCCGCTACTGACAAAGTCGAGCGTGCCGGTGACGGCTTGATTGATGAACGGATTCGCAGCACTCGGCAGCTTCGGGAAACGCGCGGCCATCTGCAACTTGCCTTCACCGACGGGCGGAACATTGCAGCCGCCGGGCAGCGGCGTGGGCACGAAGGCGATGCTCAACCCCTTGAAATGCGCGGAGCCCCAGTATTGGAGATCGTGTTCATTGCCCGTCTGCGGCAGCGTAGCGTCCGTGGGCTGTCCTCGCGTGTTGAACTGGAGATTCTCGAAAGCCTGCGTGAAGCCGCTCGGATACGGCACGGTGAGACTGCCGCTGCAAAAGGAGTCCGTATTGATGTTGTCGAGGAAGGAGAGCTTGAACTCATCGAGCGTCGTCGGAAAGCCGTAGAGTTGCAGATTTAGCGGACCCGATGAAGCGCCCTCATGCACGCCGCTCACGCCGCCCTGCCTGAGGTAATACTGCGAGCGAGTGGTCAGCGGGTAACCGACGGCGATGCCACTGAGCACGCTGCCTCCCATGAAGTTCGCGGCTTCGTTGCCCACGCGCACGTTCATGCCGGCGTAGCTCGCGTGCGCATCGAATGGAGCCGTGTAGTTTTCATCGAGCGGTCGTTCCTCACGCGCACCGACGCCCGGAGCGTCGCGGCCCGTCAGCAGCAGCGTGCCCGGCCCTGCGTAGGCCTCGACCAGCACCGTGTCGCCGGGCAGACAGATGCCTGCCTGATGCCAGGTCGCCTGCGTGAAGTTCGTCTGCGTGGAGAAGGCAAAGCGCGGCGTGTTTCCCGCGCCACCGCGATCCGCCGTGTCCCAGCCAATCTGCCCGGACGCCAGCGTCCCATCAGCGATCAATCCGAGATCCTTCGTCACATGCAGCACATCGCCCGCAGGATGCAGGACGAGATCACCTTCGCCCGCTGCGGAGGGACAGTCCTTCATTTCCACAGGATCACGCGCGTAACGCTGTCGCACCTCAGTCACACCCGTGATGACGCTGTTCGTCGTATCGACGACGTTGCTGGTGATCACGATTTGGCCGCCTGCCGAATCAAGAATCGCATGCGCAGGGAAATGCGGATTGCAGAAGCTGCCACCAAACGGAACGGTGGCACTGAGCATCGCGACACCATTGGTCGATTGGATCGCATAGTTCGAGGTGAGCGAGTTTGAAACTCCTTGGAAGATTTGATCATTCGACGGGCGGAGATCCGTGAAGCTTGGAATCTGCGGCAGCACCGAAATGAAAGCCGCCATTTCCTCCATCCGCTCCCACTTGTAGCTTCCAGGCGCGAAGGTGAACTGCCCTGTCGTCGAATGCCAGGTAAACTCGGTGGTGACGAACCAGCACGGCAACTTGTCATGATGGCAGTAGATTTTGCTGAACGTCACCTCGGGCGGCGCGGCTTGGTGGCCGGTGAGCACAGCGAGTGCATCGAAGGAGTAGTCGGCGTCCGCCAGCTTACCGTCACTCGTGAGCACGGTGCCGGCAGGACTGCAAACATAGCTCCACAGCTTCTTCGAAGGCTTCGCCGTCCCACTTGGTGCGACATCATGCGGCGTCGCGACGCCGAAGCCTGCAGGGAAATACATGCGTGCCGTCGCGCTGATGCCGTTGACTCCCAGCGTCAGGTCCACCCGCTTCACGCGCACGCCATGGTGATCATACCAGGCTGCTTCAGGATCATCGAACGTCACAGGCACGAATGCAGTGTCGCCATCGTGAGTGGCCGACACAAACGTCGCATCTCCCGTGGTCGCATTCACGGTCACATGAAGCTCCAGCCCCGCGCCGAAGCTCGTCCCGTTGATCCACGTCCCCGCCAAATGAGTGAAGGTGCCGGTGAAGACATTCGGATCGGCCGTGGCGGCATATGACCCCGTGGGGTCATCGACTGAGCTGAAGTGCGTAGTCACCGCTCCAAACCTCAAGACATGGCTCAAAGTGATCGTGGTGTCGGCATCGCAACGCTGCACCCATCCCGCGAGGACGATCAGCACGGAGAACAGCGCGGATTTGGTGGATCGAAGAGAGGTCATCGCAGTGTTACACCCCGGCTGGCTCCTGGGATTACCGGCTTTCTTCAGAGAGTTTGTCGCACGGGAGAAAACGGTGCTTGCACGATGGAAGGGGGAATCTCACTGTTCGTCGTCGTTTGTGATTGCTCTGCCATGACTCCCACCAGCCGTCCCAGCCTCTGGCCCGACGCGTCCCCGCGCTTCGCGACGACGCGCTGGACGATGGTGTTGCAGGCGGGATCCACGGGACCAGAGCGTGACACGGCGATGGAGCAGTTCTGCCAGACTTACTGGTATCCCGTCTATGCGTTCATTCGCCGACGCGGTGCCGGGCCGGAGGATGCGCGGGATTCGACGCAGTCGTTCTTTGCCAAGCTCATCGCTCGCGACTGGCTGGAAGGCTTGCAGCGAAGGGACACGAGATTCAGCACTTACCTGCTCACGCTCGTGAAGACGCATCTCATGAAGGAGCACGCGCGCGACACGGCGCTCAAACGCGGAGGTGAGACACAGACGATCTCCTTCGACCTCGCACAGGCGGAGGATTGGTTCGGCAATGAGCCTGCCGCCAACGACACACCCGAGCGCGCGTTCGAACGGCGTTGGGCGCTGGCCGTGCTCGACTCGGCGATGACGCACCTGCGCGAGGACTGCCTGATCACGGGCAAGGGAGCGCTGTTTGAAGCGCTGAGTCCGTTCCTCTCGCGCGATCCCGCCGAGGGCGAATACGCGGCGCTGTCCAAGACGCTGAGCATCCGCGAGAACAGCGTCGCCGTCGCCGTGCATCGGTTGCGCGCGCAGTATCGAAAGATGGTGCGCGATGAAGTCGCCGCCGGGTTGCGTGATCCGGCGCTGATCGAGGAAGAGCTGCGACATCTCGCGGCTTCATTGTAATGACGGCGGACCAACGGGGTGCAAGACCATGATGCCAGCCCCTTCATGCCCCGTCTGCCACTCGCCGCTGCCGCAAGGTTCGCCGCCAGGGCATTGCCCGCGCTGTCTCATCGCGCACACGCTGACGGCTGAGACAAAGGCGAATAATGCCGCGTGGACCACGCTTGCGGGCATCGAGTTGTATGAAGAGATCGGGCGAGGCGGCATGGGCGTGGTTTATCGCGCAAGACAGCTCAAACTCGACCGCCTCGTCGCCGTGAAGATGTTGCTGCGCGCTCAGTTCGCGAGCGTGGAGGATCGTGCGCGCTTTCATCGCGAGGCGCTGGCGGCGGCGCGGCTGAAGCATCCGGGCATCGTGGGAATCTTCGATGTCGGCGAGGACGATGGCGTTCCATGGTTCAGCATGGAGCACATCGCGGGGCAGAGTTTGGAGCAGCTTGTGCGCGAGCATCCGATGGCGGCAACGCAGGCCGCGCGCTTTGTGCAGCGTGTCGCCGAGGCTGTGCAGCATGCACACGACAACGGTGTCCTGCATCGCGACCTGAAGCCCTCGAACATCTTGCTCGACGAGGACAGCACGCCGCGCGTCACCGACTTCGGCATCGCGCGCATGATGACCAGCAGCACGACAACGAACCGTCGCGCCGCCGAACTCACGCGCACCGGGCAGTCGCTCGGATCACCAGGCTACGCCGCGCCCGAGCAAGTGCTGCACGGACGCGCCGACGCGCGCACCGATGTCTATGGACTCGGCGCGCTGCTCTATCACCTGCTTACCGGACGCCCACCGTTCCAAGGCCCCACGCTTGATGCCATCCTGGTGCAACTTCGTGAAAGCGATCCGCTTCCGCCGAGCAAACTCATCCCCGGCGTGCCGCGTGACTTGGAAACGATCTGCCTCAAGTGCTTGAGCAAACAACCCGAAGCACGCTACGACACCGCGCGTGCCGTCGCCGATGATCTCACCTCCTTCCTTGATCACAAGCCGATCAAAGCCCGGCCACTCGGCGCTGCGGGTCATGCCCTGCGCTGGTGCAAACGCAGGCCTGTGGTCGCCGCGCTGCTCGCTGCGGTGGCCGCACTCATCGTGCTCATGGTGGCGGGATCGCTGCGCTTTGCGAAGAAGGAATCCGATCTGGAACATCGCAGCACGCTGCTCGCCGAAGCACGCTCGCAGCGGTCGGCAGGCATCGCGTGGTCGCGCACTCATGCGCTGGAGTCGCTGACGAAGGCCTGGAAACTGCATCCGTCGGCCGAGCTGAGAAACGAAGTCATCTGCTGTCTTGCCTTGCCAGAGATGCTGCCACTCGATGAGAGGCCCTTTGATGAATCGAAGCTCAAGATTCCCGATCCCACTCAAAGCGCCGATGGTAGATGCATCGCCGTCATTGAAAACAACGCGGCCATCATCAAAGAGCGAGCAAGTGGCAAAGTCATCGCGCGTTTGCCCGGCCATGCCGCAGGCGCGCTGATGAAGCTGAACGACGACGCCACACGCATCGCCATCGCCGCAAGGAACAACAACGACCTTCATGTGTTCGAAGTGAGCACGGCAAAGAAGCTCTTCACCTGTGCGCACAGCGAGCCGGTGCACAGCGTGGATTGGTCGCGCGATCTCATCGCTGTCGGATGCGAGAATCGCTTCATCACCATTTGGACAGACAAAGGCAAACTCATCCACCAGCTCAGCGGTCACGAGTCAGCGAAGATCGTCGTGCGCTTCAAACCGCACAGCCAGGAACTCATGAGCATCTCTGGCGATGCCTTTGTGCGCCTCTGGCACGCGGCGCGTGGCGTCGAACTGCTGCACGAGGAAACTCCCGCCAACAACACGACGCCCGCATGGTGGTCCGCTGACGGGAGCACCTATTTTTGCGCACGGGAGAATCACGAGCAGTTGCTCTCCTTCGCTCTCGACTGGCCGCACAGTCTCACGATGCTCGCGCCGCCCGGTGACGAACCACACCCCGAGAACATCACCACGATGGACGTGAACCCCGATGGCACGCTCGTCTCCACCAGTGATGCGGGTGTGTGCCGCGTGTGGGACTTCGCCGCGCGCACGCTCGTCGCCACCATCCCGAAGGCCGAGAAGGAATGGAACATCACGCGCTTCTCACCCGACGGCGCCACGCTCTGGATCAGCGGCTGGGACAACGGATGCACCGCCCGCAGCATCAAGCGCGAGGTGAGCGGCCATGTCGTCATCGGCCCGCCGAGCGCACCGCTCTTTGGTTCGGGCAATCTTCTGCAGAACATCAGCCGCGACGGCAGCATGATGGTGATGAGTAACAACAACGACGGCTGTTTCATCGTCGGCTGGCCCGCCACGAAGAAGCACATCATGCTCAAGCAACCCGATGTCTTGAGCGCCGACTTCAGCCCCGACGGCAAGCTCATCGTCACCACGACCTACGCCGCGAACAAGGCCAAAGTGTGGTCGCTGCCCGAAGGCAAACTTATCCGCGAACTCGATGCACCCAGCGTCGTCGCCATGCCCCACTTCAGCCCCGATGGCCACACGCTCCTGCTTCGCTGCGGCGGCGGCAACGTGATCTACGACACCACCACCTGGCAGCGCGCACGCACCTTTGAACCCGAGCACAACCTCGACGGCGCCGCCTGGAGCACCGACGGCAAACTCCACGCACGCTATGCCCGGCAAGACATCCACTTGCTCGACGCCATCACCAACAAACCCATCGCCCGCCTCACCATCCCCGCCAGCGCCGGCTGGCTTGGCAATCTCCAGCTTGCCTTCAATGCCGACAGCACCGTGCTCATCGTCCACACCGCCGTCGGCACTGTGCTACGCTGGGATTTGAGCGAGCTGCGAAAAGAACTGCGCGAGCGCGGGATGGATTGGTGAAGTGTTGGTGTAGTTGCTTCAAGCAGCTCAAGGTTCGCTGGACGCAAAACGTGCATGGCGGATTTGATCAGGAAATCAGCGTCAACGTTATCTCAGACGGCGCATCACTCAGCCGCACCTTTGCGACAGGTGGTATTCGGCTTCGACCAAAGGATGTGCGCCACAAAGGTCGCGCCTTCGGCGCCGCGTTTGGCGGAGTCCTTCATGAACATGCCTTCGGAGACCGTGACCCACGACTCGCTCTCGTTGATCGCACACGCGCCGAAGTTGCCCATCTCCGCGCCGCGTTCGGGGATGATGATCTTCTCGCTGCCGCGAATGATATGCAACTTCTCGGTGTCCACGCGCGCCATGAAGAGCGGGGCGCGATGCCGCATGATGTGGTCGTTGTTCGCGCCGCGTCGCGTGTAGACAAGGAACAAGCCATCGCTGTGCGCGAGCCAGTGCGCCTGCGTGTTGTAGCTGCCGAGGTCGCTGCCGTCGTCGAAAGTCCAGGCCCTCGCCTCGGTGAAGTGCAATCCATCGTCGCTTACGCTGATGTAAGCGCGCAGGTCATTGCGCAGCGTGAGGTAATAGCGTCCGGCAAAAGCGATCAGCGATGGCTCATACAAGCCGCGCGCAACCTCCAGCCGCAGCACGTTGCCGCTGCGCTCGTAGATCAGCTTCTCGCCATCGAAGCGGCACTCCGCCACCGTGGTGCTGTAGCGATCCTTCGCGTTCTTCCCGATGTAGAGCGGCACCAGCAGCTTCCCGTCTGGCTTCACCAGCCACTGCGCGCAGGCATTGCGAGCGAAGTTGAACTGCTCCTCGTCCGGCAGCTTCAGCACCTGCCACGACGTCCACGTTGACGACTTCGGATCAAAGATCGCATACACCGTCTGATGCGAGCGCTTCACGTCGTCGAGCTGCTTGCCTTTGTCGCTGTAGCGGACACGACAGCCGATCGCGATGAGCCGCTGCGTCTGCTCATGCCATCCAGGCGTCACATCCGCCACGCTGAGCGTCACGCCGTCGTCTTGCTTCTGCCAATCAATCTCCGGCGGCAACACCGGCCCCGACCATGCGCCATCCACACCATCGCGCCGCATGAAGTGCAGCCCCGAGTAGTAGTCCGACACCATGAGGTGCTTCTGAATCGTCATCACCACCCCGCCGGGGATCGCTGCGGCACGCGGATGAAACCACAGGAACTTCCCATCATCATGCTTCATCACCGTTTCGAGTTTCACGGTGAAATCGAGCGGCTCGGCGGCGGAGGCGATGATGGCGAGGAAGGGAAGGAGATGGCGGAGCATGGTTAGCGAAACGGATGACGGCGACAGCCACTATCGGCATCGTGTGCATCCAGCCTGTCCCGCCTATCAACGATGCTGCGACCGCCAGTTGAGGCTACCGCACCTTCAAGAACAACACATCCGAGCACCCGATCAAGTATTGGGCTCGGGCAGGCCATACAAATTACGGCCTTCGTGTTTTACCCAATAACCCATCACCGAACCAACACCGGACGAATAGTCAGGGGAATACGTCTTTGGCTGGGCGTAGTAGACTGGCATTCCCGTCTGCGATGCATAGAGGCACATGGCTGCAGAAATAGGCTTTGGGCCGAAGGGAGCGAGCGATATCGGGAACGTTTGATTGCCGGACAATGCGACGAGTCTATCGAATGCTTCGGACATGTCTTGGGGTGGCACGCGATAGATCCGGTGATCGATGGGCTTGTCTGGATCATACCCCAGAACTAACTGCCGAACGGCTGCCCAGGTGCGCTTGACGGTGCGAGTCGGCGCGGGAAACGGGATGAAGAGATGGGCTACGGCTTCGCGATCGTCCTCACCAAGGTGTTCCAACAATCCATCTGGCATAAAACCGACGTTCACCACGATGCGCTTGCCTGCGGCGGTCTGCACATCGGGGTCGTCGGGAAGGAAGCCAGGCAGCGCTTCCCATTCTTCCGGGTCACCGCTCAAAGGACCGGAATCATACCGTCCTGGCAAAGTGTAGCAGAGCAGGAGATTGCGGATCCGGCAGTCGAGCAAGAGCTCCTTGAGGTAGCGGAAAAAGAAGCGTTTCGGCATCGAACTGATGTCCAGCATCACGCAGTCGGAGCGCAGTCCGTCGAAAGCGGAGAGCCAGCCGGGCCAAGCGTCGAGGATACCAAACTCTGGCGTTTCGGGAGTAAGACGAGCGTTGCTGAGATGGGTTTGATTGATCTTGATCAGCTCGTTTTCTCGCGCTGGATTCTGCGGCGTCTCGTCCTGCACTCGGAGCAGCAGACTTCTGGTCGTGTCGAGAACCCCCAGTTCATGAGCGCTAAGGAGAGCTGAGACTGAGCGAGGTTCGGGGCCAAGACAGCCGAGGAACGACCAGCATTTGGCTGCGGACAGGCCCAAAGCCCATTGAAGTTCTCCCGATGGCCTGAGTGTGCTCATGCTTGGTCCCAGGGAAGTTCAGGCTGGCTGTTGGGTCTGGCCGCAGGCGGTGGCGTGGCCTTGGTCTGTCCGGTGGATGAGAGCTGGTAGGCTTGTTTAGCATAGTCTGCCAAGGTGACGGATGCGTTATAAACCGGCTCCTTCGTATGCACGTCGGGCAGTTGGTAGAACGGCGAAAGAATGGGGTTGAGATAAAACTTCCGTCGTGGATCGGAGGCGTTTTCGCCTGCAGACTTGGATGTATGGGCGACTTCATACAGCTCTCCCCAGCCCACGGCTTCCTCGATGAGCTGCTTGAGGCGGGGATGGGCTTCGAGTTCGCTGCGTGCGAGGGAGAAGCCGTTGTGACCAGGATTGGACAGCGCTTTGTCATTCGTCAACTTAGTGCGCAGCCAGCTGGCCACATTGCCGAGAAAGCGCATGCGGACGTCGCCTGCGGGTCGTCCTGGTTGTGATTCAAAGACGTCGTGCATCTGTGCACTGACAGCATGAATCGCGAGCCATTGAGTCCGCATGGGAACGAGGCATTTCGAGTTTGCCAGTGTGGTCTCGTCAAGGTCCAATGCTGGGTTCTCGCGCTGCCAGCTTCGCCACACTTCGCGACAGATGCGTAGAAACCACAGGGCGTTGCTGCTGCTGAGGCTGAGCACATCCTTCCAGCCCCACCAGAAGAGACGCTGGCTATGACGGACGACGATTTGCAGGCAGAGCTGCGGCAGGCGCTCCTTTCGCCACCAGAGCTTGTTCCAAGGTTCGGCATCATCCGTCAGTGAGGGGGACGTGTCGAAGCGATGTTGCTTGCCCCCTTTTTTGCCGCCAGTCTGGAGTCCCCAAGCCATGAGCATGATCGCTGAGATTGGATCTCGAGGATAGCCGTCTGAACATGATGGAGTAATGCCTTCGACATTCTTGTCGTAGCACTTCAAAATAGCATCGCTCCACTCTTCGTTCCACTCTCCATCCAGACACAACAACTTCTCAGGCAGCGATGGCGGCTTGGGGACCAGAGCCTCGATTCGTTCATGGGGTTTCGGCGAGGGGCCAAAGAAACGACGCATGTCAAAGAGCGCGCGCAGAGTGCCGTCCGTTTCATGATCGAATGCACTGGCAATTCGCCGCCGGAAGATGTCTTCGGCAAACGTGGCGAATGGCCACTTGCCGTGCTCCCCGCGGCGAAGGAGGTGATCTACATCAATGACGCTATAGTCACGTCCATCTTCAAGGTCCGCGCCATCCCGCGTAGCGATATGCTCGGGTCCCCAGTCGTAGCGCCGGGTGCCTAAACGGAAGGAAACCCGCTCATCGCGCCTGCCAATCAGTTCATTGATTTCCCTCCTCAGATGGCTGCCCATCGAAGAAGGGTCCTTGGTCCAAAACGCCTCGATCTGATCGATGGTGAGGAAGACGTTGCCTTTGGACTTCATGGCACCACTCTGCTTGAGGCAGTCCGCAGCCCGGGAGAGCGGCTCGCCGATAGCGGTGCGTGTCTCAGTGATGCCGCTGCCGAGTTCCGCATTGCCATTGACCCACTTGCGATAGCTAATGATGCGATCATTCACCGCAGTCACAAGCAGGTCAAAAGTGGTGACACCGCGCAGGGCGTCGAAGAGACAGTCCTGGGAGCAGAACAGCTCCGCAAAAGCATCCAGCTTCGAGGCATCAACCAGTCCGCCGAATGCATCCGCATGTTCGCTGGCAATCTTGGCGGCGCGCAAGATGTCACGTAGCATCCAGTAGTTGAAGAAGTCTCCGAAGCTCCTCGCCAGCATCTTTTTGTCCTGGTCTGTGGGATTGGAGGGTAGCATCTGGATCACATGCTTCAGGCCGCTCTTGGTGAGGTTCACGCGTGCGCCCAGGAAGTTTTGCAACTCCTCGGGCACAGGGAATGGATTGGGATGGCCTTGCTGATGACGCTCGAAATACCTCAGACGAATCTCTGGCTCGAGCAGCCGCAGCATCATGCTTTTGCCACAGCCTTGGGTGCCTTTGATGACCACGTTGCCAGGCAGAAAAATATCCTTGCAGGCTGGCACCAAGAAGGGGCTGAAGAAGTTCACGAAATCTTCGTCCGCCACTGTGTCGGTGACGTGCGCTTCGTGAAAGGGGTTCTTGGACGCGAGTTTCATTAGGCTTCGGGTTCACGCTCGACACGAGGGAACAGGGGCCTCCATGCGGTCTTGCGTGACTGATGATGAACAATCGGAATCGTGTTGTTCGGGCAGTTGGTATAAGTGACGACGGTGGCTCCGGTCGCAGTATCCTTTGGGCGATGAAAACCCATCGGGCTGTAGGGGGACACCTTTCGATCATCGCGCGTGGTTCCAAGAACATGTGGGTGGATGCGTCCGGCTAGCTCACGAATAACCACGAAGAGTGGATTGGACTCCTCCGTTGCCTGACCGATGAAATCCGTCTCGTCCAGTTCCATGATGGGTTCGACCTGAAGGCTGCTTCCCGCACCACGATTCGACCATTCTTTGCTCTCGAGTTTCTTGAAGCGATTCAATCCATCAGGTGAGATGATCAGCGGCACAAACAAAACCGGCACCCGCACACTCTGCGCGGCCCACTCCACTGCTTCTTCAGTCTGGCTCCCTGTTCCCACAATGTCTTCCAGTAACACCAGCCGATCAAAACCAGCAGTCGTCATGTATCCAGCAATGGCCTCACCGGATGCCTTGAACTCACGCAGCGACCGAAAACCCGGGCGATGTGAGGCGCCGCCGATGTTGTTCACATGATAGAACTCGCTGATCTGCATGCTGTCGGTGACCGGGCAATACCAAGTCCGGTGATCCCGATGGTGCGCGAGGCTGCTCTCGAAGTTCGGATCATCAAGGCGGAGACCTTGCTGCTTGATCACCCAGCGCGTGATGGGGCCAGTGAAAGCGGTGCGATTCAGCGCGTGGAAGTCGTCCGCCGAGAAATAGACCAGATGGCTGGCGAACTCAAACAGCCGACATCTGTCCTCTGGCTCGATACCTTGGTTTTCAAGCCAGAGAACCAGTCGATCCAGAAAGCTCGGAGTCTGGTCGCTGGCGCGCGTGGGCACATACTCGCGGAAACCCTGGCTGTCAGAGTAGCGGAGCGTCTCCAGGATGTCGCGAAAGCGGACGGGATGGCCGTTCTGCTTCGTGATGAGTGGATCAATCGTAGCGTCCAGATCCCATGAATCGACCAGATCCTGAATGTTCAGCGGCGACTTCATGGCGCGAACAGCGGGCGCAGTATCTGAGCCGCGCGACCAGCCATCGGTGGCGGCACGGCATTGCCGATGAGGCGGAACATGTCCTTGTCGGCACCTTCGAATGAGAAGCTGTCCGGGAAGCCCTGAATTCTCGCGGCTTCACGAACCGTGAAGGGACGGTTTTCGTTGGGATGCAGAAACAGATGTGGGTCGCCAAACCGTGTGTCCACCGCGC
>WBZU01000436.1_pt1 | contig 36319 bp, 33 predicted proteins | sample 5204311 | NCBI WGS metagenome assembly WBZU01 (sample SAMN12344359, study PRJNA552823) | activated sludge metagenome | biome: Activated sludge suspended growth; feature: Nitrification reactor; material: Wastewater; isolation source: activated sludge from nitrification reactor of wastewater...
CGATGCAGCGCCTCATCGGTCCAGAATAATCGATCAATGAGCCCTCGAGTCTGACCCTCCGGCACATCGACACCGACTTTCAACCCACAGCCTCGGCACTCCGAGCGGATGAACCAGAACGCACCAGCTTCACCACTACGTTCCTCAATCCCCTCGGTATGCATCCAGCGACCACAACCGCAGGTCAGCATAAATCCTCAAGCTGTCAGCTGACAGCTATTAGCTGTGAGCCATCATCCGATCTTGCCCGGGTACAGGATGTATAACATCGTATAGGTGAAACTTCCGGTCATAAAGAGCACACAGTAGATGACCATCGTGAATCGGCCCAGCGCCCGATGCCGCCGTGCGCCGTCCGGCCAGATTCGCTGGATCGTCATCTCAATCGCGAACACAAAGGCGACGAGCGCAAGGAAGATCAGGTAGACCTCCATCTTGCGCATCGAAAATCCGGCAGTCGCCACGCGCGAAAAAAACAACCCCAATACGATCACGGCCACGACACCGAACACGATTCCGATCTTCTTCCACGTGGTCATGAGCCGTGACTCCCGGAGCGACCGCACCCCGTCGATGAATTGCTGAGAACGAAACCCCAAGACCATCATATACACCGCCATGATCAGCCCGATGATGACCAGGATAATGTGGAGAGTCAGTACCGGGATAAAGACGTAGTCATACAGTGATTGCGAGCCGCCGAACCCTTCCTTCCCCTCAAACGCCAGAACCCCCAGCTGCCGAAAGAGATAGTACGCGATAAAGAAGCTCAACATGGCGATCATGCCGCCCAACATCAGCCAATGGTGCGCATCGGCCTTTCGCTTGCGTGCCTGAAACCATCCGATGACAAAGAGTCCGGTAAAGAGCGTGGCCATCAGCTGACTGAGGTCCGCTCCGACCGTTGCATGGGTCCCAAAGAATCCCGGTTCTCGCAACCAATCCATCGCCTACTCTTCGTCGCTCGTCTCTTGTGAAACGTATCTCGTCATCGTGCCCATAGTCGTCTTGCCGCAAGTTGCGCTTCACGAGCGCGACTTCACGTTTCACGCGATTTCACCCCCTGCACCACCGCCGTCTTCTCCAGTTCCACCACAGAGCTGAACCCGGCCGCGTGGAGCCATTGCATCGCGTCGCTGGCTTGGAAGCAGCTCCCCTTCTGGGTGTTGACGAGGATGTGGACGGCAAAGGCCGTCGTCCAGGCGGGGCCTGTCCCGGCTTCGTCCAAGAATCGATCCTTAATGACCAACCGCCCGCCCGGCGCCAGAGCGCCATAGACCTTCTTGACCAGATCCTGATTCATATCAAAGGTTTGATAATGTAGAATATCCGACATCAGGACCACATCGTAGGGTCCACCGAGCGGATTCCGATTGAAGTCGCCGGGGTGCAGGATGATCCGTGATTCCAGACCTGCCTCTTTCACTGTTTTTTCTGTCAGCTTCAGCGTTTCCGGAAGGTCGAAAACAGTCGCATGCAGGTTGGGATACACCTGGCAGAACGCAATTGCATTCGTCCCGGCGCCACCGCCGAGATCACACATCCGCTCACGCCCAGCCAACTTCAACCGCTTGGCCAAATCAGGGCCACTCTGCTGGCCAATACGATTCAGTACCGCCAGCACATGGCTACCTAACTCAGGATCAGTCTCGAACACATGGCGATCCACCGTCCGCTTCCCCGTACGAATCGTCTCTTCCAGTTTGCCCCAGTTGTTCCACTCGGCATCGTGTAAGAGCAGCAAATGGCCGACATACTGCGGCGACGACCGGACCAAATACTTGATCGCGATCGATGAGTTCCCGTACAGCTCCGCTTCTTTCGTCAGCAGCCTCATCGCGACCAGCGCATTTAAGAGAAGGCCCAGGGTAGGAGGATCGGCCTGCAGTCGTCCAGCAATGTCTTGACCGGATTTCGGCCGTTCATCGACGGCTGAAAAGACATCCAACTTCACGGCCGTGAGTAGGATCTTGGTCTCCCAGTAATAGCCGAGTTGAAAGATTTCCGCGAGTGAGAGTTCTCGTGACACACCACTCCTCTTGGACAGAGAAAATAGCCAAGAAACATAAGATCTTACCTAGATCAGAAACGAAAAGACAAGGCAGGGGATTTGCCGCTTGAGGCTAACCCGATTAGGTTGCAGCCCCCTTGGAAACTACGAAAGGACTGGCTATGGTGAAACGGTAGTCATCGGGGAATACACCACCCTTCACGCGTCTTCCAGCTGGATGACTTCCACATGGACTCTGGCGGTGCCCTGTTCCACAAATCCTAGTTGTTCAGCGGCGCCTCGGCTGAGGTCAATGACCCGCTTGCCGGAATCGGGGTTGTGATCACTCGGAAAGGGACCACGGTCATTCACTCGGACAACGATCGACTTGCCGTTTTCCAGATTCGTCACCTGCACATGGATCGGCAGCGGCAAATATTTATGCGCGGCCGTCAGTCCGTTGGGATTGAAGAGTTCACCGTTCGCCGTCATGTGGCCGCCCGGCAAGCGCCTGGTTTCCTCCCCGTACCACGAGGCCAAGCCCGTTTCCTCGTACGTCTGTGCATTCGCCATGTTCATCGGCACGTACCGCTGGCCCTTGACGGTGTAGGGCGCCGCCTTGACCCGCCCCAGCCGGATCGCCTCTTTCACCGGAAGCCCATCGATGGTCTGAATATCATCTCGGATCAAGGGATACTCCAATGGAGCCCGGACCACTTCAAAGGTAAATTTCCCGATATGATAGACCAGCCTGCTCGCCCCCTTCGTCAACTCATACGCTCCGCTCACCACCCAGACCGTGCCTTTAACCGTCTTTTTCACAACACGATAGCCGGTCTTGGCAACCGAAAAAGTCCCCTTGAGTACCGCGAACGCCCCGTCAATGACGGAGCAGGAGGCATTAGTCAGAAGAGTGGGGACAAGGAGCAGTAGGAGAGCAAGCCTCGTTCGTCGCAGCACTTGATCCGCACCTCCGGCCATGAGGAAATGGAAGGTCATAAACCGCCCCTCTCAACTGGATATTCCGGTCATGACCGCACTATGTATCACATCAAAAAGCTGAGACGGATAAAACCCTGAAACGAGAAAACCTGTGCAGGAAGACTCTGTAGGGGAAATGGGCTAAAAACACGAAGGGCAGCGGGTTCCCCCGCTGCCCTTCGATGACTCAGACTTGCTGAAATGATCTTACTTGATCTCAGCCTGGAGCTTGGCAGCCCCACCATCCGTCACATCCACTTCGAACTCGACCTTCTTGCCCTTTGCGGCGAATGGATGCCAAGCAATCACCTTATGCTTGCCGGCTGGAACATCCTTGATCTCGAATGACCCATCATCCTTCGCCACGGCGAAGTGTGCATTCGACACCGGGAGGAAGAAGGACTGCATGAACTCATGTTGGTCACACTGCAAGCGGTAGTACCCTTCCTTCTCCGCACCGCCACGGAAGGTCACCGGCTTCTCCAACTTATCACCCTTCTTCGCGAGACCGATATTGAAACCGGTCGCGGAAGAGCTTCCCTTCACGGTAAAGCTATGGGGATTGTGCAGCACGCCAGCTACCGACTTAGGATCTTCGGCATCGGCATCGGTGTTTTCAACTTTGAATGGGCGGGTATTCACCACCACGCCACTGAACGGCTGGAAATCACAGAACGCTGCCACGACTTCCGTTCCGGCATAGCCGTCCATCCAGGCCTTATCCTCGATGTCCACAACGGCCACGACAGCACCCTTCAATCCGCCGTCCTTGCTCACTTCGATCTGCTTCAAAAACCGCTTATCGCCATCCGCCTTGCTCTTGTCAGGAATCTGGGGACAGAACTTCGGGTTCGGGAACTTGGAGAAGAGAAATTCCTTTTGCTCTGCCTTCCCCGCAAATGTCACCTTCCCCGCAATCGTTCCGCCCGCGTACGAGGTGAGAGGCGCCGCGACCAAGGCGACGGCTGCGACACCAAACATCATTGATAACGCACTCTTCATTGGACTGCCTCCTTGTAATTAACGAACATCTTGCCTCCGAACTGACCCCTCTCTCTGGTTTTCATTCACCAAAGTTCTTCTGATTCAGACCCTACTCATACCCTCGGTCACACTGTGACGAGTCTAAATAGACCGAGTATGTATATGAAATCTTACCGTCCGCTGTCAACCGAAACAAGAGGGACCTGAATGGGCCATCCAGAGTAGCTATTTCCACATCGTCCTGGTACATTTGGCGGAAATTGCACGTCTAGGTGAACCTCCGACTCATGTCGCATCTCTCGCGTAGACCACAATGATCGCGTCAACTGTCCCTACCGGTGGACTTAAACGTACCTACCCGCTCTATATGACGGTGATGCTCTTCAGCATTATCGTGGGCACTGCCGTGATCGGGGTACCGTTATTTGGTTTCCTCTATGGATACACGTGGTTCGATTGGACGATGTTCGCGCTCCTCTACGTCGTCACGGGATTAGGCATTACCGTGGGATACCACCGCCTCATCTCACACCGCAGCTTCAGCTGTCCTGATGGGGTCAAGGCCGTCTTACTCATCGCCGGAGGATGGGCGCTTCAACAGTCCGCGCTCAAGTGGAGTGCCGATCACATCCGCCACCACGCGGCCTGCGACCAGGATGCAGATCCCTACAACGCGAAGCTTGGTTTCTGGCATAGCCACTGTGGATGGCTCTTTGCAGACAAGAAGTACTCGGACGAAAAATATGCGACCAGGCTTCGGCAGGATCCGGTCGTGATGTGGCAACACCGATACTACACCCTCATCTTCCTCTCGGGGTTGGCGTTCCCATTCCTGGCAGGCTATCTGTACAACGGCTGGGTTGGGGGGATGAGCTGCTTTATGTTGGCTGGTATCGGCCGAACCTTCGCCGTACTGAATTCGACATTTTGTATCAACTCAGTCTGTCATCTGTGGGGAAACCAACCCCATGGCCAAGCAGATTCAAGTCGAGACAGCTGGGCAGTTTCCCTGCTGACATTCGGTGAGGGCTATCACAATTACCATCACACCCATCCAACGGACTACCGCAACGGTCCCCTCTGGTACAACTTCGACCCATCGAAATGGGTGATTTTCACACTGTCTCTCCTCGGACTAGCCTGGTCCCTTCGGACAGCCAATGCCGCTGACCCACAGGCTTCGAACCTGTAATCTTTCACCGAATCCCGCTCAATCAGAAAAGAGAACGGGGAAAGACTGCCTGCTTAGTATTTCCGTAATGAGATAGGCGGGAGTTTCAAAACAGCTTCGCGAGCGGCTGCCCATAAGGCCTCCATCATCGCCAAGAGATCTGGAGCCGTTCGGGCCAATAGCTTGACGGCGAGGCCGGGTACCGGTGCGGTTGAAACCCCGCCTAATACGGCTCCTGGCTTGGTATCCAAGAGCGCAGCAATGGTCGACTCCAATCCAGTCCAGACCTCTGGGGCCAGCGCGTCGTTCACGACGTAGAACGAGGCCACATAATCCCATTCCTCGGCCAGACCGACCACGCCTAAGTCCGTTGCCGGATCAAGGGCATATCGCTCGAGCAGCGAATTCCCGTTGGCCGTCGTGATTAGGATTTCGTTTTCCAGGTCGGTAAAGGCCCACCGTTCTCCCCTCGCAATGCGGCCTGAGGCAAGCGCGTCCCACAAGAAGAGGGTCGCGCCAGGCCCAACCGTAGCCCTGAGACTCTGCCGAAACCGAGATCCGGCAAAGGGAATCGTATGCTCGGGAAACCATTCGAGAATCGCCCCGGGCTCGACCGCGATGGTGACATGCTGTTCAGATACCAGGCCTTCAGTTTGATACACCCGGTTGGCGGAGGGAGCTGAAATGAGGACATGCGCATGCTGCTCCACCGTCATATCAAGGGACAGATGGTCACCCCCAACCAGACCACCGGATGGATTGACCAGTAAGGTATAGGCAGACCCGGTATCGTCGAGATAGATAGGGGGCAGCAGTTTCCAGGGCGTGGTGAAATACGAGTGAGAGATCACCGTACGGTGATCAAGCTTTGTATAAGTCAGCTTCAGCTCACCGACCCGTCCGACTAACTCTGTCGCAAACCGTCCAGGAGATTTTTTCTTCCGGACAGACGTACGTGTTCCAGACGATGTCCTTGGTTGCGACGCACCCGTTTTCCGAGCCGCCCGCTTCCGCTGTCCCTGCTCTGTCGGCATGGTCATGAACGCTTGACTCGTTGCGGGATGCGGTGCTCAACCCACGCCACCACCGCATCCATCCCCTCGCCGGACAGGATATTGGTGAAGGCAAAGGGAAGCTCACCGCGCATCTTGCGGGTATCTCGATCCATGACGGAAAGATCTGCACGCACATGCGGGGCCAAATCCATTTTATTGATGACGAGGAAATCAGATCGCGTGATTCCCGGTCCACCCTTCCGTGGAATTTTGTCACCGCCGGACACATCAATCACATAAATGACATAGTCCACCAGTTCGGGGCTGAACGTGGCCGCAAGATTATCCCCGCCACTTTCCAAGAAGATCAGTTCCACATCCGGATGCCGGCGCAACAGATCATCGATGGCTTCCTGGTTATGGGATGCATCTTCACGGATCGCCGTATGGGGGCAGCCCCCGGTTTCCACACCAAGAATCCGATCGACTGGAAGTGCGGCACGCTTGGTCAGGATTTCCGCATCAATTTTTGTGAAAATATCGTTGGTCACGGCTGCAAGGCTGAAACGATCGCGCAGCCGCTGACACAATGCCTCCACGAGCGCCGTCTTTCCCGATCCAACCGGCCCCCCAATACCAATGACCGGAATACCTTGTTTCCTTGCCTGAGTCGGAGTCCAATTGTGATTATGTTCACGATTGAGATCATGCATGATTACGCCTTACGAGCAGATAGCAAAGGCTAGACGAGCCCTCACTACCCGTTTCGTTCCTTTCTTAGGTCTGACGATGTTCGTAGGTCTCCCATTAAGAGCGAAACAGTCTCCACTCTAGAGAGCCATGACGCATCGAATAAATATCTTGGATAGGTGACCACGAGCTCATTGCCGTATCGAGGTCAACCTCCCGACTGATCCGTTCAATCAATGGAAGCCATTCACCCAGGATGCGCTGGCCCTCATGTTGACCGATAGGACTCAGCCGCATCGCGGAGGAGATGAACCCCACGGCCGTTTGGTACAAGAAGGCTCCAGCAGTTTCTTCCGGGTTCCAGCCACACGAACCCATGGTAAGTCCAAACGTCACCGCGAGATGACCTGGGGCGCGATCAGCTTCTACTTCATCACGATATTCATTCAGGATCGACTTGGCTCGCATCTGATCCGCCGCGACTCTGATCACTTGTCGCCCCATCTGGCGGCTGGCCATGCGCGATTCTCGACCAAGCTTGGTCGCCTCAAGCGCTCGATCGATCTGAACCGAAACCTTCAGCAATCCCTTTGAAGCCGCGCGATTCGCTTGCTTGACGGCAAGCACCTCCCGGCGGCTCATCCCCCCACGCAGCAGATCCTCAACATACTTGGCCAGCTGATCGGACGTCTTGACAGCCCCGCCCTGGACCGCTGCTTCCAGCCCTGAGGAAAAGGCATAGCCTCCGGAGGGGAAAAACGTATCGACGAACCGTAACCCTTCAAGCAATGCGGGGGTATTCATGTTACACGAGGAAAAAACAACAACAGCCGACCGACTACCGTGACAATCACTCCAAACCAATAGTCGAGCCGGCTGTCTTGTTTATTAGAACAATTGATACCGTTGTGCCAACGGCAACACAATGGCCGGCTCACAGATGAGCGGCACACCATCAGCGGTCACGACGTAGGTCTCTGGATTCACTTCCATTTTTGGGAGTGCGTCATTCAGCTTGAGATCGCGCTTGCCGATGTTCCGGCAGTTCTTGACCGCCGCCACCCGCCGCTGCAAACCAAGCCGCTTTGGAATCTCATGATCTATAGCCGCCTGGGACAGGAAGGTGAAGCTGGTGCTCGTTAACGCACGGCCAAAAGCGCCGAACATCGGCCGACTGATGGTCGGTTCCGGTGTCGGGATGGATGCATTCGGATCACCCATCTGAGCCTGTGCGATAAATCCATTTTTCAAGACCATCTCGGGTTTTACGCCGAAGAACTCCGGCTTCCAAATCACAAGGTCCGCTATTTTCCCGACTTCTACAGAACCAACTTCATGTGCAATACCATGTGTGATGGCCGGATTGATCGTATACTTAGCCACATACCGTCTGGCACGGAAATTATCGTTCTGATCGGAGTCTCTCCCACTAACCGGCTTGAGGTGTCCCCGCTGAACCTTCATCTTATGCGCCGTTTGCCAGGTTCTCGTGATGACCTCTCCGATGCGACCCATGGCCTGTGAGTCCGATGACATGATGCTGATTGCACCCATATCATGCAGGATGTCTTCCGCGGCAATGGTTTCACGTCGGATACGGGACTCAGCAAATGCGACGTCTTCCGGGATCCGTGAGTTTAGATTATGACACACGATCAACATGTCCAGATGCTCGTCCATCGTGTTGATCGTAAACGGCATCGTGGGATTCGTTGAAGACGGGAGCACATTCGGCTCTCCGCAAATCTTGATGATGTCCGGCGCGTGACCACCACCCGCACCTTCCGTGTGGAAACTGTGGATCGCTCGCCCCTTGATCGCCTTGATCGTATCTTCGATATATCCGGCTTCATTGAGTGTATCGGTATGGATGGCGACCTGCACATCATAGCGGTCAGCCACGCTCAAGCAGGTATCGATAGCCTTGGGGGTTGTTCCCCAGTCCTCATGTAGTTTGAGCCCGATGGCCCCAGCCTCAATCTGCTCATTCAAGCCCTCAGGACGTGAGGCATTACCCTTCCCTAAGAACCCAAGATTGATGGGAATACCTTCCGAGGCTTCCAGCATCCTATGGATGTTCCAGGGGCCAGGCGTACAGGTCGTGGCACTGGTTCCGCTTGAAGGACCCGTCCCACCACCGATCATCGTGGTCAAACCAGCCGATAACGCCTCCCAACATTGCTGTGGGCAGATGAAATGGATGTGCGTATCCAGGCCACCAGCCGTGATGATCTTGCCTTCGCCGGAGATCGCTTCCGTTCCTGGGCCGATTTCCATACCTGGGGTCACACCCGGCATGAGATCCGAGTTGCCCGCCTTACCGATCCCGACGATCCGTCCGTCCTTAATGCCGATGTCGGCCTTGATGACGCCGGTGTAGTCAAGGATGAGGGCGTTCGTGATCACACAGTCGAGCTGCCCGCTGGCGCTGGTCGCACGAGCAGACTGTCCCATGCCATCACGAATGGTTTTCCCGCCGCCGAAAACGGCTTCTTCTCCGTGGACGGTCCGGTCTTCTTCGACTTCGATGATCAAGTCCGTATCGGCAAGCCGAACACGGTCGCCGGTCGTGGGTCCATACAGAGATGCATATTGTTTACGTGGAATTTTCACCGGGCGCCTCCTTTTCCAAATCCGCGATCAGCGGCGAGTCCAACGGCCTTGGCTTTGACTTTCGGATCATCCAACAACCCTTCGGTCAATCCATTCACACCCTGCGCCAGCCGGTTACCGGCAAGAGCCACAAGTGCCACCTTCTTTTCTTCACCCGGCTCAAAGCGGACGGCCGTGCCGGCTGGAATGGCAAGCCGGAAACCGAAGGCCTGCTCGCGGTCAAACTTGAGCGCGCGGTTAGACTCGAAGAAATGGCAGTGTGAACCGACTTGTATCGGACGATCACCCAGATTCTTGACTGTCAGGTCTTTCGTTTCGCGTCCCTTGAATACCTCGATATCACCGCCGACCGTCGTTATTTCGCCAGGGATGATCGGAGCGTTCAACTCAGCCTTGACTGCCGCAGCTAAAGCTTCCCTTGTTCTCGTGGTTGGATCCTGGAGCTTCTTCTGCTTCGCTGCTCCCGCTCCACTGACCCTCGTAATCAAGGATTCATTTGCGGCAAACACCATCCCAGAGTGAGCTGAATTGCTGAGGAACGACGCCGCTCCAACCCCAGCCGCCACACGTCCGCTGTTCGCGAGAAACTGGCGCCGGGACGTGCCAGCTTTCTCGGAAGCCGTTTCTTTTCCAGTATCCTTTCCAGGAACTTGGGGCTCGTCTATTTTCATGTCACGTCACTCCTTCTTCATACCGGGTTGATATGCAACCCTTCGTTAAGGTTCCTACGAATTTACGGAATCGGATTGTGAACAGTCACGAGCTTGGTCCCATCTGGGAACGTCCCTTCGACCTGAAAATCACGAATCATCTCCGGCACGCCGGGCATGACATCATTGCGTGACAGGAGCTTCGTTCCGTAGGTCATTAATTCCGCAACCGTTTTGCCTTCACGAATTCCTTCCAATACCGCGGCGGTCATATAGGCGACAGCCTCCGGATGGTTCAGCTTGAGACCGCGCCTCTTGCGGTCGCCCGCAACCTGTGCCGCCACATAAATCATCAGCTTGTCCTGCTCTCTTGGACTTAAACGCATAGTTCCTCCTCTCGCGGGTTAGGACTCGACACTCAGCTACGCTACAAATGATGAATTGCGAATCGATGCTATAGGACTTTGTGCGATCAGAGAGGTAGGGAGAAGATACAGAGCACAATACTGGAAGCTGAGAAACGATAATCTCATTTACCCGACCTCTCTTAGGTTGGGAAGTAATGCTAACAGGTCCCAATCACACAAACAGGTTGATTTATAAGGACCCCCCTGGTCAATTAACAAGGAGAATACTTACCATAAATAGAATATGAATCCAAGTTGTTCATTATCCGCTAAACCGCCGCTCATACCGGTTCCCGTTACGGGAAGGTACACCATCTCAGTGACCTCCTGTCGACATAGTCAAGTTGACCAACATCCAGAGACCGACCGAAATACTCGCAAGACTGGCTACCCCTTGCACACCCATGAACAGTCGCCGATTGATAGATCGCGAGTAAATGACCGGAACGCTGATCGTCAACCCGATCATCATCATGCCAATGATCGAACCAACGCCGAAAATCAGGATCGATAAAAGCCCCGAACTTACATCCGTCGTCGTCGCAAGAATCATCAGCATCAATGCCGCCGATCCGGCCAACCCGTGCGCCATTCCGATACAGAGCGGACGGATTGAGTCCGCCATCCAATGCCGATGGCCGTGCCCCTCTTGTCGTTGATGGCTATGGAAGTGTACGTGCTGCTCGCCATCGTGCTGATGGCTGTGCACGTGCCACCGTTCTCGATACAGTTTTCCGGCCAAGGTCCCACCAAGAACGATCAACAACAGGGCGACTCCTGATTCAGCGATCATTTCGAATTGGGCAGGAATGTGTAGTCCCCAGGCAAGCACGACCGATCCGACGAGTAGCAGCGTCAAGGTATGACCGATCCCCCACCATAATCCGACGGCGCCCGATGCCAGGAGCGAAGGTCGCTCAGCAAGCACGGTCGACACCGCTGCAAGATGATCGGTATCCAGGGCATGTCGCAGCCCCAGAAGGAAGCCGACCCCGAGCAACGTCAAAAATTCTGTTTCATGCATAGAGTACCGAGGAAAGACCGATCATGGCTGACCGCTTCCACCACACGAGCATGCAGTCCCGTATGGACCCCGCATCATAATCAAAACGACAGAACCTTCTACCAGTTGACCTGCTATGACGAAAGCAGTCGGGACATTACCAGAATTTATCAAAAAGAGCAAAAATTTTCTCTCTGGCACATCAAGCCGTTTCCCTACTCCCCATCCCTGCCTCTCAGACGTACAACGTCAGGAGACTTGACGCCACGGACTGAACTGATAATCAACCCTCCATGTACCTCTAATGCCCTCGCCGAACAGCGCAACTCCCTTCGTCATCAGTACCAACGCTGGAGTAAAGACGAGCTGGAAGAGAACCGACGCATGATGCAATTCCTGGAGCGCGACTGCAGCATGGCGTGAATATCTGGCAAGCTGTGGGGGACCCTCCGCTCATCCTTCTAGAGCCTCGGAGCGAACAGGACTGCCCTCAGAAGCATGATTGTGCTTCGTTCATCCTGAGCCCTTCGACGGACCAATGACCTGCATGCGAAACACGGGACAGGGCTTGAAATGACCTCTCGCGCAGGAGGAGCTCACGAGGGTTCACGACCTGACAGCGCGAGTGATCGCGCTTCCCCCTACACTGTTAAGTGCTGTCTGACCATATCGGCGCTCAGCTCGTTGCTCTTGCCCTGCGCCATCACCGCTCCTTTCGCCATAATGACGTACTTCTCTGCCAGGCGCGCGGCAAAATGGAGGCCCTGCTCTACCAACAGAATGGCAAACCGGCGCGACTGCTTGAACCCGATGATGACGTCCTCGATTTGGTCGACGATCGACGGTTGAATGCCTTCCGTGGGTTCATCAAGCAACAAGAGCTTAGGGCTTGAGAGGATGGCCCGCCCGATCGCCAGCTGTTGCTGCTCACCGCCACTGAGCACACCCCCAGGCCGGTGAAGAATCTGCGTCAGCTTCGGAAACAACTGATAAACCTCGTCGAACGCGTCCTTTTCGGAGACGTCTCCGCTGATGACCGGCCGATTCCAATAGCCGAGCTGCAGATTTTGGTACACCGTCAAATGCGGAATGATCTCACGGCCTTGCGGGACATACGCCAACCCTTGTCGCGCCCGGAGATCCGTACGGTCATGGGTGATCTCCGCCCCATCGAACGTGATCTTGCCTCCTCGCACGGGAAGCAACCCGGTCAGCGTTTTCAGCGTCGTGGTCTTGCCGACCCCGTTTCGTCCCATAAGACACACGACTTCACCCGAGTCAATCGTAAAGGACACATTCCGGAGAATATGGCTTTCCCCGTAGTAGGCGTTGACGTTCTCCAGCGTCAGCGTGACCCGTTTCGTGTCCTGTGCCATGCGTTACCCCTCTTTTTCTCGACTAGTGGGCGACTTTTGCCCGTCCCAGGTAGATGGCGCGGACATGTTCATCCGCTTGCACGGTTTCGACCGTGCCTTCGCACACGACTGTCCCTTCAGCCAACACGGTGACGATGTTGGCGATCTGTCTCACAAAGTCCATGTCATGCTCGATCACGACGATCGCTTGTTTCCCCGAGAGCTTCGTCAGCAACTGACCGGTCTGCTCTGTTTCCTTGTCGCTCATGCCGGCCACCGGCTCATCAACGAGGAGGAGAGATGGATCCTGCAAGATCACCATCCCGATCTCCAACCATTGCTTCTGCCCGTGCGATAAGGAACCGGCACGATCATGGACATGCTCCGTCAATCCAATGGTTTCCAACGTCTCATCAATCCGTTCACGTTCCGCAGGAGTTGACCGTCCCATCAAGGTGGGGAATACGCCCTTGCTCGCTCGCTTGACCGACAAATCTAAATTCTGCCACACGGACAAGTTGGCATAGATGGACGGGGCTTGGAACTTCCGTCCCACGCCGAGCTTCGTGATGTCCTCCGCGTTCTTGCCGACCAGATTGATCCCGTTCCCGAACAGGACCTTGCCCGACGTCGGCTTGGTTTTCCCACAGATCACATCGAGCAAGGTGGTCTTGCCTGCCCCGTTGGGACCAATCACGACACGGAGCTCGTTGTAATGGACGCTGAAGTTGCAGTTGTTCAACGCCTTGAATCCGTCGTAGTCCATGACGACGTTTTGGCAGTTCAGGATCAGATGATCGTCCGTCACGCCGCTGTACTCCCTTCCGCTTTGATCAACGGTGCTGGGGTCTTTTTTCGCTCGGTCAATTTCCTGATCATCCCGAGAAGCCCGTCCGGAAACATGGTCACCACAATCACAAAGAGTCCCCCGAGGATAAACGGCCAGGCCTCCGGGAAATAGTTCGTTAAGACACTGCGGCCATAGTTGACGGCCACCGCCCCCAAGATCGCTCCAATCAGTGTCCCGCGCCCACCAACCGCCACCCAGATCACCACTTCCAGCGACGGCAAGACCCCGATCTGAGCCGGGGTGATGATGCCGACCTGCGGCACATAGAGCATTCCCGATAACCCCGCGAGCCCGGCTGCCACGACAAACACGAACAGCTTGAACATCCAGGGCGTGTATCCTGAAAAGGTCACACGTGATTCACTGTCTCGTATGGCAATCAACACCTTCCCCGCTCGTGATGCGACAATCCATCGACAGAAGAGATAGGCCGCGCCTAGAGCCAACACAGTCATGATATACAACCACCGTTGCGTCGAGGGATCGGAAAGCCGGTAGCCCAGCAACTGCTTGAAATCCGTCAGTCCGTTGGTTCCACCAAGTCTGGTCTCATTCCGGTTGAACACCAGCCAGGCCGCAAACGCCAAGGCCTGCGTGATAATGGCAAAGTACACACCCTTAATCCTGCTGCGGAACGCGAGAAACCCAAATATCGTGGCGAACAGGACAGGAACAAGAATCGCCCCCAAGAGAGCGCCGGCAAAACTCTTGAACGGATACCAAAAAAACGGCAGTTCCTTAACCTGCGTCCACACCATGAAGTCTGGGAGCTCACTGCCATAGACGCTCTCTTTCCCGATCTGCAGCGCCAGATACATCCCCATGCAATAGGCGCCGAACCCGAAAAAGACACCCTGGCCCATGCTGAGCACACCGCAATAGCCCCAGATCAGGTCGAGCCCAAGCGCGAGAATGGCAAAACAGAGAAACTTGCCGAATTGATTCAATCGAAAGTCCGAGAGATACAGCCAAGAATCTTCGCTAGGCAACACATTCAATACAGGCAAGAGGACCAACAATACGAATCCTGCCACATAAAACGATACCGATTCGCGGCTGTTTTGGTGAGTGACCACTGGTTCAGGCATCAGCGTTGCGTCCTTTCGCGGCAAACAGGCCTTGCGGTCGCCATTGCAGGAATAAAATCACACCCACCAAGATAAAGACTTTCCCATAGACCGCTCCGCTGACCGGTTCAATCAATTTGTTCAGCCCGCCGATTCCCAACGAAGCCCAGATGGTTCCGGCCAGTTTTCCGACTCCACCCGTCACCACTACCATGAAAGCATCGACGATATAGTTCTGCCCGAGTCCGGGATCGACATTTCCCACCATCGTCAGCGCCCACCCTGCGATACCAGCCAATCCAGACGCAAAGGCAAATGTGTACGAATCGACTTTTCTGGTCGGAATACCGAGACACGCGCTCATGTTGCGATTTTGCGTGACGGCTCTTACGCGAACCCCAAGATTGGATCGGAACAATAGGAAATAGATCCCGAGGACACAGATGATCGACAGGATGATGATAAAAATTCGGTTAAAGGGAAGATACACCCCAACCATGACTTGCACTCCACCGCGCAAGGATTGCGGGGCAATGACAGCGGTCAAATCACCGAAGTACACACGAGCCGCCTGCATCAGGATTAAGCTCACACCCCAGGTTGCCAAGAGAGTCTCGAGCAGTCGCCCATAGAGAAAACGAATCACGGTGGCTTCCAGCACTAATCCGAACAGGGCAGCCGACAGAAACGCGACGGGCAAGGCCACCGGGAAATACCAATCGAAGCTCTCTGGAGAAAACCAGGCGATGAACGCCTGTTGGGTCACAAACGTGGCATAGGCTCCCACCATCATTAACTCGCCGTGCGCCATGTTGATGACGCCCATCAAGCCGAAGACAATGGCTAAACCCAGAGACATGATCAAGAGAATAGAGCTGAGGCTGATGCCTCGGAACAATGTTTCAACGGCACCTGCCCACCAACTCCAGGAATCGATTTGTCCGATGGACGTCTGGGCTGAATCCGCCAAGGCTCGCTGTTGCTCGGTAGCTCCACTTTGCGTTCCTGCTTCCAACAATTCCTTGAGCGCCGACAGCCCATTCTGACTCCTGAGTTCTCCGAGTTTCTTGACGGCTGACAGTTTGACGGCATGATTCTCGGACCGAAGCTGGATCAACTGGGCAGACTCCTCCATCGTATACTTGACCCACCACACCTGTTCCTTTGCCGCAGCCTCTTCAAGCCATGTAGTGGCCTCCGGCCGGCCGGTGCCCACTAGATCAGCGGCGGCGGAGCGTCTGGTATCCGCCTGTTCACTGGTCAGATTTGCATGATTCTTGAGCAGATCGATGACCGGCTTGATGGCTTGCCGAGTAGCCCGATCAGCCTCGGCACGAATCTCATCGAGTTTAGGCAAGAGACTGGCATCTCCTTTTTCAATGAGAAATGCTGCCGCCGCGCTCCGGACTGCTGCATCCTCATTCTTGATATCGATGAGCGCTTGTTCAATTGGATTGGCCGGCGAAACCGACCCTGAGGTGGCAGAGGGCACTGCATCGGCAGCCAGTGTTGACGTGGAGAGAAGGCCTGTCGGGAGGATGGCTGCAAGAACGAGTGCAACGACATATTTCGAGACAAGGTCCAGACCTATCACCAAGATGACCTCCTTACAAGGACAGCAACAGTCGGTACAGATCCGGAGACTGACCTCTCTCGATCGAGAGAGGTCAGCGCATCCCAACAAACACTGGACTCACTATCAGGACGACCGTGACACTGAGAGCCGTTCTGCAGCCCAGTCTTATTTCTTTTGATAGGTCCCTTGATGACTGATCCAGTCGCAACCCTTTTCCGGGTTCGTATACTCGCTCCAGGGTTCAGGCTTGACGAGTCCTTTGGACCGGTGAACGACCTTAAATTGGCCGTTTTTCAAAATCTCACCGATCAGCACCGGTTTGTGGGTATGCTGGTTGCAGCAATCCATCATGATTTCTCCACCCGGTGCCAGGAACTTCTGGTTGTACACCGCCGCACGCACCTTATCGACTTCGATTGAGCCAGCCTTCTCAACCGCCTGCTTCCACACATACACGCCGAAATAGGCCGCTTCCATCGGATCGTCCGTCACCCGATTCTCGCCATCCGGCAGATTATTCTTCTTGCAATAGGCTTTGAAGCTCGTCACGAACTTCTTGTTCTGTGGCGTATCCACGCTCTGATAGTAATTCCAGGCGGCCAAATGCCCGACGAGTGCACTGGTATCCATACCGCGCAGTTCGTCTTCCGCCACGCTGAACGCCATGATCGGGGCATCTTCCGCCCGCAAGCCCTGGTTGCCGAATTCCTTATAGAACGGGACATTGCTGTCCCCGTTGATGGTGCTGATGACCGCCGCTCCTCCACCGGCGGCAAACCTCTTAATCTTGCCGCAAATGGTTTGATAGTCCTGGTGGTGGAACGGGGTATATTCTTCCTCGATATTGGCGGCAGAGACCTTCTTGGCCAACAGCATCGCGCGAAGAATTTTGTTGGTCGTGCGCGGATAGACATAGTCTGTCCCGAGCAGGTAGAACTTCTTGTAGCCGCCCCCTTCGGGACTCATCAAGTATTCGACCGCCGGCGCCGCCTGCTGATTGACGGCCGCCCCGGTGTAGAACACATTTCGGGAACACTCTTCGCCTTCGTATTGGACGGGATAGAAGAGCATCCCATTATTCTTTTCGAAGACCGGCAGCACCGATTTGCGGCTGACTGAGGTCCAGCAGCCGAACACCACCGAGACTTTGTCTTCGAGGAGTAACTGCTTGGCCTTTTCTGCGAAGAGATCCCAATTCGAGGCCGGATCGACGACTTTGGCCTCAACCTGCCGACCCATCACGCCGCCCGCCTTATTGATCTCCTCCACCGCCATCAAGACGACATCGCGGAGCGAGACTTCGCTGATCGCCATCGTGCCGCTCAAGGAATGCAGGATCCCGATCTTAATCGGTGGGCCGCCGGCCGCATAAGACAGCGCATAGTTGCCCAGGTTCCCTAAGAGCGCCGCCACGCCGACTCCGGCCGCGACTCTCCCGCTCTGTCCAAGAAATTCTCTTCTCGACGACCCAGTCTGTTCCGTAGTGGCAGTGGCTTCTTTGATGCCTGGCACATCTTGAGGCAGGTTTTTGTCCATGTTGCATCACTCCTTATTCGAATGCGTGAGTTGCAGACCTCCGGTGGATGCCGTTCTCCTCGAATCCTGTCCAGACCAGTCCTCTGCACAAGCGCCAGTGGTTCGTCCTTGAGCCTTGTTCAACACAATTTTGGCACAAGACTAGACTGACCGACTTGGCCCATGCTCAGACGCATTCCCTCCTTTCGCAACAGGATCTGAACGCTGGTGGAAATTAGGCGACACATAGGTGAGGCATATGAACAACGCCTTAGAGCCGGCGTCACAGGCCATTGGCAAGTGGCTTTACCTAAATCTGACATAGTCTCCGACACAAGGACGCCCATAAAGACTCGAAAGGCAACTTGGATGCAAGATTGTATACATTACTGCTCACCGCGTCAAGGACTGTTCCTTGCCCATTGAAAAAGGCTACTCCTTGCAAAGCCAAGCTGGAAAACAACTCCCACCAATACAACTATTTCGTCTTCCTCCTTCAAAACAATCTCTACACGTGTGGTAACGACTCCGTCGAAACCTCAGCGATCGGATGCGTGGCGAGCCGCCAAGTCTGCTGAGATCGGCTATCTGCACATCCTTCTCCGCCGCAAAACAATCCAATCCTGCCGTCGAATACTTTCAACTGAGCCAGTTCATTAGGCCCCTTACCTATTCTCGTTTTGATTCATTCAAGACGGAAAGATCGACCCCACACCACGAAGAAGGCCGACTATTGATTTACGTACAAAGAGCCGAGGTCTGGCGAGAATCGGCACATCACATTTTTGTTTTTACCGACTCTTCCTGCTACACTGCGTAGTGTTTTTCACACACGAGCACACAACACGATGAAGCACACACTATCCCGATCGTTCACGTTGAAGTTGAGCCTGCTCATACTGGGCTGCCTGCCTCTCTTAATGGCCGGGTGTGCCGGCTCACACCCACCGACCCCGATTCAGGAGACTTCCATTGGATCGGTCTTCCTCGAGCCTGTTTCAGACAGCTCCTTTCAGGCGTCACATCCCATCAAGCTGTCAGAAACAACTGTTGGAGATGTCTTACGGGGCATCCACACTAAAGAAAAGTCTGGACTTCTGTTACTGCTCGGCAAAGCCGCCAAAACGACGAACTTGAACGATATTCGGACGTTCTCCGAGGATGAGATCGCCTTCCTGACTCCGCATATTACCGCTGCCCTGGCTCAAGCCACTGCCACGCAGCGCGTTGGATTTCGCATCTATTCCACACCGTACCTCGCACCGTCTGCCAAGACCGCTCCACAGCGAGAAACGACGTCGGGCTACCTGTTCGCAGACGGCCTGTCCTTGCATGTCACCTTGACACAATACCGCCACTATCTAGGGAAGCGACCGACCGCAAGTCAAAAGGAGCCACGCCCGCTCCCGGACACCGATGGTCTCCGAGACCGAGAGGTGACGTTCTTGCCGGAAGGAGCGGTTCGCCCTGACGTCTATGATCGATCGAGTTGGATCGGAAAATCAGAAGATCACTCGCTCGCCATCGATTATCAACTCTTGGCCAGGCTGCTCACGCCTCCTCCACCGCCCGTTCCAGCTCCACAACCGGTCCCGGTGGTGACGGCACCGCCTCAAACCCAACCGGTCGTGAAGCAGGACACTGAGCTGCAGGCGTTTAAGGAAGAAATGAAGGCGCTGCGAAAGAAAGTCGATGAACAGGAAGCTGAGCTTCAGCGATTGAAGAATCCACCGCTCAAGAAAAAGCCCACTCCGTAACCAGCTATGATAAGCCCAGAGTCAGGGGACGCTCCGCTTCTGAGGACCGAAGCGAGGAGTGAGCCTACTCCTTTCTATTACGATAAGTATGTTTCAGGATTGAGAGGTTGGGATCGGATCCAAACTCTCTTCGAGAGGAACGGCTGTTTGCAGCTCACCGTTCATTGACGGTTCCGCCGCTGTATCGATCGTCTGGACCTCCCCATCCGCAAACTGAATGTCACTACCATCCATCGGTAAGAGTGCCTGTTCAGCCTCGCCAAGTTCTTTGAACTCACGCAGGGGGGGCAACTGCGAGAGATCGCTCAATCCAAAGTGCTCAAGGAAGAACTTGGTCGTCCCGTACATGATCGGCCGGCCTGGGACTTCTTTGCGCCCGACAATTCGCACCAACTTGCGCTCTAACAGCGTTCGCAAAACGCCGGAGGTTTCCACGCCTCGGATTTCTTCAATCTCCCCCCGCACCAACGGCTGTTTGTAGGCGATGATGGCCAGTGATTCCAATGCAGATCGTGACAGCTTTGCCGCCGTCTTGGCCTTGTCCAATCGTTTCACCCACGAGGCATAATCTTGTTTGGTCACAAGTCGATAGCCACCAGCGACCGCCACCAATCGCACTCCCCGCCCTTCTTGATCGAGCGCCCGGCCGAGATGGTGCAAGGCCTCCTCGATTTCCCCCTTCGAGACCGTGCCGATCGCGGCGACAAGGCGAGTTGCGGGCAGCGGTTCGGCTGAGACAAAGAGCAGTGCCTCCAGAATGCCTTGGAGCTCGGCCATACTTTGAGGCCGATCATCAGTGAAGCCCTCCGAATGCGGCGCTTCATTCACCTCTTCCACCGTCACGACATCTTCCGTACCCGCGGTAATCACAGCCTCAGTGTCCGGCACATCCATCTCATCAACCGCATCCGCCGTCAGTGGCGTCATGCTCCCCTCCATTCCGCATCAACATCGTCCAGCTCTGCTGGATCTGGCACCAACGAGAACATCCGCGAGACCAGAATCGGCCCGAAGGTTTCGGCTTGGAACACGCGGGCGACTCGCAACCGCATCAATTCCAGCAACGCCAAAAACGTCACCACCACCATCATCCGATGGATCGATCCTTCAAACAGCGCCGCGAACGAGACCGAGTCTTTGCCCTCAAGCGTTTCCAGGATGAGATTCATCCGTTCCCGCACCGTGAGATTGTCGGGCACGATCTCGATGAGCCGGCTGTCAGGATTACGCTCAAGCACTTTTTTGAGCGCATCAACCAGATCGAACAATGAGACGTTTTCGAGAGGAAGATCCTCTTCAGCGACCGCTTCGACCTGATAGGCGTCCTCACGCCAAAAGATCTCACGCCACATTTTCTCTTGATCATCGAGCTGCCGCGCGGCCTCCTTGTAAGCCTTATATTCAAGCAACCGACGGACCAGCTCTTCCCGCGGATCAGGCCCCTCCTCTTCGTCGTCGGTGACCTCGTCAGCGGGCAACAGCATCTTGGACTTGATTTGCAGCAGCGTCGCCGCCATCACTAAAAAATCTCCCGCGACATTGAGGTTGAGTTCCTCCATCGCCTCCAGGTACTCGATGTACTGCTGGGTAATCATGGCGACGGGAATGTCGTAAATATTGATCTCGTTTTTCTTGATGAGATGGAGCAGGAGGTCCAGCGGTCCCTCGAAATTTTCGATGCGGACCTTATACGGCAGCTCTGTTTGCTCAAACCCGTCGGCTTGGGATTCCACGGCCTGGTTATATCAACTTATGGGGAGGCGGGCAAGTCTGATTCTATATATTGGGGATAACTGACCGTACGTCATTTGAGCCTTATCGCATAAGCCACAAGCAGCGCTGCCGCGACGAGCAACCCGAAGGTGAGGACATACTGACCATTCTTGGTCTGAAGGAAACCGTCAGGTTGAGGTAGCTCAAGCCGCTTTGTCTGAGCAAACAAGGGCGGATGATCGAAGCGTGCCTGAACAAGATCGTCTTGTTGCCGGAACTCGGCATGCGAAAAATCTGCAGACCCCAGAAATTGGGAACCGGCAAACAGGGCTTCCCCCGTGAAGATCGTAAAGGTAAAGAAGGTTTCACGGCTGAAGATCGCGTCGCGAAAACTAATACGACTCTTGAAGTGGCTGCCGGAAAATCCTGTCCCCAAGCCGAACCTCGACCGTTCAAACTCCGCCGGCTGTTCAGTTGTGACTTCCAAAAACTCCGCCATCCCGTCGAAGAGCGCGCCGGTACAGTCCACCGAGCCTCGAAACGCCGATCGATGAAATCTCGTACTCGGACCGAACCTCGTCTCTCGACAGGCCAACGGACCGACAAATTGCTCTTGAACAAAATGGGCCTCTTTTTCAAAGACAGCCCCGGAGAGATCAACCGCTTCCTGAAACACCGACCAGGAGAGATCCACTCCTTCGTTAAATCGAGAGCCCTGAAAATCAACAGGCCCTTCAAACCGGAGGGTGCTACTGACCGAACGATGACGTACCGCTCCCTGTACCACGGAATCTCGGATTCTCAGTCCCGCAGGAACCCGTCGCTCCTCCTCGCTGCGGGCAGGCTTACCCCGACTCGGAAGCTCGGATGTCATCGATGATTGAGGAACTACCTGTGGAGTGAGGCGATCAAACAGGATATCCCCTTGAATAATCACCCCCACAAGATCGACGGAATGCCCTTTCCGAAGCGCATCCACAATCCTTTCGCCGCGTAGGCTATGCGCTTCCCGCTCCGCCTGCGTGCAGGTCGGCGGGAGATGGAGGACAAGTCCAGCCTCTCCTGCTTTTGTCGCTTCTCCCTCGGCCACACAAGCGGCGCCGATGTCAGACACACCAAGACTAATCGCAAGGGCGACCACTAGGACCGCCCCTACATAAGTCTTTCTTTTCCTGAACATGAGAATCTGCACAAGCGCTGAGCGAGCGCGCCGACGGGGAATCTTGTGTTCCAGCTGAATGACGAGGAGATACTGAAGAAACACCCGAATATCGCTGCTGGATCGACTCCTATTCCAGCAGCGATACCGGACAGTAAGATTAGACCCAAGGCTGAAAGCCTTACCCGCACGATAGGTTCCGTAGACCTAACGGCGCGAGCAGAGACTGTACCGGGGCTATCACCAAACTCCGGCCAACTAACTGTGTCGATAATCGTCGTCCAGCAATTCTTCGGACTTGTCGATAAGCTCATCCCCGTCATTATCCGTGTCGAGATCCAACTCATCTCGCACGTCGTCTTCGTCGAGCTCATCCTCCATCTCTAACTCATCATCAACGACATCCTCATCTTCCAAATCAGCCTCATCCGGCTCCATCGGCATGGCCGGTTTCACAGCAGAGAGCGCCTTTCGAGGAGTCATCTCCTCTTCATCCGCAACAGGCTTGGCCGGTGCGCTCGAAGGGATGGACTTCTGGGGAGTCTTCTTGGCTGGTCTGGCCGCCGTTTTCTTGGCCGATTTGCCGGCTGGTTTCTTGGCTGCCGGTTTCTTCTTCGGGGCGGGCTTAGACGCCTTGACAACCGGTCGCTTCTTCACGGCCTTCTTCATCGCTGCCTTCTTCGTTACCACTTTCTTGGCTACTGCTTTTTTCTTCGGCAACGATACGGCTTTTTTCGTCTTGGACGACGCTTTCGCGACGGCTTTCTTCTTTTTGTTCGCCATTCCGATCCTCCTCTTCGTTTCAGCGCGGCGTAACGGCCTCCATCTAGCATGAACGAACAGGCTCTTGCAACCACCTCGATCATGATTTCTACGACCCTCTGCAACTCTCATTACTTTGGGTTCAGGAGAAGCTCGCGCGCTGCCGATGACGAGAAAGATGAACGCCGCCGGGCACCTCACACACACAGGTCAAACCCTCAGACGGCAGCATGCTATGATGAGGGCCCAGAGAAGACACAGCTGAATCCTTAGCTATTTTCAAGGCTCTTACTCAACCATCAATACATCGCTCTGAGGAGTACGACCCCTGTGAACCGACTGCACATCCTGACCATCGCCCTAGGGATTGGGGCTACTGTGGGAGGGCCAGCCCTTGATTTTTCTCCAGCCACACAGATTCTTATGGAAAATGGCTCGCCCTATTACGTTCCGGCTGCCGCGACTGTGGTGAGTGGCACACCCATCCGCTGGGAGAATCCAACACCAACGCACCACACGGTGACGCATAATGGCTGTGTGAACGACGAGAGCACCTGCCTCTTCAATTCTGGAACGGTACCCCCAGGGGGACAGTTTACCATTCAAGGCCTCCCTCCTGGTCGATATGCCTATCACTGTGGAATCCATCCCATTATGCGCGGGCAGCTCATCGTGACCGAGGATTCCTCAACCCCCGCTCACTTGTAAGACAGCACCCATTGCCGGCTTGCAGAGATGCCGACCGCTCCTGTAGCTTACCGACTGTCCTACACAGAGAGCTTGTGATCATGAAAGCCGTTGCCGCCATCCGCGATCCATTGATCCTGACCGGAGAAACACTGACCCTATTGGCCTGGCATATTCCGGACCTGGTCGCCTACCAGCACCAACCTGACGAATGGTGGTTGGCTCCACTCGATGACGACCTCCCGTTGATCCGGCTGAACCAGACCGGGGTGGACCTGCTCAAGGCCATGAACGGTCATACAGCCGTGGGAACTCTTCTTGAACAATACGGCACGAAGATTTGCGGGCCCGATGGGCAGCCTGGGTCCTGGCACTTGGCACGGTGGGCGACCCCCAACTATTCTCTCTGCTATTACGGGACTGAACCACCTGGAGGCCACCGACACAAAGCCAAGTGGGATGTCCTACTTCAACAGGTCCGTGAAGGCTGGTCCGGGCAAGACGGCTTCGAAGGTGAGCACCACCTGGAAGAATTCCATCACCACGAGCTGACCGAGAGCTCGGAAGACGACGGCCATTTTGATCTGATCGAAACCACGGTCTCCCATCTCTTCCGTGAACCCAGCGAGGCTTTAGACAATCTGACTTACGGTCGACTGCTGATGCGACAACTCAGGCGACTCGGCTGGTTCACGCCTAAGCCGAAAGTCCTGCTGGAGATCGGAGGTGGCCTCGGGTACCTTGCACAGGAACTCGGGAAGGATCTGCTCCCATTTGAGAAGCAAGGGATTAACTACCTCTCGCTCGATATCACCCAACCATTTCTGAAACGCCAAGTTATTCGGGCCAAAGCGGGCGGATGGGCTGTCACCGGCACCAGAGCCAATGCTGAACAGCTGCCTTTTGCCGACCACTCCGTCGATCTCGTCATCGACAACGAGAACATGGCCGACATGACGCCGGTGCAGCTGAGCCGGAAGGAACTGGTATCTGGGACCGGAGAAACCCCGCAACATCAGGAAGCGCTCGATTGGATCAGGCGGCTTCGCCTCCCCATCGAGGCCAACCCACCGGACTCGGTGATCTTTAACGTAGGGCCGATTCGCTTTGTCGCCGAATTGTGGCGGGTCCTCAAACCAGGTGGGCGAGCGTTTCTCACCGAGTTCGGCATCGAAGAAGGCTGGCCGGCTCCTGTGAAGTTACCAGGCCACACCGAGTACGAAGTGCAATACAGTCACCTGCGCCAAGCCGTACGCTGGCTCGGATTTCATGAACGGTATCTCTCACTCCCACAGTTTCTCGGCCTCAAACCAGATACGAAGGTTCTCTGCACCGGCGCCACCTATACCATCCAGCGATTTTGTCAGGCCATCAACCATCCTTTCGCCGTGCGTGCCTACAGCGAAAAGGAATTACAACAGACGCTAGGCGACATCCTCCCCAAGCTGCAAGGCCTCCACTACCACGACCTTGCCGACCCAGCCTGGTTCGGCCTGCAAGATTTTAAGGTGTTGCTGCTGGAAAAGCCGGGCGGGGCACCCAAAGCCCAGTTCACCGAGAACAAAGGCTATCGGTGGTACTCGCAGAAATAGGTAGCTACTGGGCAAGAGCCAGCTTGGCTTTCCATTCGTCGACATACGCCCAATCGACGGCAAGGTCATCCTGCCGAAGCTTGATTTTCTCAAGATCCGCTTGATCTTGCAGCCGCCCTGCTAGAGTCTTCAGGACGATCAAATCCTCTACCGTCACAATTGGCACAGCTACTTCGCCCAGTAGAATCTGTCGTCGACGTGCCAGTGCTGTCCGAAGGTATTCAGAATCTGCCAAGAGCGCATCAATCACCACTTCTTGATTCTTCAGAATGCCCACACATCGCCAAATCGAAATCCCGCGAAAGACCATTGCAGCTGGATGCACGATGGTTGAATCGAAAAGAGAGGAGAGCAACGACTGTAGTCGATCACGAGACGGCTGTTCCAGCAACAGCAGGATATCGATATCCGTCGTCGCCCGTGGTTCAACCAACGCGCTGTAGGCCCAACCTCCAGCCAGCGCATACTGAATACCGCGTCGATTGAAGTCCGTGATGAGCGTGGAGAGGGACTGGGCTAAGAATGATTCTGCTGCCATGCCTGCTCTTTGGCGCGGCGGATCTCGCGCATCACTTGTACCATGGCATCGCCTTGTGGGTTCTGCTGCTGGACTACCGATCGGCGCAGCGCTAAGCCGAGTTCCGTTAAATCGATGGCACGGCGCAAATTGTCCGCAATCCTGGCATCGTCATGCTGATCGTAATGTCTTTGCATCACTGCATGTCCTCGCAGGGAGTTACTGGAAGTGTACAAGACTCCTCACCCAGGGGCAACTTTGATCAGTTCCCGTGCGAATAAACCCGGCGGCGCCGCGAAAGCCAGTTCACCGAGAACAACGGCTATCGGTGGTATTCGTAGAAGGAAGAGGTTTGAGGATATCCTGATTCGTTCTCTGTGCTCGCTGACCGCGCTCCCGTCGTACCCAATGGACCCAGAGCTACTTTGAGAAAACTCACCAGAAGCATCTCGAGGCAAGCAGAGGACGGAGCCGGCCTGGTCGTCTTCTCAGGAAGATCGACCAGGCCACTGCCGTTATTTCGATCGCCCCTTTCCAGCCCTGGTCTTCTCCGCGTAGGTGACAGATACCGTATTGCTCAGACCCGACTCATTTCCCACTTGATCAACGGCGGTCACACCATAGGTGTAGAGCGTCCCGCTTGTCCCCGCCTTATCGCTGTAGGAAAGTTCGGTAGTCGTCCCCAGCAACACCCCGTTGCGATAGATGTAGTAACTCTTCAGACCTGAGCCACTGTCGGACGCCGCGTTCCAGGAGAGGGCCACCCCTCCAGTTTGCACGGCTGCCCCCGTCAACCCACTCGGAGCCGTAGGGGACGATGCATCAACATTGATCTGGGTTGTACCCATACCATCCTGACTGTGAATCGGATCCTGGCCGTCGCCATCATGAGCCGTAAGGGTCACAGTACCGGAACTCGTTGGGGTCACCGTCACGGTTGCCGACCCCACTTGCCCGGAGGTGAGCGGTCCTACAGATCCCGGATTCACGCTGCCGATCCCACTGGTCGACAGGACAAAGGTCGTCCCATTACAGCCACTTGAATCGCGATTCGTGATTTGCCCGCTTAAGAACACGGTACTTCCTGGTTTCGCCCAAACAGAGGCCGGCGTAAGCGACACCTCTGGCGGGTTCGTGGCACAACCGAACGACACCTGTACCGTAGCACTGCCGCTCCCATTCGTCACCGGCACGACGGTAATCCCATTCGCGTTATCCATGAACAGTCCCGTCGTGGACAGGGATTGGAGGAAATAGGTGTAGCCATACCCTGCCCCCTTATAGCGATGAACATTCACCCCCTGCGTGTAGGTGGAGGGCAGGCTTGCATCCCATCCTGTCGCCTGCCGATACGAGAGGTAGTAATACTCATTGGTGTTCGGCTTGAAAATTCTCAACGCCTGCGGGAGAGTGCCGTCCGGCGTCGTTCCAATAGCCCCCAGTTGATACGACCCGGACGTCGTGACGGTCTGCACGGCATTGGGAAAGGCGTTGAGCCACCCCATCTGATGCAGATGCGGGCTATTGAAGTTGCGCAGCGCCCTCGAGCTGCCCATAGGATCCGAGGAATCGCCATACTCCACGTTCATCACCCCGTCATTTTCCGGGTCTGTCCCAGCGTGTGCCATATTGAGGTTGTGGCCCAACTCATGGGCATACACCATCATGGACTGAGGCTCGGCAATGTACGACTTGCTCCCCCCGATATAGGCCAGACCGGCCCAGCCACAGTCGGGCAACTGTGAATAGGGCGGGAGCACGTAGATCCGGTGTTGGTATTTGCTCAGATCGACACCGGCTGCCTGCGCCGCACTGTCGGCCGCTGTACCCCAAGAAGACCAGTTACACCCAACCTTGGACAGCGAGAGAGTAAACGGCCCAACGACGTCAGGCTGCCCGTTGCCGTCGGTATCGGTCTTGAACGTCACTTGCCCGTAAGAGCTGTTGAGATACAGCGCTCGCATAGATTGCGTCGCGGTAAAGATCTTGTCCGCCACGTAGGCCGGTGTATAGGTGCACGTCGTCACGTCACTGCAGAGTGTCGCGTCATTCAGATTGACGAGAATGGCGATGGCCGTCCGCTCGGACAGCACCGGCGCCGTCGCCGTACTGCCCTGTGTGGTGGTTCCACCGGAATCCAGTGCGGCCACATCCTTGACCCAGACCACGGAGTTCTGCTGCCGCCCACGCACCGTGACCCGTCGCCCCGTGAGCAGACCGACCGACGAAGGGTCATCGAAACCGAGCTCAAACAGTTCATGCGTCGTAACGTTCCGCACGAAATAGCGAACGAAGGAATGGGCGACGTCGGCACCATCTCCATGAATCACCTCCACATCGCCCTCGAATTTCACAGGCTGCCCACCGACAAAGGGCTGGGGCCTGCCTTGTCCCAGCAACTGATGGAGGTCGCCCTCATGCGCGTAGGCGGCTCCAAAGAGTCCTAGCATGAACAAACCGGTCACCATTCCACTCACTGCCGACGGTCTCGTGCTCCTCGTCATACAACACCTCCGTGAGTTCGTAGAATCCCTCACATCGACTAATCGCGAGCGCGTCGCCCCCTCAATCACTTCGTCCCTGGAACGAATCGAGCGACGCGGACTCATCTGACACGTGAAACCGGTGCGGCGAACGGCACAGCACGAGCGTGGTCAATACCATCGATTCCCTCACTCTGTTAGAGATTGACGGATCAGAATACGTACGGTCTTGGGAGGTCAGCCCCTTGGCCGCATGAGTGAGAGGAAAATGAGCAAGCGACGTGCCGGTAGGTTAGGCTTCCTAAAATCCACGAGTTCGAAGAATAGGCCCCACCCTGACAGCACAAATTCGGCAAGGGATCTGGAATAATTGTACGGCCACACCTCCGGTGGTGCCCATATTTGAACAACACAGAGCCGCGCACCGCGTCGGAGACTCTGCCGGTTGAGAGCCATTCAGCATCATCTCACGCGTACGATGTCGCAAGTCCCGAAGGGCGTCACCCGGCTCGCCGGGTGTGGTTACCTGTCAGCACGGGCTCTGTGGCGCCGCTTGGCTCAGAGCCACAACGCGACTCCGCATCATTGAGGGATGGCAAATCGTGAGAACCCGGCAGGCTAGACGGCAAGACAGGTACGTGGAATCTGGCTGATTATGGGAAACACCGGTTGGACGGGACAATGAGTTTCAGGTTAAGTACGCAGACCGAGGGAGAGCTGCTTTCATGATCGCTACGTCTGGGGAATCCACCTCTCCGGCAGGGATCGGCTGCCGCCGCAGGATTGCGGCGAGGCTCAAGCCAGACATGCATTCAGGTAACCCTGGCCGGATGGGGCCCTCAGTTCTGAGCCATCCACCCGTTGATTTCTTCTATATCCGTGCGCGTGAGGGTCCCGCCCCAAACCCGCAGGGCGACGAGCGACCGCAGATAGTCGTAGCGAGCCTTGGCAGAGGCGAACCGTGATTTCAGGAGGTTCTTTTTGGCTTCGAGCACAGCCACGATAGTCGCCGCCCCCAACTCATACCCCCGCTGCTGCCCATCCCGAGCCTTGATCCGTGCATCCACTTCGCGCATCGTCGAGACAATCCGCGAGTAGCCCGTTTGCGCATTGAGATAGGCCGTCCTGGTCTCCCGTTCGACCTCCCGCTGCTTTTCCAGGTGCTTGTACTTAGTCATTTCGAAGCGGGCCACGGCTTCACGCTCGGCGGCACTCGTGCCTCCCCCGGAATACAACGGCACATTGAGCTGCACCCCCAGGGTCCCCACCGTGTAGGGATCGAGCAGGCGGTTGTCGAACCCCCCGTTTTTGGCATAGACCCCCGACATCTGCAGCGACACCTGGGGCAGATGGTTCGCCCACTGACTGGCAATGGTCTTGGCCGAAGCTTCCATCGCATACTGCAACGCCTGAATCGCAGGATGCCGCCTCACGGCGTCCGTCGCCCACTGGTCGACCTGGCCGGGCACCGGCGGCAACGTCTCGTTCGCGAGCCGCGCCAAATCAGCCACCGGCACGCCAACCACCTCCCGCACCTTTTCCAGCGCCACAGCCTTCGCATTGTGGATTTCGAGTTCGCGCGTCTTGAGCGTTTGATAGTAAGCCTCGACCTCATACAGATCCGTCACCTTCGCCATCGCGCGTTCATACATGCGGCGGATCCGCTGCATCTCGCCGTCCGTCAAGTCCAGCTCACTCTGCACATAGCCGGCTTCGTCATGCGCCTCCAAGAACTCGAGGTACCGATCGACCAAATCCGTGGCCAGCTCCATCCGGGCGCTCTCCAAGTCCTGTTCGGCCTGCTTCACGGTGAATCCCGAGCCTTGATAGGCGCGAAACGACGATAGGTCGAAGAGGGCCTGGCGGGCCTGCACCACACCGCGTAGTCCCTGATATTGCGAGGTGACATGCCCGATCTGCCCGGTGAAGCGGTTGGGGATTTCCTGGGTGAATTCGTTCCAGGAGACAAACCCCGTGCCGGAGACTTGAGGCAACAGTTTGCTGCGCGCCTGATCTTTTTGCGCCTCCGCCTGCACCACGCCATATTTCTGGCCTTCCACCACTGGATTGGTGGCCAGAGCCAGATCGTAGAGCTGCAGCAAATTCATCGGTGGTCCGTCGGCCGCCGCCGCCGCCGGAAGCAGGATAGTGAGGAGCCAGATGAGTCGCACTCGATTCCACATAGGTGTCTCGTCGGGACTGGGCCGCGCCATCAGCATGCCGGGCCCCTGGCTCGTGCCGGCGTTTAATCCTCGATAAAAGAGCGCTTGAAGCTGTCTGTCAGGGGTTTCAGCAAATACTGCACCAGGGTCCGTGCCCCGGTGTTGATGAGGACCTCCACGGGCATCCCCGGCACCAAGTCAAGTTCGGCCTTGCGCAATGCCTGTAGTCCCTCGGAGGAAACTTCGACGCGGGCCAGGTAGTAGGCCGTCTCGCCGCCTCGGCTTTCCTTCTTGTCTTTGCTGTCCTCGACGATCCGATCCGCCGACACACTGATCAGCGTCCCTTCGATCGTCGGAAGATCGCGGCTCTTGAATGCGCTGAATCGCACTTCCGCCACCTGTCCCACCTTGACCCGATCGATGTCGATAGGGGCCACTTGGGCTTCGATGATGAGCTTCTCATCTTGTGGCACCACATCCAGCAACCGCCCTCCCGGAGGGATCACCGCCCCGATGGTATGCAGGGTCAACCCCAGCACCATCCCAGAAACGGGGGCCTTGATGACCGACCGGTTGACCGTACTCTCCAGCGACTGGACTTTCTCCCGCACTTCGAACAAGCCAGACTGTACCTCGCTCAGCTCTTTGGCGACTTCCCGTTGGAGGTCCTTTTGCAATTGTAAGATTTTCAGCTCGATTTCCCCGATTTGTAACTCGCTTGCCGCAATATCAGAGACGAGTTCCCCTCGCTGCCCCTCACTCTGTGCCAAGGCACGGTCCATTTCCTCGACCTTCTGCTTCTCGGTGAACCCTTCCTTCAAGAGGCTCCTGAAGTCGGTGACGTCACCCCGATAGGACTCCACGAGACGATCCTTGCTGTGCTTCTGCGCCTGGAGCCCCTCTATCTTGGCCCGCAGTTGCTCAATCTGTCGGCCATACACCGCACTCTCTCCGTCGTTGGCCGCCTGGCGTACTTTGAAGGTCTGATCCTGCAGCCGCATGGCTTCCTGCACACGCGGATCGCTTCGGTGCGCCAGCAATTCCTCGGGATACCGCACAGCCCGGAGCCCGTCGCGCTGGGCCGCCAGGCGCGCTTCCTGCGCAACCAGGATATAGAGCTGCCCCCGCAGGACCTCGAGCTGCGCGCGAGGTTGGGTATCGTCTAAGGTGGCGAGGACTTGATCGTACTTCACAGGGTCGCCATCATGCACCGCGAGCGTCCGAATGATGCCTCCCTCAAGGTGCTGCACGGTCTTGCGGTAATGTTGCACGGTGATGACTCCGGGCGCCAAGGAAGCACTGTTGAGCGGCGCGAGCGAGGCCCAGGCCCCGAAGCCGCCGAAGACCACCAGCACGAGCGCCAGCCCCTGTCGGCGAATCGCTCGATCGTCACTCAACAGGCGTGGGGGGCTTGTCAGCAAGTGTTCAGCCACAGGACACCGTTCCCCTCCAGACAGCCATGAGCATTCCCCTTCTCACCTTCGGCCCCGGCACCACGGGTTTGACAGGCTCCTAGGCCGCCCCGATCGCCGGTCGTGATTGGCTCCCCTGGGACTGGACGCGGGCGAGCGCCGCTAAAACCTCATCACGCGGACCATACACAAGCAGTTTGCCGTCACGTACGACGGCAATTTTGTCCACCACTTTCAGCACGTTCGGGCGATGGGTGACCAGGATGACCGTGCTTCCGCTCTTCTGTAATTGCTTGAGCGTCGCGGTCAGCGCTTCTTCTCCCTCCGCGTCGAGGTTGGCATTGGGTTCATCGAGCACCACGACTTTCGGGTTCCCATAGATGGCCCGCGCGATCCCGATGCGCTGTTGTTGTCCCGCCGAGAGCGCGACGCCTCCTCCGATCAGGGGCGTATCGTAGGCCTGGGGCAAGGTCAACACCATCTCGTGGATTCCCGCCCATTGCGCGGCTTCGATCACCCGCTCGGCCTCCACGTCACCGAAGCGCGCGATGTTCTCCGCGACGGTCCCATCGAGTAATTCCACGTCTTGGGGCAGGTACCCCACATAACCTCCCAGCTGAGTCCGATCCCAATTGTGCACATCCGCGCCATCCAGACAGGCCCGCCCCCGCGCCGGAGGATGGAGGCCCAGGAGCGCCCGTGCCAAAGTGGATTTGCCCGCAGCACTCGGCCCGATGAGGGCCACCGTCGTGCCTGGCTCGATCGTCAGCGTGATGCCCTTCAGAATGGGTTCCGTCCGGCCCGGGACGGCAACGACGAGCTCTTCCACGGTGACTTGCCCCTGGAGCTCCGGCAACGTCATGCGGGACTCCCGCTCGGGAATCGTGCGAAGCAGCGTATCGAGCCGCTGGTAGGCCTCGCGCGCGCCGAGAAACCCCCGCCAGCCCGCAATCATTTGGTCGAGCGGGGCCAGGGCCCGCCCCAAGAGAATCGAGCCGGAGATCACCAATCCTGGGGAGATATCCTTCCGAATGGCCAGATAGGCCCCGAGCCCCAGCGCCAACGATTGAATCGTCAACCGATAGGTCTTGGAGAGGGCATTGATCAAGCCCCCCTTCGTACTGGCCTGGGCTTGCAGCGCTAAGACCCGCAGCTGTTTCTCCTGCCAGCGCGCCCGCAAGCGCGGTAACATGCCCATGGCCTCCACCACTTCGGCATTGCGAAGATTGCGCTGGGTGAACTGGGTGGCCTCGATCGATTCGCGGTTCGCCTCCGCCAGATCGGTACGGGTCGACAGCTCATTCCAAATCGCCAGGCCCGCCAGGAAGAGCATCGAGGCGATCGCCACGAGCCCGAAGTAGGGATGGAAGAGAAACATGAGCCCGGCATAGATCGGCATCCAGGGCGCATCAAAGAAGGCCAGCAGCCCCGGACCGGTCAAGAATTGCCGGATCTGTAAGAGATCGTTCAGCGGTTGTGAGGTCGCTTTGGCTCCACTGCTGGCCAGCGACTGCCGGAAGATCGCGTCGAAGACTCGTTCCCCCAGGTGTTCATCGAGCCGAGCACTCGTCGCCACCAAGATCCGCGTGCGAATCCATTCGAGGCCACCCAGCACGAGAAAAAGAAACACGGCAATCCCCGTGAGCATCATAAGCGTCGATTCACTTCCGCTCATCAACACCCGGTCGTAGATGGCCAGCATGTAGATCGCCGGCACGAGCATCAGCAGATTCACGAACAGACTGAAGAAGGCCGTCGTCAGAAACGACTGCCGGCAGGTCGCGAGCGCCTTCCTCAGATCGGACAAGGGGCTCATCAAACTGGTTTTTGAAAGAGGCATGCGTGAATTCGTCATCGCTGCGGTGCGTTCATAAGCCAGTGGGTGTTCGTGGGTAAGTACTCACATTATAGGAACACGCATGCCAATCAGGTGTGCCACCTAATGGGAGGGGGCGGATGATACCTCACTCATGCAAGCGGATTCAAGCCATTCAGCATGCCTTTTGCACCTATTGTGCATGCTGACGATGGAGTCGGCTCACAAGCGGAAGAGGTTCCTTATCGTACGACTCGCGCTGCGGAGTCACTCTTCGTCCATCCGCCGAAGCTCTTCCAGATTAGGAGCCCACAATGAGATCCCAAGCTCATGGGCATTGCTCTCCGGTTCCCCCTCTGCTCTCAACGATACCTGGCCCACTTGGACGGGCTCTACCGCAAATTTGGCACCCAACTTCGGCCCGGTTGTACTGCCCGGATTGAGCGTGACGGTGAGTGCGTCGAGACTGGGATGGCTGCGGGGTGCATGGTTGTTCTTCAGTCGGCTCATGGGCTAAATCCGGCGTCAGCGGCCCACGTTGCCACCCGCTCATGTTGAGGCGGCGTGACCGTGACACGACCGTGGTGAACTCCTCCGCGTGAAGCCAAGGCACAAACGCCTCGCCAGACCTGTTCGATCCAACGAGGCGTCTTTCATAGTAACTGTTCGCTTAGGCTATCGCACGAACTCGGTAGCCACTACGCAGAAGCCGTCTTCTGCTGAGTACCTCGGGCAGCTGCGCTCTTTAGGAGCTGGTTCAACTGCTGCGCCAGCTGCGCCGCCGTATCCGGTGGCAAAGCCAGGCGGCAGATGCGTTGGCCGCCGATCGAGTCGGGTGGATTGGCACCGCTTCGCGCGGCCTTCGCCACTGCATTCAAGCCTCCCGGTTCAATAAACCCGAATTCAACGAGCAGCAACCCGCCGGCATCCGTCACCCCACTGAAATTGCACAGCACCGGCTGCGTCGACGGCTCGCTCGGCGCGAGCCGAATGCCCACCTGCATGCGACGCTCGGTACCTTCGTGGTTGGCACCCGTGGCCTCAACGACAGACTTCTCAGATTTCTCATTCATACGATTTGCTCCTCATAGAATAAGCAAAAATATTTCAAGGTTGACACAACACCACCCATGCAGGCTGTGCGCCACATCATTTCTACATTACAGGACACCAGTTACTACCGAATCATGGGCTAGAGCGTACCCGCATTGCCATACTGGACACAACCAGGACGACGACACCAGAGGGTGGAGGGCCTCGCCAGCGCACTCACCTGGCTCCCCACCCGCCGCTGTTGTGCGGTGGGTGGGGATACCAAGCTTGCCTCTCCCCAAGACTATGAGATGATCCCGGCAGTCTGCAGGGTTCCCCAGAAGGCGTCTTCGACATTGCTCTGAGGAACACCGATCAGGCTGACATGGTCCGCCGTAAAGCCAACCTGGCTGCCTCCGTTCACCGTCACCAACTGATCCTGATTGAAATACATCAAGGCATTCTTCAAATCCTGGCCGTTTGCCTGAACATTGACAGAGGTACTGTCGACGTCCACGTCTTTTTGCCAGGCTTGCAGATTCGAGGTGAGCGCGTTGCCTGTGCGTGTGCTGCCATTGGCATCAAATGTAAATGCTTTCGTCGTCGTGTTGTACTCGGTGCTTTCCAGTACTCCGTTGCCGTTCGTATCTACTTGGCCGCTGCTGCCGTCCGTGTAGGTGTAGGGCGATTGGCCCTTCAACCACTGGACCGCTTCACCGATGAGATCCTTCGGCTGAATGTCGCCATTGTTGATATTGAGTTGTGTCGCCAGGGCGTGCTTCATCAAAATCTGGCGGGTATCGATGGACGTTTCCGACGACAAGATGATCTGCTGAGCGGCTGCCAGGCTGACGAAGAGGTAATTGTTCGCCCCATCGTTCCCTCTGACCCCATCACCGTTCGTGTCACCCAACAGCACACCCTTGTCGCTCGTGTTAACGGTACCATCACCGTTCAGATCCGCCAGACTAAGACTTGAGCCGTAGAGGATGGCATCACGGTCAGACAGCACACCGCTCGTGACCAGATTCTGTGTTTTATCGTTATTCGCCAAGACACCATCCCACGCCTCGATGTGCTGACCCCAGAATCCAGGCGTCAAACCGCCCACACCCTTGGCAAACACGTCCACCACCGCATCGTCCGTATCGCTCACCGTGCCACTGAGCGGCGTCGTCCCCGTCGCCGTCGCCACGTTGGTCGTATCGCTCGTCACATTGATCGTGGCCGTCAGCTCTTGGCTGGCACCTGCCGCCAGGCTCGCTATCGTCCCCACCGTCACGTCGTCGCCCGTCGCCGCCGTCCCGCGGTCGTCCACCACCGTCACGTCACTCAGCGCCACATCGCCGGTGTTCGTCACCGCGTAGTGATAGACCACAT